>BNJU01004936.1_pt1 | contig 44864 bp, 74 predicted proteins | sample 8539281 | NCBI WGS metagenome assembly BNJU01 (sample SAMD00202456, study PRJDB9452) | human saliva metagenome | isolation source: human saliva | place: Japan
TTCTTCAAAGCGCCGATTTCCGAAGCTGTCTTCAGCGCCATCGTCATCCTTAACCTCTGGATTCGCTCGTACGCCGCTTCTGTCGTCGTCATCTGAGGCTTGCAATCGCGCCTGGCGAGCGAAGGCAGTAAACAGCGTCTTCTTCAATTCTTCATCATGATTCCTCCACAATACGCTGGATGTTTTTGGCGGAAATCCGCCAATATAAAAACCCTTTCGTACAGCAAAAAGCTTTCTTCTAATGGATGAATCCTTCCCTTCTGTCGCGGGTACGCACTGCCCGCAGTGATCTTCGGACGAGCAGTTCTCCTGGCTCAGTTCATCGCGCTGCGCCTTCCCAGGGCTTTTCCTCTTTCGGTGGCATCCTACCGGCTTCGCTCCCCTCACAGTGGCGGGACCGCGCCGGCTTTTACCAGCTTTTCTTTTCAGCAAAGACTCTTCGCTTTGGCCTGCTCTAACAATATGTATGAGTTTACAGATTTATCGTATCATTATCCGCTAAAAATGTCAAGAAATTTTTCTCGTTCTCATTTCGGAAAAACATCAAAAGACGATTTTGGGATTCATTGACAAGTTTTCCGTCATATACTCTGGGTAAGCTCGAAGATTTGAACGCGTTTGCTGCTTTTATGTATCTCATTTCACGTCTTCTGGACTGGGATAATATTTGTTGCTAAGACGGCGGCAAAGTGTCTTCGACTTCCAGCAGAATCCTTAACTTCTTCAGTTTGCCAAAGACCCTGCAGGGTCGGATTATGAGCCAGTCGCCTTCGCTTTTGAAAGCCTTGATTATAGACGACGAACGCAACGCGTGGATCCGCGATTGATAAGATCCGTTTTTCTTGCCCGACTTTGGCGCGGTGAAAGTAGATTTTTCTTTCCCGTCTCATCAAAAGAAAAATTGATCGGCACGGCGCCCTGGGTAACCATTATCTTCGCTCACTCCATTCATTGCTAACACGCCGCGGCGCACTCCCTTCAAAACCTGCCCGCGCATTCTTCTTCCGTCACCTGTTGATTCTTTCTGCATCGGACGCCATTCGCATGAAAACACCTTCTTTTCTTAAATAAAAACGCACCCGCTGTGCGAGGTGCGCCATGCCGCCGCCATCAGATGCGAGCGAGACTTCCCAGCCGCCATCTCCTTTGTGGAGACCTTTTGAAAGCCCTCTTTCCGAGATCGACCGTGCGGATGCTGCGTCTGCAGAACGCTATCGACCGCATTTTCAATATTCTTTGCCGCAGCTTCCTCGTGCGGCGCGTGGCGAGGGAGCATTGCCGCCAGAAAGAATCGTGCCGAGCGGATTGGCAATGCCTTTCCTGCAATATCCGGCGCAGAGCCGTGAATCAGCTCAAAAAGACTCGTCTCGCCGCAGTCAAGAGCCGACGGCATCGGCCCGATGGAGCCGCCGACCACCAGCGCTTCATCGAGAGGATATCCTTAAAAGGGTTGCCGTGTACCATGACATCGAACTGACGTCGGGCGGACGGCAGTGCATCAGCGCAGTTATCAACGTAGGGTTCTCGGTGCCACGTCTTTATATTTCTCTGCGACCTTTGCGACCGTACGGCGCCAGAGGCGCTTGTCGCAGGACATTCGCCTTATCGACGCTCGTCACCTTGCCGCTGCGGGCTTCGCCGTCTCAAAAGCGTTGCGATGCGCTCCACTTCGAGAACGGAATAATTTTCGGATCCAGTACACGCTCGCTGCCGATTGATCTTTGCTCGCTCTCGCATTTATCGCCGAAGTAGATACCTCCGATGAGCTCGCGAACGATGAGCGGATCGACGCCCTTTACGACGCAGGCTTCGGCGGCGAATATTCGACGAGCGCATCTGCCACCTTCACGGGCGCGCAGGTTGGCGTGCACCCCAGCCCCTGCGCGATCCTAAAATCGCCTTTTTCCGGGCGAAGAGCAGGGTCGACATCATCCCACTTATCACCGCCGACCGCACCGAGAACGCCATCGCTTTCCTTGCGGGACTGAAGCGTTCGCATCTGTGCGGCGTCCCGGGTTATCGTATGCCGTGCCCCTGCATCATATAGTCATAAGCAAACCGAGCTTATGCTTTTTCGTCGATTTTTCAGAACCTGGACGGCGGCTTCGACGATTTCAGAGCCGATGCCATCGCCTGGGATGACCGTAATCTCTATAAGCCATGGAATCCCTTTCCTACTGCTTCTTGTTTTTAATGTAATTGATGAGACCGCCCGCATCTGCGATTTCCTGTACGAAACCCGGCGGCGGATGCGCGTGAAAGGTCTCGCCCGTCTCATCTTTGATCTCTCCTGTCGTCCACATCGACCGAGTTTGTCGCCTGCATGAATCCGCTCGACGTCTTTACCGATTTTCAGAAAGCGGCAGACCGATGTTGATGCCGTTGCGGTAAAAGATGCGCAAAAGCTCGCCGCGATGACGACGGGAAAGTCCCTGATCAGCTGATCGCAACCGGCGCGTGCTCACGCGATGAGCGCGGCCGAAATTTCTGCCGCCGACCATGATATCGCCCGCCTGTATTTCGTTGGCAGCAAGCTTGTCTCGTCGATGTCCACCATGCGGTGCGAGACCAGCTCCTTCGGATCGAGACGAGGCTGAGGTAACGCGCAGGGATGATGACATCCGTATCGATGTGTCGCCGTAGCGCCAGACTTTTCCTGTATGCTTCATTCAAAACCTCCTCCGGCACGGCGATATAGCCTAGAATCGCACTCAGCTGCCGCAACGAAAAGGACCCGCAGATAGACTTCACTCTTCGTATCGCCCATGCGGCCGATGAAGTTGCGATTCGTCGTCGAAACGCAGCGCTCGCTGCCGTCGTGATGCCCAGCAACCGCCGAGGCAAGGCCCGCATCGGGGGTTGAAACAGCGCACCACTGCGTCAATGAAACCATCGATATAGCCGCGCTTCATCGCTTCCTTTGTAAAACCCATGAGTGCCGGGGATGACGATGCAGCGACGCGCGTTCTGCGACCTGATGTCCGCTACAGAATCTTTGCTGCCGTCATCATGTCAGCGTCCATTCGTACACGAGCCGATGATGACCTGGTCGATTGCGATTCTTTTCAGCAGATGTCCTGACCGCCTTCCGTGTTCTCCGGCAAATGCGGAAGGAGACGACCGGCGTCGCTCATCGAAAGCGCAATGACGTGACGCGCAATACGCCGCATCGCATCTGCTTCCACCAGTTCGTATGCCTTCTTGACGCGACCTTCAACGTATGCCTTTGTCACCTCGTCATGGGAAGATACCCGCCTTAGCGCCCGCTCGATCGCCATGATTCCGAGATCGTCAGACGATCCGTCATCGGCGATTCTGCGCGCCCTCGCCCGCAAACTCAAGCGACGGTAGAGGCGCGCCATCGACCAATGCGGCCGATGAGCGTCAGGATGAGGTCCTTGCCGCGAATGTTTTCCGGCTTCTTGCCCGTCGAACAGACCTTGATCGCTCTGGGACTTTGAACCAGCTTCGCCCGTCGCCATCAGCGCCGAGGTCCATCGACGACGCCGTTGCAGAGCCATAACATGCGCCACCGTTAGAGTGTGCGAGTCACCGATCGTCAACATGCCGGAGCAACGATGCCCTTTCCGGCAGAATGACGTGTTCTATGCCGACGCCCCTGCTCAAAGTAGTTCTGATCTTGCTCGCGTGCCAAAAATCACGGACGATCTTGGCAAGACCTGCACTCTTGATGTCCTTTACCGGCGAAAATGATCGGCACGAGTGCATCTTTGTAGGATCAGAAACCGGACGACCTATCTCGTTAAATTTCTCAATCGACGGCGGTGCCCGTAATATCATTAAAACCATATCCAGCTTACGTAATCCAGCTGCCCTGCCGAAACGTGAAAGCCCCGCTGCTGCGGATCTTCTCGCTCATATTCATGCCCATTGCTGCCCTCTAGATGATGGAAGTAAAAACCCTCCATGACTTGCCTGATACAAAGCTCTTTCCAATTATATGGCTTGTTTATTCTATACTGGGTTACTTCGCTTTGCGTCACTGGCTTTTTCAATCACTTTTCTAGAGCCTTCGATATTCAGCCGAGATCCTACGCTTTGCTCGCCTTTTTCTTGAAATATCGGTGAAATCCTAATAAGATAAGAATGGTTCCGATACGACAGCAGATGAGAGACATCCGCAGGTTGAAAATCCGTCAAGGGGAATATGCAGCAAAACTTCACGTTTAAATGTCCAGCAAAATCGTTTTTCAGGGACGCGGCGCAGAAGAACGCGTTGCGGAAAAGCTTTCGCGCCTATGGCGCAGCATCTTCATCGTCTCAGCGGCGAGTGCAAAAGTCGGACTTCTGCCGAGATTGAAAGGAACCTCACCGCAGCGGCATCACCTTCCAGGTGATCGGCGGTGTCGCTCGAACCGCCTCTCTCTCGTCGCGAAAGGTGTCCGCGCCATCAGCGAAATCCGACTTCATTTAGCCGTCCGGCAGGCGGCGTCATCGACTCGGCGAAAGGCCATCGCGCAGCGCGAGCAAATCCCTGCGACAGATGTCTGCAGATTTTGGCTCGGACGCCAGCCGCTCGCAGAGTCATGCTGCCCGTAGCCGTGGGCTTTGACGCGCGGCGGCAGGAGGTGAAACGGTGACTCTGCGGTTCTCACCGATGAGGATACGCATCGCAAACTCGACATGAACACGCCGCGCTGAATCGTCTGCAATCAGCTTTTATGAATCCGGAGCTCACCTATTCTGTTCCACAGCTCGTCGGCGGTGTCTGCGACATCATGATGACGCGATGGAACGTTATTTCACCAGGTCAGGGAAAAGAACATGCTGTGATCGCTTTGCCGAGCGCTTGTTAACGACTGTCATGGATGCGCTCAAGGTCGCAGACCCAGACGAATTACGATGCAATGAGTGAGATCCTGTGGGCGAGCGATGTCTCGCGGTAATTTTACAGAGCTTGGACGCCTGAAAGATTTCTCTGCCACCGCCTCGGTCACGAGCTTTCCGCCATGTTCGATGCGACGCACGGTGCGACACACGACGGTTGGCCAAAGCTGGGCAAATACGTCTACAGAGACGATCCTGCCCGATTTGCACGGTTTGCGGAAAAAGCTCTTCCGCGCAAGACTCTGACATCGAGCGTGCGGAAAAAGGCATCGAAACAATGACAGACTTCTTCCGTTCGGATTTCGATGCCAGTCAATACGGAAAGAACTCCTCGGCCGCACGCTGACCGATGCGAAGTTGAAAACTCGCCGACCTTAGCGAGCGGCGATACAAAAACTCAACAGCTTTCCGTCCGATCGGCGAGAAAGGAAGCGTCGCGATCTATCACCCTTGCCAATCGCTGACGGATACGCCCCGGCGGACTGCTTTCGGCAAAGTCGCGGCGCGTTAAGCTACAGGTGCACGACCGCCAGCATGACGAAGGCATTCGTGGGGCACGTACGTCGCAAGTTACGCAGACCAGCACTCGCTCTGTAAAAGAGTGGTGCTTTTCTGATTGGAAAATTACACATCAACGGGAAATATCGCGCCGGGTCGACGAGTTTTGCGACGAGCTCATCATACGCCGCGGTCAATGGTGATAAAAGCGCCACTCTGTCTCGCCATCAGCCACTGAGATGACCAGTACCCTGCCGAGCCCCGCACGAGATCGGTTGCATTCACATGGCGCCCGAAAACTTCTTGACCCATGAGTTGAAGCTCGTCTGCCGTCGATATGGATTATCTGTGCATGCTTCAGCTCGTTGACGTCATGAAACGATTCTCAAAGACTGTTTCCGTCTGCCCGACACCATCGGATACAGCGATGAGCGTCTCAAACTGCGCCTGCGTATCGGTCGTCAGGATGCGGCATCGTCTTAATATCGATTGCCTTCGTGCGCTTGCTGCAAGTGACGGTCCCTCAGGGTGTTCTCGACTTCGGCACCGGCTTCCTGGAGTTTTGCAATGACGGGCTAAATGTTCGCTGATGGCGTTTTCGATAAGACATCGCCTGCGTCATCGCGCCGCGACCGATGACGTTCCTCAATGCGATCCGGGATAATCGTGTACCGTCCCTCGAGCTTCGGCATGCCGTCGATCTTGATGACATGGTCGCCTGCACCGCGCAGCTGCACGACATTCAGATGGTTGGCAAGATCGACGATCTCCGGTTCCTGCGCCAGTTTTTCAGGATAGTCTGCCTTTTGCGCCTTGGATGCCGCCATCGCTGATGTTTTCCGTCGCGCCGACGCGGAAAATCGAGATAGATCCGCGTGCCAGCAAGGCCGTTTAGTCTGACAGCCGATAAATCCTCGATCTTAATCTCGCGCCGAGGCTTCGATCGCTTCAGATGGAGATCAATGGGCGTGTGCCAATAGCCTTGCGCCACCGGGAAGGAAATCTTTGCAAAACGAGCGAAGTACCCCCATGATGAGGAAGGATGCCACATTTTCGGACGAGCTCGCAAGATCTTGCAGGTTGTAACACAATTTTGCATCAACGATGAGACGATGTGCTGACGCATCGAAAAGCAACGAACTGACTGGAGGACTTCCCGTAATCATGCGTCTTCCAATGCGGGACTTCGTCTAAAACGCTCTGCGTATTCTGCCCGGAGAAGCGTGGCTGCAATGATCAGCGCACTGCATTCTTCGCGCCACTGATCTTGACGCGGCCTTTCCGACAATTCCGCCATGGATAACCATTTTCCATTTTGACTACGATTCCTCTAACAATCAATCCTCAATTAATTCGCGTCTCTTTCTCATTGTACTAGTTCTTTTCTACCACGAGGGCCGTGTGAACGACGTTATCGACGATGTAATTCGTCGCGTATTTCCTTCTCCTGGATGCGCGGCCTCTTCGGCAAGAGCTGTGCCCTTATGCTGCAGCTTCAGCCGCGGCCTCTGCGCGGCGCGTACCGCCACAGCGCTTTTCACTTTTTGGAAAGCGGCGCAGCGCCCTGGTGCCTGATGACATTGTTGCGATCGGATTCTTTGAGCGTCTTCAGTTGATCCTCACGTCGAGGCTTCCGGCACTTCGGACATCGATGATCACCGCCCACTTGTGTCGGGGCGAAAGCGGCGGGCGCAGACGGCACGCCACCGCTGCGAGCGTCGAGAGAAAGCGGCCCTGCCGGCTTCAATATTGCCAGCGACCTTGTAAAGGAATGTCTACGGTCTCTTCCGGGCGGCGACTCGGCAATGGTTGTCTTGGTCACGACCGTCTCGCCAAGTGCGAACGTCGTCTTTTCCGGAACAGCGGAGACGATGAGCCGTCTTGCGCCCACCATTCTCCATGTTGATATCACGACCTGTGATATCCCGATGTCCACGACTCGCGCTCACGATGCGTGCAGATGATGCCACGACGGGCTGCGAGGAGTTCATTGACCGCATTCTGTCCCATCCGTCGTGCCGAAAGAGCATATTCGCGGAACCGAAGACTTCGCCTGCCGTCGCGCATTACGTGCGGATGGTAGTGGCATCTACGCGTCGCTGCGCTCACCGTGTCGCTCGTCTCCGATCTGCACCGTAAGCAATCGTTGCGAGCAGCGTTGGAAGGTGTCATCGTAGGCGATGGTCGCGGTATGCGTGTCCGTCGCGCAGCGTCGCATCCGTGTACGTGAACGTGGATGGGAACTCGCGGGCGGGTGTTCCCCAAAATACCGGCAATGCCCGTTTCACGATCCTGATTGATGCGCTTGATAACGCTGCCGTGCCTGCCAGTCTTCATTGCCCGACGAAACGCCCGCAATCGTACCGTGAACATCTGCATCCGTCATAAAAGAAGTTGACGTTGCGCGATGCGGGAAGGTGGCCGAATGCCACGACCTTCTTTTCCCTGCGTCGCTGTCGCCGATCTCGACCGCCTGAGATGGAAAATCACCGTACGCGACCGCAACGCCGACAAGCTGCCGGATAGCACGGCATGATCCTTTGCAACCGCACCAGATGCCCGCGCCGCCGATATCGACGGGCAGACAGCTCAAAAGCCCTTCGCCTGCAGATGCTTTTCAAGAAATTCGTTCCCTGCAGGCGTGGAAGCCTGAAACATCGGAAGATCTTTCTTCTTTTCCTTATCTTTGAGGCTTCTTCTTCTCCGCCTCATCTGCGGCTTTTCTTTCCTGCAAGCTGATCTTCGATGCTCGATGCTTTGCCCAAAGTGAGCTATGCGCTTCCGGCTTCTTCTCTGCGTCCGCGCTGTGCGCCTGCCAGGGTTATGCTCTTCAGCGCGTCTTATTCTTTGAATCCGGCATATCCCAGAGCTTCGTCATCTCCTCGATCGGCGTGATGAAAAAGTGTGGGCGTCATGTCACCCTTATGAGCGCCACCGCGCAATAAGGGCGGCCGTTCACGTGGACGGGACTGCCGCTCATGCCCTGGAGGATGCCGCCTCTTTGCCTCGACCACGGAGCCATAAGCGCGCGCCATGATAGTGGATTTTCCCTTGCCGCGCAGAATCGGATGGATGACGTCGACGCCAAGGTCTTGATCTCCACTCGACCACCGTACACGCCGTCCCTGCATTTCCCTCTTGGACTTCCATCGGCAGCGTGATCGGATCGGTGCGTGGCCTGCCTTGGGAAAAGGGCGAACGAAAGCGCAAGGCGATGCTGGCGCCGCACGCTGGATGGTTACGAAAAGACTGCTGCAAGATAGCACCTCATGATGAAAACAGCGACGAATATATTTCGCGCAGCATTCCTGTGTTTTTCCTATGGTTCCGTGAGATTATAACATTCAAAGGAAAGTCATAAAGTGTCTTATTATAGCATGAACAACGAAAAGAAAAAAGTATCAGCGTTAAATTCCTATGATTTTATGAGTATGGACGCAGAAAGCATCCTCACCGAAAAAGATACTCTTGCGTCCATTTTTCTTATCCACGTTCTGAAAACGACTGACTTTTCCCGCGTCAGCGCGCAGAAGAACGACACTGGCACCGACCGAACGCTCGTGCCCATCCGACGGGCTGTTCTAGCACCTCACCGTTGATGACGAGTTCAGACGAGCCGCCGCCGTCGGGTTGATGGCATTATACGCACCGTATTTCAGCGGAGCTCTGCGCCATGCCCGTCGATGTAAAGACCGACACTATGGCTCTGCCTGCCGTCGACAACCGCGATGATATAGTCGCCGTCCTTTGTCACGCCGACTGCGCGCGCGGCGCGCCGATCGCGGATGTCGGACGGAAACTGTTCTTCACTCGCCGTCGTACGCGCCGTTTTCAACTAAGCGGGACCAGCGCCAATGACGGTCGGCACCTTCTCTGGCTGCGCCGAGATCCTCGCAGAATATCTACGGGGTCGCCGACGCGCACGTCTGCACCACGCTAGGCATCCATCGCCGTACCGTGCACGAAACGGCGATGCCGTCTTCTGGAATCCGCAGTTGCCGCCTGACCGTCATGGGTCAGCGTACTACCTTGCCGTGTATTCCATGCCGTGATTCGTTTATTGCGCGTCAGCTTGCCGTAGTTGCTGTTATAGAGGACAACGCCGTTTTCGCCGCGCTCGGCATCGACGAGCAGAAACACCGAGCGTCACGCCGTTCATCGTCACCTTGCCGTCATAGGAGATGGGGCCGAAAACAGTCGAGCCGATCCGCGCATGATGCCCATCGCGCGCGCGTGAAAGTACGTTGTGCCCGCCGTCTTTCCGCCGATGCGCGTGGTTTCCGATGAGATCGCCATTGCCCAGCAAAGTACGAGGCATTGATCGCCGCCGTTGCTCCAGTTCTGGCGGTCGTCTTTGAAACAGGCTCGACTCCCCGGTACCACGCCCTTGGCGAGCCGCGAGTTCTAAGCGGTACTCGACTTATCCGCACGGAGAATCACGCGGATATCTGACCGCAGTCATCAGTAAGCAAGAGCTCGTCTTTGTAAAGCGGCGCAGGCGTTTCGATATGGGGCACCATCTTCTGTGCCCGCATGTGCTGCTGGGGCACCTCTTGCGCAGCCGAAGGCGCGAAAGCAGCAGCTGTGTCTTCTGCTTTCTTTTCTCCTCGCTCCTGTCGCGAACATCGACAAAAGATGCGCGCGGGGTTCTCAATGTATGCGCCTCATATGCCATGCCAGGGCAGAGCGTCAAGAGACAAAAGCGGCTTGTCCTTCTTCCACCTGATAGGTTGCAGATGAAATGCGCGCCCCTTGATGGGCGAGACGGCGGAACCCCTTCTTTGCCTTCAGCAAAAGTCAAAAACGAGTTGTATCATCGCCAGCAGAGTTCAGCCTGATGAGGCATCGCTTTTGTCGAGATCGAAAACGATGCGATCCGCGCGCATCGTCTTTGCTGAGCGCACTTCTTTGACGTCTGCAATGCTATATGAGAAAAAAGAGATACGCCCACCAAAGTCAGGACTGCAGGCGCCCTATCGTATGTTTCAAGCTTCAACCACCGCCTATACTATGCTATCATCTGCCAAGGCGTAAATTTACCGCCCCGTCAACATTCTCCAGCTATCAAGTGCTACACCGCATGACCGATTGCTACACAGGACAGCGGATCCTCTGCCAGCGCCGTCGGTATGTCCGTCGAACGACGGATGAGTTCATCAGTCCGCAGAGCATGGCGCCGCCGCCCGTCATGATGATGCCATTATTCATGATGATCTGCTGCAAGCTCTGGCGGTGTTTCCTCGAGAACTTTCTTGACCATCGACGATGCGGCGCACGAAATCTCGAGGGCATCTGCCACATTCACCGTCGTTATCTCAATCGTCTTCGGGAGTCCTGTCAAAGATCGCGACCGCGTACTTCATCATCTCATTTCGCGCCTCCGGAAACGCGGCGCGACCGTAATTTGATTTCCTCTGCCGTACGCTCGCCGATCATCAGATGTACCGACGCTTGATATGCAGTGATGTCTTCGTCAAACTTGTCGCCCCGCGATGCGAAAGCGATTCGCTCGTCTAATGCCGCCGAGACTGATGACGGCGACATCCGTCGTGCCGCCGCCGATATCGATGACCATCGAGCCCTGCGGCTGGACGATATCCAGCCCTGCGCCAAAGCGCCAGCGCCAGCGGTTCCTCAATCAGGCGCATGACGGGCCCCCGCCTGCTCCGCGGCTTCCTGCACCGCGTTGCTCGACCTTCCGATGCACCCTGAAGAATGCAGACCGCTGATGCGCGGGCGAAAAGACAAAACTGCGGCCGACGACCTTCTCGATAAAATGACGGGCATGTCTCCGTAATGCTGTGATCGGCGATCACACCGTCGCGAAGGGCGGACAGCAGCGATGTTGCCCGGCGTACGCCCGATCATCTGACGCGCCTCTTCGCCGATGCCATAGCACTGCATTTTGATCCTTACCTACATAAGCAACGACCGATGATTCCCGAAGAACGATGCCCTTTCCGCGCACGCAAACGGGAACGTTAGCCGTGCCAGGATCGATTCCGATATCCATTGACATGCCGAACATATTTCTGCTGGCCTTCAAATTAACGACTGCTTTCTGCTTTTCACAATGCCGCATAAAATGCATCTGTATTTTTAGCACCAAATTTATACTGCCATATCTTAAAGTTCCCATAGCTAAAGCTAATGGATTCTGAGATATCACGCAGGACATTATATCATAGACAAATGCCCGATACAAGACCAGCGGCATGTTCCATCTGCAATTGCTAGCAAAATTCTGCAAACACGCCATAAAAGATGCACAAAATCGCAGATAAAAATCACTTTAAGGGACAGAATTCTTCACAGCCTACCGCTCAAGCAGGCTGTTTCTGACTGACTGAGAAGAACTTTTGCCCAATATCCTGCCACAAAAGATATAAAGGACGATAAGCGGCAGAGATCAGTCATCGCATAGAGCGTATTGCATGCGGAAAGCGAATGCCGTTGCCTGTAATAGCCTCGCGGATGAAATTCTTCATCCCCATCCACTTGCAGCTCGTGCAGAACACAGATAGACGAGACTGCCGAGCGGAAGGATGTTGTTGCTGACGGGAAATCCTCGAGATCCAGCACGCCGGAGCCTTTGCCGAGCGGCTGAAAGGGTCGACCAGATATTAAAGCCAAAGACACAGGGAGCGACAAGAGGATGATGAGGAGCATGCCCCCAGCGAATGATGATCTTGCGGTCGATACGAAGAAGCTCTAAAAGAGCACAGATCAAATTCTCAAAAACTGCGATGACAGTTGAAAACGACGCAAATGCCATAAAGAGGAAGAACAGCGCCCCCAGAGTCTGCCGAGACGACATGAATGAAGACATTCGGCGGCGTCTGAGAGGTTCGGTCCGGAGGATGGATTCACGCCAAAAAGCACGCAGGAAAGATAATAAGTCCCGCCATGATTGCGACAAAGGTATCGAGCACAGTGACCCAGATCGCCTCACCCGTCAGTGACTTCCGCTTGCCGATATAGCTGCCGAAGATCGCCAGCGCACCGATGCCGAGCGACAGCGTGAAAAACGCCTGTCCCATGGCCGCGAAGATGACCTCCTGCGCGCCGTATTCCGCCAGACGGCTGAAATCCGGATACAGATAATGAGCGAGGCCTTCGCCGCTTCCTGGAAGGAGAATCGAGTTGACGGCGAGGGCAACCATCAGAAGCGACGGGCAGATCATCATCCACTTTGTAATGCGCTCGACGCCCGCCTTGACGCCGGTAGCAGACACCGCCACAGAGCAGGACGACCGCCATCATGTTTCCTGCCATCACGCCCGGGCTCGCGAGAAGGCCGCCGAAGACCTGTCCAACACCTGCGGCATCGAGCCCGTCAAAACCGCCGACTGCCATCTTATGAGATAGTAGAGCACATCCAGCCCGTAGGTCGTATGGGGCATCATCAGAAGAAAGTTGCCCGCAATGCCAAAATATTTATAAGATGCCCTTCGTTCCTTTCGGCTCGAGCGTATCAAATGACATCGCAAGACTTCGAACGCTCGCGCGCCGACAACAAACTCTGTGACCATGATGGGGAAACCCCAAGATTGCGAGAAAGATGAGATAGATAACGACGAACGACGCGCCGCCGTACATGCCGACGATATAGGGAAAGCGCCAGACATTGCCAAGCGATCGCACACCCTGCCGAGACCAGGATGAACCCCAGCCGCGTAGAAAAACTCCCTCTTTCCATAAAACGCTCCTTTCACGTTGAAAAACCCTTACAGAAAATCTCATGCGTTTTATCCTGCCTCTGTCCCTCTTTTGTCCAGTCAAGACACGAAAATACGAAGAAAAGCATGAGTTTTCTTCCTTCCCCTATCTTTCGTGTATAATATAGGATAGTGTTTTTGCAGAGCTAAAGAAAGGAGGCTGCGATTTGCCCTCAGCCCAATGTCGGCCACATCGACTTTTTGAACGTCCGCCGCTCGGCTACGCCCTATCGCCATCATCAGGCACCAGACATCAATATCTGCTGCGGCGTTCCAGCCAGCTCAACCACGCCATACGCGAGGGCACGCTAGACGTCAGCAACGTTTCATCCATCCTCTACGCAAAAAGCGGACGTGACCTCGTCATCCTTCCAGACGTCTGCATCGGTGCTGACGGAGCGGTCAGAAACATTCTTCTCGTCTCGCGTACCCATCGAGCAAATCAGCACTCTCATCGCCCTTTGCCACCCAAAAAGTGAGACGAGCCATGCGCTCGTCAAGATCATCCTTTCAAAAAAGTACGCCGCCGCGCGACCTACAGCGCCACAGCCGCTGCCGCGGATACGCCCGTGCCCGAGGACAGACGGCGGCTCTCTTTATCGGCGACGATGCCTTTGGCTCTACCACCATCGAAACCCGGCCTACTATTACTACGACATCGGCACCGAGATGGAAAGCTCTCACGGGAAGAAGATGGTCTGCACTCTTCATGTCAATAAAACATGCCCATGCCTTTCCGAACGACCTGCGAGCATCTACAACCCGTATCACGGACGGCTTTCGCTACGGTCTGCATCACCGTGCGAGCCGTCATTCGAAGACCATCGCCCGCCGAGCACACGCAAAGATACCGCTTGTCTTTCAAAGGCAGAACTTGAGGACTACTCGGGACCGACCATTCAATGAGCGCTCACCGACGCCTGATATCGACGGACTGCAGACGTTTTATCGCCTGGCGTTTGAGACAGGTCTCATCAAAGCGCGAGCCTGCCCGCACCTTCGCCTCCGTCGACCGCCAAAAAGCCGCTTCATCGTCATGCGTGCAAAAACATTCTATCTCATTAAAAGAAAAGCATCCACATGCAAACTTCATCCTTTCCATTCACGCTCTCACAAAGATGGCGCTCTGTGTCGCCTTCTCGCTGCGTCACGGCGTACATTTCCTTTCCGCTCCCTTCACCCCCGGCATGGTCACGCGCGACACTTGCGCTCGGCGTCACGGCATTCGTCCTGCCGCCTAAGCGAGCGTTCATCGCTCTCGTCATCTACGATGCATGATGGGGCGGTCAGGCTTCCGGTCTTTGTCGGCGATGCGGCGGGTTTCGGCGAGCTCTTGGGACCGACGGGACGCTATATCATCGCATGGGTCATCGCCTGCCCGATCATCAGCGCGCTCAGGAAAGAACATATCCTTCAAGCGTTATGCGCTCGTCGATATCGTCGTCGGCATTCGCTGACCTACGTCGGTGGGCTCATCTCCATGATACTTCTGATGGATATCACGCTTCAGCAAAGCGATCTTCGCGCTGTTTTGCCCTACATCCCGAGGCGATATCATCAGAGTGCCTTGCCGCGGCCTTTCTTGGTGTCCGTGTCAGCCGCGCCATCGAGGCGCTTCTGAAAAAGGTGCCTCATCGCTTTGGCAGAGGCTTCGCTATAGACCTCTTTTGGGCGTCTCTTTGCGAAGCGATGGACACTGCTGCAGTGATGCGCGTCGGCATCCGTCTCTCAGATCGTCTCAAGAGGATTTCACCGATCATCGGTGCGTCGTCGTGAAAGATTTCGAAAGCGTTTCGTGCGACCACTTTTTAATGCCTTCGCCGTAGTTCACCGTATAGTAAAGCCCGGCATAACGGGCGCCAATCTCCTTGCCAGATGGACTTCCGGACAGATGCTCTGCCCGATGATATCGGCATGGCCTTTCAGCATGGCGACTTCTGCCGGGCTTTCAAAATGCCTGCCGTCCGTACAGGGCATAGACGCCGCGGTCGAAAGATACGCCCATGAAACCGCTTCTTCGTCGCGAAAAGGTGTCTTTCTAAGCTCCGGGCAGAGCGCATCGCGCATGACGAGAGATAGCGCCCGTCAAGCATGACGTCGCTTTCCCATCGTAGGGTCAATGTAGTCGTCGGGAATCAGAAAGTCGCGAATGTCCAACAGCGTATTTGCCGTACCGACCCGCCTTCTGACAGAACGCGCTTCACGCCCGCCGCACGAAAAGACGCAGAAGATCTGTCTTGAGGGCGTCCGCGCGCGTGACGCCTGAGCGCCAGCCATGCATCTTCACCGTGAGACGCTTTCACCGACGGAAAAGAGCCGCATCACGGAGCTCTCCCCGTACGGCGTTTCAAAATAGAAGGTTGTCCGCTAGAATTTTGACATCGCCTGCGGGTGAATGCGCAGGAAAGTCACTGAAAGCGTTCCCGAACCGCCGACGATGCCAAAATGCTGCTGCAGGGAATTTGATCGTTCATCTGCCATGCTCCTTTATGCTAATTAATTCACTTTTCATCGGCAAACGTCCGCAGAACACGATACTTTGATCGCGCTGTGCCGAGCGTTCTTCAACGCCCGAATCCATGCGGATCATCTTTTGTATGCTCATATCGTAGCGCGTGCCGGCAGCGCGGACGACGTTTTCCTCAAGCATGATGCTCCCGGGTCGTCGGCGCCAAAGCCCAAGGTCCAGCTGCCCGATGCGCTCGCCCTGCGGACCCAAAGACCCCTGTATATGGCTGACGTTATCCATAAAGAGGCGCGTGACGGCAAGCGTCACATATAATCCCAGGCACTCGCCTTCTCGCCGCCAGCTCCGTGTGCTCCCCGGCTGGTACGTCCAAGTGATAAAGGCGCAGCCGCCCGTCTCTTCCTGCGGCTTCGAATCTTTGTCCATGTGCTCGACACGATCGCTGCATCGTCTCGCCAAAGCCGATGACCATAGTCGCCGTACTCTCCATGCCGATCTTATGTGCCGTACGATGGACACGAGCCAGTCCTCTGTACAGATTTTATTCGGGCTGATGCGCGCGCACGCGGTCGACGAGGATTCCGCACCACCCCGGCAGACTCGCAAGACCTCGCATCCTGCAGGCGCTTCAAAGGTCTCCTCGATGAAAGTCCTGCTTTTTCTCGCAGGTAGAAGACTTCCGTCGCGGTAAAGGGTGGATGACAATGGCAGGATAGCGCTTCTTGATGCGGCGAAGCATGTCGAGAAAAGAAGTCGAGGTCGAGTCGGGATGAAAGCCCGCCCTGAATCGCCGACTGCGTCCGCCGCCACTTGTCTCCCCGACTTTCTTCAAAAATCGCATCATAGCTGCAGGTATGCCCCGGCTCGTCCGCGTCCTTATAAAAGGCGTCAAAACTTACACGCGCTCTGGCGAGATATTCGTGTAGTGATGTCGATCGACGATGAGACGTCACGCGGTCGCCGAATCGCTTTGCCCGCTCCGCATCGGCCGCCTGGCCGAGCGCGATGAGATCACCGTGCGCTAAGGTTCTTCGCTTCCCCCGCCTTCATCCTGCCGCCCCTTTCTGCATACGCAGAAAATCACTCTGTCTTTTCGCCGCCGCGTGCCGCTATTTCGTGATAGAACGTATCGCGCTCCACGGAAGGTATCCCGCTTCTTTGATGAGTGTGCGAAGATGAGCCTTCGTGATGCCCGTGCCTGTCTTTGCGCCGGCAGCATGGATGATCTTTTCCTCACCGATCGTGCCGTCCAGGTCATCGGCACCGAAGCCGAGCGCGAGTTGGGCAATCGGCAGGGTCAGCATGACCCGAACACGTATGAAATGGTCGACATTATCGAGGACAAGGCGGCTGAGTGCCAACATCTTGAGGTCTTCCCAGAGCCCGCGCGCGAATTTCATATTCTTCGGCAAGCTTCGTATGCGCCGGGTGAAACGGAAGAGCATAAAAGCGAAAGCCGCCGGTCTCATCCTGGATGTCCCGAAGCGCCAAAAGGTGCTCGATGCGCTCCTCTGCCGTTTCCACATGGCCGTACATCATGGAGGCATTCGTGCGGATGCCCAGCCTGTGTGCGGTCTTCATCGTCTCGATCCACTCCGCACGCGTCGCCTTCTTCGGACAGATGATCTCGCGACACGGTCAGAAGAATCTCCGCGCCGCCGCCGCAGCGACTCACAAGCCCCGCTTCCTTGAGGTTCCCTTAGATCGCTTCGACCGAACGATGTTCTAACTTGGCAAAGTTCACGATCTCGACCGGGGTAAATGCCTTGACGTCGACGGCCGGGAGTGCTGCCTTTACCATCTGTACAATGTCCCTGTAATAGGAAAACGGCTTGTCGGGATGAAGGGCGGAGACGATATGAACCTCAGAAAGATTCTTCGTCTGCTTCGCATCTGCAAGAATCTTTTCGATATCTGCCTTTTTCCAGCGTAAAGCCGCGCGCATCCTTCTTCGACCTGAAAGGCGCAGAGCGGGCAGTTTGAGAGCAGATATTCGTCAGATTGATGTGGCGGTTGACGGTGTAAAAGACCTTCTTGCGCTCTTTCTCTCTTTGCGCGCCTGGCAGCATCTGCGAGAAAGACAGGTCATTCTCCTCGTAGAGCGCCATCGCGTCCGCCAGAAAGCCGCTCGCCTGCCATCGCTTTCTCTCGTGCCGTTTGTATTTCCATCAAAAACCTCTTTCCCCGCCAAAAATGAACGAAAAGGCGCAGCGCTCGTGCGCCGCGCCGAAGATCACGCCTTAGCCAGCCTCTTTCAGTCATACCGATGGATGATGTTGAAGTTGCAGTCACACGATGCCGGAATGCGCCCCGCTTCCCGTATGATGCGTACGATGCGGTCCTCGGTAAGCGCGCGGGGGCTGGCAGCACCGGCGTCATGGAGAATGGTCTCCTTGTGCCATGCCGTCAATGTCGTTGGCGCCGAAAGAGCGCGACGAGCAACGGAACGGTCAGCATAACCCAATACGCCTTGATGTTCGTGAAATTGTCGAGCAGCAGGGCGGAAATCGCCGTGTCCGCAGATCATCCCAGAGACTCGTCTGCTTGACCTGCTGCCCAAGCTCGGTGTTCGCGGGAAGAAACGGGAAGCAGATGAAGGTCTGAAAGCCGCCCGTCTCGTCCTGCAATGCACGAAGCGTCAGAAGGTGGTCGACGCGCTCTTCCAGCATCTCGATATGGCCGTGAAACATCGAGCATTGCTCTAAGCCCCAGACCGTGCGCCGTGCGATGCATCAACCATTCCCTCGCCGTCGCCTTGTTTGGGCACAGCTCGCCGCGGACGCGGTCGGATAGGATCTCCGCACCGCCCCCTGCGATGGCGGAAAGACCGCCGCGCTCCATCAAAAGCCGCAGGACTTCCTCGACGCTCTTGCCGGAAATCTTCGCAAAGTGCGTGATCTCGACGCCTGTAAAGCCCTTCATATCGAGCTCTGGAAAGCGCGTGTGGAGGAGCTCGACACGCGAGATAATCCTCAAACGTCAGTCGGGATGCAGCCCGGAGACGACGTGAAGCCCGCGAGATCCGGATCCCTTTTTCGCGTCTTCGACGACGGCAATCGCATCCGCCATCTGCATCGCGTAAGCGCCCTTATCCTCTGCGTCGCGGCCAGATGCGCAGAACTTACAATGTGAGGTGCATATGTTCGTGAGAGTTGACACTGGCAGTTGACGTTATAATAGACGATGTCGCCGCATTTCTCGCACCGCACGCGATCGGCAAGAGCGCCGAGCCAGAGAGATCCGGGCACGCGAAAGGCGCAGCCCGTCTTCCTTCGTCAGCCGCTCGCCGCGCATGACCTTTTCTTCAATATCCCCGATACTTCGCACGCCCAGCAGAAAAACGCCCCTCTCGCAGCGCGCATAAACCGCGCCGTCTGTATACAAAAATCCTGTCATTATATCATGTCTCTTGTAGATTTCAGAGAAACCTACAAAGCATCGAACGCTTTCATAACGTTTATGACAGAAACATACAGCATGCGGGCTTGCCATGTAACCCATTTTCATTGACAAAGCCGCCGCCTTGTGCTAGCTTTTAAGTGTGTAATAATTCTATTTTTGTTTGGAGGTGATCGCCTGTGATCGAGCTTAGCGGCATCGTAAAGACATACGAGGCGCGGCGGGAAAGGTCACGGCATTAAGGGGCATCGATCTCACCATCGAGGCGCGGCGATATCTACGGCATCATCGGACGTTCCGGCGCGGGAAAGTCAGCACTCATCCGCTGCATCAACATGCTCGAACACCCGACAAAAGGCTCTGTCATCGTCGATGGCAAAGACCTGACGAAGATGAAAGAAGGGGAGCTTCGCCGCGCACGAAAAGACATCGGGATGATCTTTCAGCACTTCAACCTGCTTTCGAGCGCGACGGTCTACGACAACATCGCCTTTCCGCTGCGCCTTGCGCACCGCCGGAGAAGAAAATTCAAGAGAAGGTCGCGCCGCTTCTCACGCTCACCGGGCTTGAGGCATGGGCGGGCGATATCCGCGGAGCTCTCCGGCGGCCAGAAACAGCGCGTCGGCATCGCCCGCGCTCTGGCATCTGAGCCGAAGGTTCTTTTTAAGCGACGAAAGCGACCAGTGCGCTGACCCGCAGACGACAAGTCCATCCTCGCCCTGATGCGCGACATCAATAAAAAGCTTGGACTGACCATCGTCATCATCACGCACGAGATGCAGGTCATCAGGACATCTGCACGAGTCGCCGTCATCAACGGCGGCGGCATAGCAGAAGAGGGCAGCGTCATCGACGTCTTCACGAACCCGCAGCAGCCCATCACAAAGGAATTCATCAGCGCGCTGCTCTCAAATGAGCTTCCCGCGGCATTTCGCGGCGGCAAGGTGGAAAGTACCTACAGCGAAGATGCCTATCTGCTGCTGCGCTGACCTTCCTCGGCAAGAGCGCAGACGACCCCGTCATCGCAGAGATGATTCGCCGCTGCAGCGATATCGAGGTCACGCTCCTTTTCGGCAACCTCGACCAGATTCAATCCGTGCCGTTTGGCCGGATGATCATCGGTCTGCGCGGCAGTAAAGAGCACATCAATGAAGCGCTCGCCTACCTTTCCCAGAAAAGACCTCAAAGAGGTGATCGGCTATGTCCGCAGATCTTCTGCCGCTGCTCTCTGAGGCACTGGGCGAGACGGTCTACATGGTCGTCGTCTCCATGGTGCTTTCGACGGCGGTTGGCGTGCCGCTCGGCGTCCTGCTCCTGCGACTGCGAAGGGCGGCATACTGGAATCCCCAGCGCTCAATAGAGGCATCGGTGCCGTCGTCAACGCGATTCGCTCGATTCCCTTCATCATTCTCCTCGTCGCCATCATCCCTTCACGCGCCTGCTCGTCCGGCGCGGCCATCGGACGACCGCGGCGATGGTGCCGCTCGTCATCGCTGCGATCCTTCATCGGGCGCCAGGTTGAAACGAGCTTGAAAAGTCCCCTACGGCCTCGTCGAGCCGCAGAATCCATGGGCGCAACGCCTTTTCAGATCATTGGAAGGTACTGCTGCCGGAGGCTATTGCGAGCATCGCATCTCAGCTGACGACCGTTGTCATCTCGCTCGTCGGTGAATCCGCCATGGCGGGAGTGCGGTCGGCGGCGGCGGCCTCGGTGACCTTGCAATCCGCTACGGCTACCAACGCTTCCGCCCCCGAAGTCATGCTCGCACGCGGTCATCCTCCTGATTGTCCTCGTACCAGGCTGTGCGGTTCGCTTGGCAATCAGCTGGTCAAGCGATTGGATAAGCGATAAGCAGCTCCTCTTTTGACCGAAGGTCGCCTTTCAAAACATCCGTAACATTTAACGCAGATTTGAAAATACCCCATAGAAAGAGGTATCCTCATGAAAAATATTTCGCAGTATTTGCCGCGCTCCTGCTTTCCCTCCTCGCGCTTACCGGCTGTATGGGCAAGCATGAAGCGATGATGTAAGAGATGCTCCAAAATCGGTGCGACAAGCGTACCGCATGCCGAGATTCTCGAGCAGGTAAAGCCAATCCTGAGCAGCAGGGCATTCACCTCGAAATCGTCGAATTCAGCGACTATGTGCAGCCGAACCTTGCCGTCAGCGACAAGAACTCGATGCAAACTTCTTCGCTATCTTCCCTATCTCAGTAACTTTGTGGAAGAACATCCGGAAGTTCACCTCCGTAAACGCGGGTGCTATCCACATCGAACCGATGGGCATCTACTCGAAAAAGCTCAAGGACCTGACGAGCGTATCGGATGGCGCAACAATCGCCATTCCGAACGACCGACCAACGGCGACCGCTCGCTGCTCCTCCTCGAAAAAGCAGGACTGCTCAAGCTTAAAGACGGCGTCAATGAAAAGGCAACCGTCAGCGACGTGCCGACAGCGAAGCATTTGAAATTTCAAGAAGTCGAAGCCGCTCAGGTTCCCCACGCTCGACGATGTGACGCTCGCCGTCATCAACACGAACTTACGCGATGCAGGCCAATCTCGTCCCGACAAAGGACGCCCTCTTCATGGAGGATAAGACGAGCCCCTACGTCAACATTATCGCCGTCCGTCAGGGTGATGAAAATCGCCCGGAGATTCAGGCACTTGTCAAAGCCCTCCAGAGCGATACGATCCGCCAGTTCATGGAAGAGACTACTAGGGCATCATCGTCCCAGCGTTCTGTCGCCGAGATAACCCGTAAAAACCTGAAAAGAACCCCTCTCCCATATGGGAGGGTTTCTTCTATCATCTGACGATTTTCTTTATTCAGTTTCCCTGTATTCTTGATGCGCAGAGTCGCTTCGCCGCCGCTGTGTGTAGTTCCACGTATCGCCGTTTGCGAGCGTGAAGTCCTGGACGAATTTTCGCCGAAATTCTTGACCGTCAGCGTGCCGCCGTTCATCAGCTCGACTTCCATCTTGCCATCCCTTACGGTGACGTAACGGATATCCGAAAGGTTCACATCATGCGAAACATCGCCTTATCGCCGACATGCGGTTCTCGATGATATCCTCGCCGTCCTTGATGCCATAGTAATATGTGCTCTTGCTGCCAGCAGACTGCCGACGAGGCGTGCGCTGCCTGCACCGCCCAGAGCGATGCCGTACACTGCCGCCACTGTGTGATCTTGTTATGCGTCCGGTCGCCCGCAAAGCTCGACACCATCACCGGCGACGGCATTGATGTCCTTGAACTCGCGGTAAGCGCACTCGCCATGGCTGCCGTCGAAGTGAGATCTTTGCGCCGTCGACTGCCGAGCGGACGGTACCGCCGGTCTTTGCAAAAGTAGTACGTCGCATTCTTATCATAGTCAACGATTTCATCTGCACGAGCTATGGCAAAGGTTTCACTGACCCCCTGACATTAACGGCAATCGGACGGTTGAAGAGACCTGCCGCTGGATTCTGAGATCGTAAGTTCATCCGTATCGCTGAACTTAATGAAGATGGACGTCGCATTCTTATCTACAAACTGGACGTCGCCGCTGTAGATGACAAACGTGTCCTTCCATGTCTCCGGCTTGCCGGTATCCGCCGTCATGAAGCCTGATCGTGTCCTTGCCGTCGCCGTAACCCGCCAAAATACGTCGTATATTTGCCCATCTCGGTACCTTCACCGAGACGAGGGACGTCGTCGGATGCGCCGCCGCCCCAGAGAGAAGACGTACCCATGCCGCCATAGGGCGTGTTCTTCATCGGCTGCACCGACGAAGTGTGTTAAGCTTGAGCCGCCGACGACCTGCTCGACACTCCCGAGTAGCGTGCCGTGCCGGAAAGAAGCGCCCCGTGTTGCCGAGATCTGCAACAATATCACCCGCTAGCATTTTCAAAGCTGACCTTATCCTGTATCGTTCGGAAGCGTGCCGACAAAAGATATTGCCTTCGACCAAGGGATCGTTAGTAGCCATCATCACCTAGAAGCCGTCTTATGCAGACCCTTTTCATCCTGCAGAAAGAATCTTGCCCTGTGTCAACGCCGCGGAGCATGAGACCACCACTGCCGCTGCGTGATGCGGGTACCTTCCTCCTTGATCAGGACATCCGACGCTGTGATATCCGCCGGATGATCACCTACCAGAACAATATCGTCCGTTTCTCCCCAGCCCTGCTGGAAGCTGTAGACCGTATCCGTATTGCCTGCACCTGTCGCCAGCGTCGTTTCTCCTGTGACGGAATCCATGATATCCGTTCCGATGGAGAGGCCGATCGTATCCTGGACGCCATTGATGCCGTTCAAATAGATGAAGTCAACATTGCCGCCATGATAACGATATCTCCATCGCCTGCATAGATTGTATCGACCTTGTCGCCGCCCGCGCGCTCTGTTGCTTACAGCCACCCTTTTCCAGTTGTTCGTATTGCCGTGAATCAGAGATGGATTCTGCTTATCTTCATCGGAAAGCTCGACATCGATCGCATCGGAAATCGCCGCGATGACGCTCTTATGATCCGTGCCCGCCATGAACTTCTGGTAGTTGAACTCCGGACGAATCGTAACGTTGCCGCCCAGCCATGCCTGAGACCATGCCGGGATCAATTTCTCGTTAAAGTGGATGAGGTCATGACCATAGTGGTAATCCGTGATCCGTGACGCCGACATCTGCCTTTATGAAGGTATCCTTTCCCTTGCCGCCGTAGAGCGTGAGGCCCATACTGCCGTTGTAACGCCCGTAACAACTGGAGCGATCTCGATGATATCGTTATGTCTGACATCGGTAGCATAGTAAAGCTGGATGCGTATCAAAGTCCGTATCGGTATCATCATCGCCATAAACGACATCACTCTCACCCGCGACAAGTGAATCCTGCCCATCGCCGCCGATGACGGTAGAATGTTTTGCATTGTCTTCGAAATACACCGTATCGTTGCCGCTGCCGGCATCGATATAGTTGTGATCGTTCCCACGGACCTGGTCATTCCTGCACCAGCATAAACAAAATTGTCCGTCTTTACCCGATACTGTCATCGCCATAGCCGGAATAAATTTTTGTTATTGTTATTGCCTCGATGGTATCGTTGTCAAATGGATCGTTTATATCGCTATCAGAAGCGGATGAGACTCTGCCGCTGTAGATTTCATTGCCGTTGCGAACCGTAATCTCATCGTTGCCTTGACCACCATAGACAGTATTAGCATCGCTCGCAGTGATCGTATCGCTGCCGCCCAATGCATCGATCATACTTGTATTCGGCGTCGATCCATGGATGTTGTCCTCCTGGTTGCCGGCATAGATACTCAATTGCCATTAGCCATATCAATGTCATATCCATATGGATTATCTGGGTGCCAGACCTTCAATGTGAAAGCTTGGATCCTCCAGGTATGATATATGCTTCATCATGATATGGATTGTGATATAACGTGATCGGCGTAGATACGGCAGGCTTCGTAGTGTATGCAGGTTCGGAATTATAATAGGTAATTCCCGTCGGCGCATAGAGCCAGCTAAAGGTACCGCGAACTCCTCCCTTTCCCGTAAGATTCAAATTCAGTTTCGTTGACATAAGATAACCCCTAAAATATGATCTCCTGCATCAAAAATACTTGTCAAAAGCTTTTTGGATACATGTAAAAACGATATGGATACGTGTTTATTATGCCATATTCAGCAAGAAAAATAACAAGTCTTTGCTAGAATATCTTTTCCTAGGACAAGCCCAAAAGGACTCTCCCTTTTTTGGGGAGAGTCCTTTTCTTACTGGATTCCCGACACTAGGTTAGAAAAGCAACCTGCTTATTCTTCCGTCGTGCTGGTCTTCTGCGTCCAAGTGCCGCCTGCATAGTTCCAAGTCGTGCCGTCTGCAAGTGCAAACTCGTAACGCTGGAGCCCGTGCTGAGTTATTGACTGTCGGCGAGCCGCTGCCGCTTCAAAGCCGACCTTGAGAACGTTGTTATCACCTTCGCGCTCTTGATATCGTCGAGCGTGACGTCATAGACATGACCTTATCGTTCGCACCAGACTGCGTGATGACGTCGTTGCCGTCCTTCTTGCCGAAGAAGAAGGTGTTGACAGCGCTCGTTTCCGCGCTGCCTTTGAGCGTATCGTCACCTGCACCGCCGTAGAGAGATGCCGAACCAGCACCTGCATACTCGACAACGTTCTTGGCTGCATCGCCTGCGAGCTCAAGACCATCGCCTGCCGTTGCCTTGATGTTCGTGAAGCCCTGTAGCTGTCACCCGTACGACCGTCGAGATAGATCTTCGAACCATCTGCCGAGTTTTCAACCGTACCCTTAGTACCAACGGAGACATAGTACTTTGCGTTCGAGTTGTAATGCACGATTTCATTTGCGCCAGCAATCTTCGCAAAGGACTTCTGCCCGAGGACATCAACACCGATCAGCTTGTCATAGAGACCGATGAACGCATTGTTGATCTGAATCGAACTCTTATCCTTCATGTTGACGACGAGTGCCGTGCCATTCTTCGCAACGGAAGTTACATCGCCGCCATAGAAAGCGAGTACGTCTCTGACATTCTCTGGTTGAATCCTCTGTTGCGTGGAAGCCGTTGATCGTATCCTTGCCATCGCCGGCGCCAAAGAAGAAGGTCGTCGACTTGCCAGCATTATAAGCAGCATCCGTTGCAATGAGGAGATCACTCGACTTGCCGCCGCCATGAGAGAAGAACTGCCCAGACCAGCATCAAGCGTGTTATTGACGCCAGCAGCACCGACGAGCGTATTGTTGCCCGATCCGCCAACAAGAGCTTCAATGCTCGTGTAGCGCGCACTGCCTGCAAACTTACCCGTGTTGCCGGATCTGCAACGATATCGCCCTCTGCACCGGTGAAGAGAACCGTATCGTCCTTCTTTGCTGTACCAAGGTGGATACCTGCTTCAGCATTTGCATCCGTGAGCTCGTGATCGGTACCTGTGTAACCGACTTGTAAGTACCATTCTCATCTTGAACTCTGAGTTTGGTTGCGCTCCTTTGACTTGAGGATCAGCTGACCTTTTCCTTGGCCGATAACAAATCATTACCGTTGACTGAGACATCCGAGATATCAGCCGCCTTGTCGTAGAACCAGACGATATCCTTGCCGTCATCCCAACCATCTTCAAAATTCTCAACCGTATCGCTGCCGCCGGCCTCTGCTAAGAGCAATGCGTTCTGCCGTAGCGTCATCGCAGAAGGACTCAATTTAATCAGGTCATTGCCGCCGCCGCCATAGACGAAGTCACCGTTGCTGGCATAAATCGTATCAGCCTTCAAGCCGCCATGCAGCGTGTTGTTGCCCGCATTATCCGCAAGCTTTCACCGAAGATCTGGAAGCTGTCCGTAGACGACGAAAGATCGATAAAAGTAGATTCCGTCTTTGCCGAAACAACATTTGTCTTCGTATCCGAGCTGAGCACCGTGTACTGGAGATAATCCTTTGGAGACTCAATCGTTGATTTGCCGTAACCGAAGACCTTGACGTCGCTGGTAGCAAAGCTGCAAAAGATGCCTGCCCTACCGTGGCGGCCATCGTAGCAGTTCCTGTTACAAAGACGATCTTGTCACGACCATGCCGATCTGTGATCGTAATTTCAGCATCTTCCTGTGCAGCAAAGATTGTTCCCGGAGCCGCCGGTAAGTACTGCGTGCTTGCCGTCATCCGCATTGCGATCAGCGTGTCGTCACCGCCGCCGCCAAGCACCGTGCCATCGCTGCCGGCAACAATCAGATCATTGTCGCCGCCGCCATTGAGCACAGAGTTCTTACTGCCGATAAGCGTATCCGCCATAGCCGAGCCATTAACCGTAGCCTTAATATGCTGGCTATCCATATCTGCGCCGCCATTGAGAGGAGATCAATATGCCACCCTCTAGAAGAACCTGCTGCTTCGATAATAATACTTTTATCTCCAGCTACAGCGGCAATAGCAGAGGCACTAAGGCTTGCACCGATAGTAATCCCTCACCACTACCGGCAATTGTAAGAATCTCTCTTGTATAGTTACCATTAGTAACACCATGAGAATAAGCCGCCACCGCGCCCTTATAGCCGGCACTGTTATCTGGCGAGTAATAGCGAATCTCGTTATTGGCCTCCTTTATCCATGAAATGTGCCAACCTTGCCCGACCCCGAGCTCGTTATTCCGATTTACCTGTGTTAAATCTAACTAAGTGCCATAAATATAACCTCCTAAAGTATCCTTGCAGTTCAAACTGCAGTCTTCCCTCTCAGTGCAGAGTGTCCGGTTTCCTCTGCGCTGAATGTTATAAATCCGCCTTTCTCTCCCATCGGAAGGATAGCGAACTTATATCGTGTTTATAGAATAGCACGATTTCCTTTCTTTGTAAAGCTTTTTCTCCAAAAATAAAGCTGCGGCTATGTATTTTTCTGCTCCGCCTTCTGTATCAGGGCGCGAAGCGTATGAACCTCGCCCGAAAGCGCAAGGCGGTCGAGCTCATGGAGGCGGCGCATCTCATCTTCTGCAAAGGCCTCACTGAGTGCGACTGCCCGTTTAAAATGCGGCAGGGCTTCTTCTTCCCTCCCCTCGTTCCAGAGGCTGACACCGAGTTCTGCCTCCGGTTCCGGGATATCCGGAAAGGCACGGCAGCCCGCCTCTGCTGCTGCACGAACCTCATCGGTATCGTCCAATGCCTTCGCTGCATCGAGCCAACAGGAGTACGGCCGGTACCCATACTCGGCGGAGTGCCAAGTGGCCTTAGAAGCGTCATAGCGCCTGGCAGCGATGGCTTCCTTATAGCGGTGATGGCTATGGTATACTGCCACGAGGTAAAAATCTAAGTAATGGGCTTCTTCTTCATCTCCCTCGGCCTTTTTGCGCGCTGCTTCAAGGATCTTCAGATTCCGCTCGTCTTTCGCCTGCATGCGCTCAGGAGAGTATCCCGTATGCCAAAGTTCAAGGTCTTTCTTATGCGCGACGATAGGGGCCGGCAGCGTACCATCTGGGTAAGCAATCCTTTCATGAATCTTGCTGATGAAGCGAAGGTCTGGGCGACAGACGAAGGCGCGCTGAGGGATTGTCGAGCGCTGAGGCAGCGGATATAATGCTGTCGTCATATGGCGCATCGGAATCATGAGACTGCCATGCTGTCCATCGAGCCATAAAAAGTAGATAGACGCGGCGCAAGTTCCCTCGGGTCTTCTCGGTAAAGAACTCATCGGCATCGGGAAAGACGGCCAATCCCTGTCGCACGCTCCGAGGGCTGCGTTTTGCCGCAGAAAAGTCGCCGGTCCATGGAATGGAAAAAGACCTTATCGGTATACTGCCTTGCGATCGCGATTGAGTTGTCGCTTGCTCCCGGTGTCGGCGATGATCTCATCGCGGTCCGCCTCCTTGAGACTCTTCAGACAGCGCGGAAGATCCTGTGCTGCATCGCGCATGATGAGACAGGCGGAAAGGCGAAAGATGCTACTGACCATATGTCTCGCCATCGCCTTGACCGCTGCACGGGTCTCCCACATGCCGCCCACAACACAGGCAAAGCCGCGCGAGCTCCAAAACTCCCTTCGTGCCGCAGCCGTGCGCTCCTGTGGGATAAGCGGCTCCGCATCCGCTTCTTTTTCCGGGCTCTTCTGCTTTCATCTCCATCAGGTTTCACATCGCTCGCTGCCTGCGCTTCTTTATGATACGGTTTAAAGATACCTCGCTGCGGAAGTTCCCTTACAGCATCCCTCCAGATGCTCGCCGTTATATCCCGCTCCGGCACCGCGGCAAGCGCTCCCTTGGAAAGGTCGGAAATGAGCAGCGTAATGACCGCTCCCGCGAAATCATCGATATAAACGCGCGCGCCCACAGCGGGCAGCGGCACATCTTTCCCTTCCACGCCGAGCATGATGATTGCGGACAAAGCGCGTCACATCATCTTCCGCACCTTCCTCTGCTAGAAACCGAAGACCTTCACCAACGAACATCGCGATGTCAATGCCCTCTTTGCGCGCATCGTCGACAGAGCGGCGAATCTCTTCAATTCGCACCTCACTTTGAAGGAAGAGCAGAATGCGCATGCTCTTTTTACTGCGCGCTGCACCGAGCACGATACGAAGTGCCGCAGCTTCCGCGGGGCCCGGCTTTTTCGCACGGCATGGGAGGACGACGCGCGTATTTTTCCCGCGGCGCAACGCGCGGCGAAAAGCGAGCGTGGGTCGGATGCGGCTTGTGAGCACATCAGCCCGCACCGCGCAGAGGCACGAGGGCTTCGCCGAGCGGCGAGGTCGTGTCTTTTCCTTCGCTTGCTGCCTCTTCAGTCTTTCTCCGTTTTTTTTCATCCGGCAGCGGTGCGCCGAAGATCGGCAGGCAGATCTTTGCTTTGTTATCGAGTTTCATATCTTCTCTCTTTCCTGCGCCGTTTTCTCTCCTATGCGCGGGAGCATCGCCGAAAAGGTCAGCGAGGCAGCCGCCCCAGGAGAGACCGACGCCAAGCCCGCGAGCAAGACGCGCTTGAGCGCCTTCGTATCCTCCGATGCAGCAATCCTATTAAGCGCGAAGGGAAGCGTACCTGAAACGGTATTGCCGATGTCCTTCACATCGTTGTAAAGGGAACATCTTCTAAGCCGCACTTTATCCGCAGGCGCTCGAGCATATATTTATTCGCCTGATGAAAGACGGCATAATCGAGGTCTTCGCGCCTAGTGCCGCCGCGGGAGAGCGTTTTCTCAATGAGACTGGGCACGGTGCGCATGGAAAAGAGCGTGATGCCAGTGCCCTCCATATGAAGGTCATAGTTCGTGCGCCTGTTTCCACGCGCGTCTTCTTCCCCGCTCGACCGGCACATGCTGCGGCATCGCGCGGCTACCGCCCGCAGGGGCGATGATCTTATCGTAGCCCGCACCGTCTGTCCCCAAAATAAAGGCATCCAAGTGTGCGCGCTTGCCCGGCATGCATTCCAAGAGCGTAGCCGTCGCACCGTCGCCAAAGAGCGGGCGGACGATGCCGTCTTCCTTTGCGCTGTACTTTGAGTAAACGCTCGTCGTCACGAGCATGCGCCTTGACAATCCGTCTCAAGCAGCCCTTTTGAAAGGGCGAGGCCATAGACATAGCCGGAGCAGCCGAGATTGTAGTCGAGCGCGCCGCAGGTCTTCGGCAAGCCGATGCGATCTTGCAAAATGCATGCGGTCGTCGGAACGAGATAATCCGGCGTCTGCGTGCAGAGGAGCAAAAAGTCGATGCTTTTGCGGTCGATGCCATAGACGCGAAAGAGCTCTTCTGCCGCCTGAACCGCAAGGTCGCTTGCCGCCGCATCCTTCGCCACGATATGGCGCGTGAGAATGCCGAGTTTTTCGATAAAGGCGGCATCGCCCTTGTTTTCTTCGACGGTTGGCGGCACTAAGTCGCTATCGCACGGATACAGGCCGATCGCCTGCCGCCCGCCTCGTTTATGCGTTCGCTGTGCATCGTTCAAACTCCCTCGATGCCGTGGCTGGCGAGCAGCTCTCGGATGGCTTCAATACTTGTAAAGTGCATCGGCGCGCTGTCGCTGCCGCCGAGCCGGATGCCGTGAAGCTTCTTCAAGTGCCGCCGCTACCATCTGAATGTCGAGCGAGTCGAGGCAGCCCATCGGAGATAAAATCGTCGCTTGCCGCAAAGTTCTCGTCACTCTTGACGCTCTGCAAAACTTCCAAAATCGTTTTCATCGCAAATGCGGGCAGGATGCTCGGACTTTCCATCCGGAAAAGGCGCCCGCCTCACCTCACTTTCTTAAAACACAGAAATTTATTCTTCCTTTTCGAGGAAGGTACGGTAAAAACTCAGGCTGTTGCCCTCGGAGGTATTGCAGAAGGTGTCGTCGATCGTATAGAGGCTTTTCGAGTTCTTCCGTGATGATTGTGTCGTCGAGCACAAAGACGGCGAGCCAGGATTCCAAAAAGGACGTGTCTTCCTCGATATCCAGAATGTCTTCACCATACGTGTCCAGCACATCACGGGCAAAGTTCTCAGCACCAGCATGGAGCTTTTGAAGCGCCGCGATATCCGCATGCTGCGGCTCATAGCTTAGCACCGGCTTACCCTCTGCCAAATGGAAACAGTTCAGCTGCCCGTCCGGGAGGTCAGCACGGCTTCCAGCAGCAATTGATAGCGGTAGATATGGCGCGAGAACACGCCAGCATGGTCGCGTCAACGTCTTCAGCAAAGCAGCCGTGAATCTTCTTTTCCGCTTCGCCCTTTTCGTCCTTGAACCAATTTTTCCTGATTTGTCCCGAAGTAATAGCCGACAAAGGAAGATTCAGCCTGCGCAGCACCTCCTATCGCAGCCACATGCAGCATTTTTTTGAAAAAAATACTGTCGTCCCCGCATAGCCAATATCGATAATGCCGATTTTTCTCGCCCGTAAGGAGCGCGGGATGTTCTGCCTTGATGTACGCCATATAGGCGGCGCGCTCCTCCTTCGCCTGCGCGAGAATATCGTCCGCCATCCCCTTCAGCAGGCGAAGGAAAGCCTTATTTTTACTGTCTTCCGGCAAGGTGATCTCTCGGTCTTCGACATCTTTGGGAAGCGCCATGCCGAGCCGCGCCCGGAGGAAGTCGCCGAGCGTCCCCTCGTATTTCGTCTGCAGGGAATCGAGAATGTCGTCAAAGGTCTGGAAGCTCGCCAGCGTAACGCTTCTGCGCGAGGTCAAAAAGTACGCAGAAGGCAGTGGCTCTTCTCCCGTCGCTTTCAAAAGGCGCGCCGCGGTCTCGCGGTACAGCGGCCCTAGGAAATAACCGTCGCGGGCAAAGAACAGCAGACGCCTGCAGCCGTCCTTCTTTGCCCGGCGGATCAGCCATAGGATGTAGGTAAAGAGAATCGGCCCATAGAGGAAGTAGCCGAGCGCTTCAAACGTGTCCAAGCGGAACTGCCCGCGCCGCGCATGTAATACGTAGGGATTATGAAAGAATTTTTCCAGTATCGTTCCCAAGAGGATGCCGGCATAAAGACTCATGTCCTTGCCGTAGTGCGTCAGAATCTCATGACCAAAAGGCGTCAATGAAAAGAGATTGACGGCAGACATCATGTGATAGGATGCAATCCCGCGGTCGGAGCAAAGCTGGATATCGGACCACTCATTGTCGCCGATGTGCACCATCTTGCCCGCCATGCCCTTTTTCTCTGCGAGATAGTTCCATGTTGCCGCCGTGTCCTTGCGCCGCCCGGTCTCCGACGATAGGAAGATTCCGTCGTAGAGATCCGCCGTGATGCCGCATTTTTCAAGGATGCGCAGGACATCCGGCGTCTCGAGGTACATATCGGAGTTCAGATAGATCTTCTTGCCTTCCTTCCGGCAGAACTTCAGACAGTCGACCGCCTCAGGGCGCGGGAAGCAGATCTGTACCTCCGCTGCAACTTCCATCTCTTTCAGAGCGGCAGCTTCCTCAGGCGAGATCCGTGATTTCTTGAAGCCGTTCATATATCTCGGTCAGTGTGACATCGCTTTGCTCGTCCGGTATTCTGCTTTCTCGAAGTTCCTGCTCGGCGAGCAGGCGGTATTTTCTGAAGGCAAACGACCGCCCGAGGACCTTTCCGCCTTGACCTCCAGCCACTTGTTGACCAGCGCGGGAAAGGCGATGCGGCGCATGACGAGAGTATCAAAGATATCGAAGGAAATGCAGTCGTGATTGGCAATCCACGGAAAATCCTTCGGATTCTTGCCGAAGTACTGCATCAGATTTTTATTGCCCCAGTTGAGCGTATAGGCATTTACCTCTGTGTTCATTTCACCGTAGTCCATGCCTTCCGCCGTCACGGTCAATGCAAGCACGCGCTCGACCGCATGGGCGATGGTACCGTCGTTTTGATGCTGCTCCTCGGCAAAGTCCTCGAGTTTTAACCCCGAAGTATACAGGCGGCGAATCGCCTTCGTGCGCGCCAGAACATCGTTCCGGCAGAGAAATCAAAGTAGGCGGTCGGGCTGTTCGGCATCGAGGATGCCCAGGAGCTTTGCGCCGACTGCGCGGTTAGAGAGCCAAGTGAACGCAGCGCACGGCACATTGTCCGCCGGCTGCGGGTAGAGACAGACCGAGATTCGGACGTTTTGACAAAGAGCGCGAAAATGCGCCGGATCTTTGCCACATCGCCCAAGAGGCAGTCGAGGTAATTGCGCCACTCGACCTGTTCACTGCCGGTGTAAAGGGATTTTTCGAGTGGATATGCGCGATGAAGTCATGAGTCGTCCAGCAGGGTCGCCGAAACCGATCAGAAAAGGGTGCAACATCGCGGCCGCGGTTCGGAACAACGCGCACGATGAGACGGTCGAGATGCGGGATATCCTTCGCCGTAAAGACTTCTTCGACATGCGCTTTCTGCCCTTCGTCGACAATGCTTGAGAGCGGATCGAGGCAAGGGCATGTTCTTAAGGTAGGATGCGAGACTCTTCGGCAAGATCCACTAGAACAGATGGAGCTGGATGGCGATCTTGCCGGGTTGGCGGCGCTGTTCGCCGACGTAAGCGTAAGAGCGCCGCAGACGGTGACTCGGCAGAAAGGTGTTCTTCTCACCGTATTTGCTGGCGCGCCACCTGCGGTAAAAGTCGGTGTTTTTCAGCGCAAAGGAAAAGGTATGATAAAAGGCATCATGATGCCGCCCCGAAGCCATTCGCCGCCGGGCATGTGCTGGTAAAGTCCTTTCAAGATTGCCAGGATGTCATCTTTCTTCGTAACACTCTCCTATTTTCCTGCGGCGAATCCGGCGCTCCTCCGCTCAGCTTCCGCTTGATAAGGCTGGCGGCGCGGCGAAGGAGGCGGCGCGGATTTTGCCAGATCTGCCGCCACTCGGCGAGCTGGTCGTCGCGATTGGCGATCACCTTCGCCATCTCGGCAATCTGAGCCTGCAGGCGGTTATGTTCCGCCTGAACCCTGGCCATATCGCCTCCCGCTCGGCTTGCACGCCCGCTATCATTGCTGGCAGTATCTCATCGTCGAAGATGCCGATGGTGTAGTCGACGATCAGCGCCTTAGGGCATGGCTTTGGAATCGCGAGCTCTGCCTGTGGGTCGTCGGATGCGTAGAGATAGGTATCGTACAGGCGCTCTCCATTGGTGCGCGTAATCTCTGCCCGCAAAGACTCCGCGTCATAGACAAAGGAAATTTCATGGTAGCGGACGACACCGTTGAATTCGAGCGGGTCGAAGCGAATGGCCGCGGGGTCATGAAAGCCCGTAAGGTCGAACCGCAGTTTCTTACGACTGCCGAAGTGCACCGCACCTAGCGCCTGCACAGCCTTACAGCGCTCGTCAAAGCCATCCTTCCCGCGTTCTTGCACGAAACACTCCGCATGAAGCGCATGGCCCGGCGCACCGTGAAGATGCGTCTCGCTCTTTTGCCAATGCAGAATCGATTGGCACGAGGCGAAAGATGTACTGAAGGCAGTGCCGTTGGGATTTTGCAGCAGAAAGCGGCGAACGAGGCGCGGCGCGATGAACGACGATGCCTCGGAATGCCCGCATGTGCGACATCCGCCGCGGTATCGCGTTCGGAAATAATGGCGCAGCCAACAGCTGCCGCCATGCGATGAAAGGAATCGCGCGTAAAGAAGTGGACGTGCGTGCGGTCGAGAAGGCCGACATCCGCGTATTCAAACTTTCCCGCCATCAGGCTCAGAAGAATCGCATTGTGCGCGATGTTCGGCACAGAGACGAGAATGCTGCCCGCTTCGCTTCAAAAAGCTCTTTTGAGCGACGAAGTGCCTTTTCCGGGCTCACGCAGATGCTCAAGGACATCGGCGAAGAGGATGAAGTCATAGCGCTCGTCCTTTAGTCTCAAGGCCCAGGCATCGCCGTCAATGTCACCTTCAGGAGTGCCTAGGCAGGCATGCTTTGCATACTGCGCCGCTTCCTGCCCTGCCGCCGCATCGATCTCGACGATATCGACGGTGCATTCCATCGCCTCTTTGAGGTAGCGCGTCAGGCGCCCATTTGCGGGACCGAGCTCTAAGACGCGGCTTCCCTTTTCAATATATGTGAGCAACACGGAAAGGCTGTTTTCTGTCGCAAGGTCGAGTGCGAAATCATAATTCCCAACGAATACATCTCCCCCTATGCATCGACTTGAACTTTATCCGTCCATCGGTGCGGGATTACCAGCATACCTTCGCCGACGTAATCCGCCATAACGACGAGCGTCTTGACGCGCGAAATATATTGCAGCGGCACGGTCGCCGTCTCCTCAAAGATCGCGACATCGAAGTCATATTTGCCGCCGAGAACGCGAAGCCCCTCGGGGTATGTCAGCGTGACGACGTTGCGTCCCTTTGCCCAAGGAATCCTCTTGTGGTCGAGCAGGGTGTTCAGCCCGCAGATATAGGTATCATCGACCGTGCGCAGCGAAAATACCAGGACAACATCCTCGATGCTCTCGTCGCTTTACGTCGTAGGTGACGCGCACGGCAAGCGGCTTGTCGTAGGGATATGCATCGCCTGTAAGCGCTCTTCCTGCGCCGTCAAGAGTTCAAAAAGCAGTGACTTCGACGGCGTCACTTTTCAAAAGGCGACGTGCGGCCCTTCCTTTTTTTCCGCTTCTTTCGCGGCGCTCTCTGCCTTAATCTCGACTTCCGCCGTTCGGTCAATCTCTTCAAGCTCGCTGTCTGCAAACTCGCGTTCCTGCTCGCGAATATCATCGAGATAGCGGTCAACCACCCAGTTGACGTCTCCATCGAGCGCAACTTTGCCATCCTTGAGCCAGATCGCCCGCGTGCAGAAGCGGCGAGCGGCATTCATATCGTGGGAGACGAAGAGGACGGCTGTGCCGCCCTGCATCAGCTCTTTCATCTTCTTCATGCTCTTGATCTGAAAGCGCATGTCGCCGACGGACAACGCCTCATCGACGATGAGGATCTCAGGGGCGGACAAAGACATTTGCCGCAAAGGCAAGGCAGGGCAAACATACCGCTTGAATACATCTTGACCGGCTGGCGAGCAGTCTCGATGTCGGCAAAGGCGAGAATCTCCGGCAAAGCGCTTCCATTTCGCCGCGCAGACTCCATGACCATTACACCCGTCATATAGACGTTTTCGACGCCGGTCATCTCAGGGGTTGAAACCTGCGCCAAGCTCGAGCAGCGAAGCGATGGAGCCCCCACATCCAGCTTACCACCGGACGGCGTTAAAACGCCGGTGATCAGCTTCAAAAGCGTCGACTTTCCCGCGCCGTTTCGCCCGACAATGCCGATAATCTCTCCCTTTTTGAACTTCCAGCGTGATATCCGAAGCGCGTAAAAATCCGTACTGTGCGCTTGCGGAAGGGGGTTCAGCGCTTCCTTCACACGGTCGGCCGGTCGGTCAAAAATCTTGTAAGTCTTGGACAGATGCTCGATCGAGATGACAACCTCTGCCATGCGTCCCCTCCTTTCATATCAAAAGCATGTTACAGGACGTCAGCAAAGTGCGGACGCAGTTTTTAAAGACGACGATGCCGAGCAATGGGATCGCCGCTGTCACCAGCCAAAAGCCCAGATTGGTAAAGCCGCGCTCCCAAAACCACTCGTGCGAAATAAAGCTCATGCGATAGCCTTCGACGATGTAATAGAGTGGATTCATCTTGAAGATGATCTGATACGCTTCGGGGAATCATATCGAGGCTCAAAAGATCGGCGTTCCCCAAAAGCCAAACTGCAGAGCCATTCCGACGAACTGCCCGACATCGCTTCAAAAAGACCATCAGCGAAGAGGTCGGGAGCGACAGCCCGAAGACGAGACAGATCATGGCGAAAAAGTAATAGAAGACCTGCAGATTATAGACATTCGGCCAGTAGCCATAAGCCGCAAACATCAAAAAGAGGACGGCGACAAAGAAGAGGTTGACGACAAGCGCCGACATGATTTCGATGATGGGCAGCAAGCTGACGCGAAAGATGACTTTCTTAACGAGAAAGCTGTTCTTGACAATCGAGCCCGTCGCACTCATCGAGCATCGCTGAAGAAGAACCAGGGGAACATCCGCAGACGAGCCAGAGGATGAATGGAAAGTCGCCGACGGGCTTTGACTAAAAGCCGACCTGAAAGACAAACCAAAAGATAAAAGACCGTAATGGTCGGCTGGATAAACGCCCAGAGAATGCCGAGAGAAGAACCGACGTAGCGTTCCTTCAAATCCTTCTTCGTCATCTCCCAGAGAAGACGGCGGCTTCGCCAAATATCGAGCAAAAAGCCCAGAGCCATCTGTAGAATAGCGCAACGCATGCCCTCCTTTCTTTGCGTACAATCCTATCAATCTCTTTTTATCCGCTGCGATTTTTAAATTACGAGGCTCGCAGCGAGGTCTTTCGTATTCTTTCAGCGGATGCCAGCCCTCGCCCTGCAGCTCTTTATATTCTCTTTGGTAGCGCAGATAATGCGGCAGAAGATAAACGGCGCCCTGCTTTATCCTCTGCTTTCGCCACAGCAAAAAAGCATGTACCGCTTCGCCATAGTCCGCAGCAAAGCCCGCCGCTGCCTGCGGCTTAAAGCGCCGCAGTGCATCGGCAGCTGCAGCCTCACGCCGCATGAGCTCACCAAAGTGGAAAGTCCCGCGCGCTTTGAGTTTACGCCAGGCAGCCAGGCGGCTCTTCAAGCTCAGCTGCCCCGCGCCGATGAGATTTGCTTCGCTCTGCCGATACTTCGACAAGACCTCGCCAAGAGGCAGGATGCGCCCACTTGCGGCAGCCGCCCATGCGAGCCACTCGTCGTGATAGGCCGCCGTCGAAAGCGGAAGGGCGCGCGTCAGCATAGCGCGGCGAAAAGCACAGGCACTTCCCTGCACGACATTGCCCCACCAAAGGCGGCGGTAATCTCGCTGCAAAAAGCGATGCACATCAAAGCGAAGAACTTTCCAGAAGGAAGGCGCGAGCGGCGCAAGCGCTTCATCCACGACCGCCGCATCGCGAAAGACGAGTATGGCATCTGCCGCAGATTCAAACGCCTGAATCAGCCGCTCGATCTTCTGCGGCAGCCAGACGTCATCTTGATCAGACAGGACGATGATGTCGCCCGTGGACTTTCGGATCGCCTGCTCAAAATTTCGCCGAATGCCGAGGTTCGACCGGTTGACACAAATCTTATGCGGAATGCCCGCTGTGCTTAGGATACGGCGGGCAATCACGAGCGTATCATCTTTTGAGCCGTCGTCCGACAGCACGACCTCATCCGGACGGCGCGTCTGCCCCGCGATGCTTTCCAGCTGTTCGGCAAGATGCGCCGCGCCCTGATAGGTACAGACTGCAACGGAAACCTTCATATCCCCAGCTCCCATCTGCTTACGCCTGCGCGCCGCTCAGGCAGCCATAGAGAACCACTTGCAGACGTTTTATTATACTACGAATTTCCCATTCTGACAGCGAAACAAATCATCAGGCTCTACCGTAAATGTTACGGAAAAATACGATGCGCCTAAGCAAACCTTAGTGAAGCAAGCGGGGAAAGTGCACGGTACGCCCCGGCGAGACTTCTTTCGTCAAGCGCAGCGCGTCTAGAAATCCGCCGGTTGTTCAGTGTACAAGTGCACGACCGCTTGCGTAACGAGGCGTTTGCGTGGGGCACCATGTCCGTAACATGCTAGCGTGAGATCATCATCGAGATCTATAGCAGAAACAACCCGTCATCGTATGCCAAAGCGGGCAACGATGGTGCGCGTCAACCGCAAAATGGTGGAAAAAGCGGATTCGGCGAAAGGAAGCAACAGTTCAAGAGCGTCACGCCCCTGCGCACATGGCGAAGGGCAAAGAGACGAGCGCGCGCTGGAAAGCGTCACACTTTTTGCGCATATGCCTTTCTGGCCGCCATCCAAAAGCTCCGCCGCGTAAATCTCTCCCGCAGGGCAGGCGGCGCGTCACTTCCTGCAAAAACGCGCGTCTTTTCGAGCTTCTGCGTAATAATCCGCCTTACTCGTTACGCCGTGCAGGGGTCTCCTGCTATTCTTCCCGTGCAGGCGGTGAAAGGCCAACGTCTCAGGCAGAAAGCGAAAGCTGCCGCAAAAAAGCGCGACGAGCTCAAGCCACTGGTCGTGAAAGACCATCGGCGGAAACGGAAGCGCTGCCTTTACTGCCGCACACCTTACGAGCATGCGAAGCCGAGCGCCCAATTCTTGTTGACGAAGCACTTTTCCTGATAGGCGCGATCGTTGATCTTTTCTATCGCCGAGCTGTTCAAAAGGCTGCCGGAAAGTTTTGCAGCTCTGCCGTAAAGCGTATTTGGCAAGGCATTTCCCGCTTCGTCAATGTAGCCGGCGTTGCGGTGGCAAGCGCTTACCGTGGGATTTTTCGTGCATAAAAGCCGCCATGACTTCGATCTTTCGACTGTCCCGAATATCGTCCTGGTCACGGTAGGCGATGAGATCGCCCCCGCCTGCGCCGTGAGCGCAGCAAACGCCGCCGTCACGCCGTTCGTCTTTCCGTTCTGCAAAAATTCGGTAGGAAAAACGCGTGATGTATTTCTTAAAGCAGGGGCGCAATCAAAGTCCTTTGGGCTGTCATTCCCAGACGAGAAGGTCGAGTTTTCCGGCATAAGTCTGACGATTCAGAACAAAGCTGCTCTTTAAGCCACTTGCCTGCGGCCGATGAGACCGCCAGTGCTATCGTCACCGACTGCCGCTATTTCCATCGTCACACGTCCCGCCCTTTCGTCATTTAAAAGGAAGTTCTTGATCTTTCAAAGGCCTTCAGCGAGCGCCGAAGGTCTGCGGGATCATGAGCCCCACCCAGAGACGATGCGCGATGTGGCAGGGACGCAGGTAGTATTTTTCCGCGCCATATCGCAAAACGCCGTCATATCCTCAGCGGAGATGCCCGGAAGATTTAGACGCAGTTGATCGTACCGTCTTCCTTTACGTATTCGTCATACTTCCCGGTGATGTAGCCGTTCTTCTTCGCCCATGCATACGCTTCCGTTCCCGGAAGGGGAAGGAGCGGGTAGAACTACGCGGTGTCCGTATTGAGCTCCAGCGCAAGGCGAAGGAGTCTCCGCCATCGTCTCCTTGGTCTCCCCTCGTTGCCGACCATGTAGCAGGCATGGACGAGAGTCCCGCCTTTTTCGCATTCTTCACGCTAGCTGCGGATGAGCGCGGCGTCGTCCCCTTCTTGATGTTTCGAAGATCTGCTCGCTGCCGCTTTCAATGCCGGGAATGATGAGGCGGCAGCCCGCTTTCTTCATCATCTGCATCGTCTCTAAAGTCGAGGTTGACGCGGGCATTGCAAAGCCAGCGCAGGCGCCTCGGCAGTCCCTTTTCTATCAGCAGGCGGCAAATCTCCATCACGCGCTTTTTATTCGCCGTGAAGGTGTCGTCTTCGATGACGATTTCCTTGACATCCGGAAAGTTTTTCGGCAATGTAGGGAAAAATTCCGAGACGACGTTTTCCGGCGAGCGCAGACGATAGCGATGGCCCGTGCATGGTCTGCGGATGACACAGAAAGTGCGGTGCGCCATACAGCCGCGCCCCGTGAAAAGCTGGATTTCAGGATAGGCGGATGCGGAGAAAAATAATCCCTTTCGTTCAAATGTTTTTGATAAAGGCGAGCAAAAGGGGATCTCATCGATATCCTCGATGAAGGGCATGGCGGGGTTGCTCTTTACTTCATGCCGTCCTTTCGATGGTGAGCCCCCGAACCGCACGCCAATCTTTGCCGTCCTGCAGGCGCGTGCCACGTCGCGCACGATGTAGTCAAACTCGTGGCGCGCCACGGCGTCGATCGCCTCGCTAAGCGCCAGCGACTCGGCCGGAAGCGCGGAAACATGCGTCCCGACGAGGAAGACAACGTCCTAAAGTGCCGCTTCCGCCTTGATCGATGCGAAATGCCACGTCGGAAGAAAGGGACGGCGTGCTCGTCTCGATGACAAAGCTCGTTCCTTCCCTCATGCGCCCTGACATAGGCAAGAGCTTCGTCCTCATGCATCGGCTTTGCAGGCGCATCGAGGAATTCGACGTCGAAGCCGTCTTTCTCGCAGACAGCAGCCGCGTAGATGAGCCAGAGCGGGTAGTAGAACGTACCGCTGCGCGTCAGCGCAGGGACTTCAGTTCTCACGGAAAATCGTCCGTATGCCGCCTTGAAAGGAGGGTTGATAAAAAACACCTTCATAATAGCTTTGTCTCCTCTATCCGCCTGTTCCATCGCGCCGCACGGAAAAAGTAGCGATAGCGAAAAAACAGCCGGAAAAGCCCTTTGATATGCTCGTAATTATGCTTGCTGAAGAGTTTCTTTCGAGACAGCCGCTGCCAGTCGTGACGGATAGAAACGCGGCTGTCGTAGACGACAAGATACCCTTTCGACCACGCGCGAAGACGGTATTCCACATCCTCGGGCGCGTGAAATTCCTCATCAAGGCCGCCGATACGCTGGACCAGTTCCATCCGCATCAGCCAGCGAGGCGGACGTCGATAGCCGACCTTCGTGAGTCCCTGCGGGTTCTTCTCGATGTTTTCCCGCGCCGCACCGCGCCGCCGCCATGACCAAACGGGTACGCACCTTCAGCAGCGATCCATGCGGTCGGAATCGCCCTGCCGGAGTTTTTGCAGTGTACCGCCCTTTCCGCAGAGCCGCGGACCGATGATACCGATGTTAGAATCTTTTTTTCAGCGCACCGAGCATCGTCAAAAAGCCTCTTCATTAACGATGGTATCAGGTCAAGATGCGAAGAAACGCTGCCTTTCCCTCTGCCTTTCGGATGCCGATGTTGCGCGGGGCGGTTGTTCCCCGGTTTTCCGGCAGCGCGATGAGCGCTAGGTCAAGACTCGGATGCTGCCTGCGAAATCTTTCGACGGCGTCCCTCATGCCGTCCTTTGAACCGTTATCGACGACGACGACGTACGGCCGTAAACGGCAAAGGCCGCGATGGACGTGAGACACGCGGTGATGACTTCTTCGCTGTTCCATGTCAAAATCACAAAGGCGACGGCATCGGATTTCGAGCGATTCTTCATAGCTGTTATTTCCTATAGGCACGATGGACAGAGCTTCCTCAGGGAATGGTCACGTGAAGGAGTGGGGTGGACTACGCGCAGTCGCCCGCCGACGTCCATGTCATAATGGAGAGTGTATACTCGCCGGACGGAAGGTGATTGTCCTTCGTATCGATCGACGCGCCAGAGATTCGGTGCCGGGGTGATGCATCAGCGCATGGACGTCATCGCGCAGCACGAGGCGTCCCTTCATGCCGTATTCCTCACCGTTGTCGCGCCGCAGCAAAAACATCGTATCCTCGGCCGTACCAGCGCCAGGCAGCTGCCAGACATCAATTTTTAGCGGCGTCGCCCTTTGCCGCAGACGAGCACCTTCGGCGGCGCCTCGCGATGACGGTATCCAAATGGCGGTGAGTGTAATATCCTTTCGAACCTTGCCGGAAAAATGCACGGGACGATAGGTCGTAAAAAGCGCCGACTGTAATCAAAGGTTGCGGCCAGCGCGGGATGTTGCGCCTGAAAATCTTTTAACTGCTGGTCTAAGAAGGCAACGTGCGCCTCTGCATCCGCCGCCGTCACGAAAGAGCCGAAGCCGTCGGAATCTGCGGGCACTTCTCCGTGAGATGCGCAAAAATTCGATCGCCGATAAACGGACGGTAGTGCGAGCCGTCGTCAAAAGTTCACGGCATCGGTTGAGCTTCGTTTAAGCCACTGAAATCATAGTAGTCTGTAATCTTGGCGAGTTCTTCGCTGAAGGTGTCAAACGCTGCGCCATCCGTATCGAGGTAGGGTCGTCTGATGACGGGATTGATAAAAAGACCGTTTCAATGCCGTTTTCCTTTGCCAATCGGCAGATTTCACGGATCGCTGCAGGGGCTTCCTGCATGTGATCCTCTTCGTACGCATAAGGCGCGAAATCGCCATCCTTCCTGTGCCCGTCGGGATCGACATCAATTTTTCGCTATCGCACCCGTCCCAAATGAGGTTACCCGTCTTATAGATATCAAAAGATATGCCGCCTTCTCTCGCTCCGCAGCGGTTTTTAAGCGCTGTGGACGCTGAAAAACGAGCGATGCGCCTCTGCATCGTAGGGGCTTATGGGGATAGCGATCTGAACGGCTTGATGTGCTTCTCTGGATCGACGCGAAAAGGAAAGCATCGTCGAGGGCCGATCATGAGCTTTTTAATCTTGCCCCGCCCTTTAAGTAGCGAATCGTCTGCAAAAATTCCTGCGGCGATCCCTCTGGATGAGGTCATATTATACCACCTATTGCCGTCACGCATCTTTTCGGGATCAGGCACACCGACGCGCGAGCTGCCGAAAGCAGAACGCATTGTATTTTGTCAGGGTTTCCCAAAATGTGCAGCGCGTCTTGACAAAGTTTTCAGCAACGCCGAAACGCCGCCGGAAAACTTCGGATGCAGGGATACCGAGCTCATCGTGCATGAGTTGTACCGCCCGACGATTGCCAGCAGCAGGCAGATGAACAACAACAGCAGAATCGTTTCATAGCGAGACTCCTAGAACTGAAAATACAGGAACAAGGATTCATGCGTGAGCTCCAGTACGGAGTAGACGAAGAGCGCAGCAAGACGGAGCAGCGCCACATACCGCGGCACTAAATCAACGATGATTCTGATCGAGTCCGGCAAAAAGGACGACGGCGATGAGGTGCAAAACAGAGGATGCGAAGCGGAAGATCCGGCAGCAGTGTCGAAGCGAAAGCGGATCGGAAAGATACGGCTGAAGCTCATAGGCGACCGCTTCCGGCGGATAAGCCGTGCCGCACGCATGGCGCCGAGCACCGCCTTAGCGGTCAAAAGATCCGGCACGGAAAAACAAAGGAGACGGCGACAAGAGCAAGGTCAGTGCACGCGCGATCGGACGGCGCATCGGCGGGTTAAAATGCTTCCAGCGCGATTGACGACGATGCCAACGGACTGCGGCAAGCAAAGACGACAAACGTCAGCCCGCACCGTGCAGATGCCAGCGATGAAGAAGGTCACGGACGCTGCGAAGCGTATGGCAAAGCGAACGTTTTTAAACGAGCGGATGATCGGCTGATAAAGCGCGACAAAAAGACGCATTTGTCAGCGGATATGCCAGCGCTGCAAAAGTTCGAAAGGCGGCGGCACGAAATGGTTGATTGAGAGTTGATTGGAATCGAAGATTCATCATCGCGCGCCAGGCCCACGGCCATGTGTCGCTGTGTCGGAAAAGTCAAATAGGCTCCATCATATGGCAGAGTACGACCTGCCAGCCCCTGCCAGAAATCGAGACCGGTCGCGTTGGCCGAAAGCCCACGCGACCGGCTGGATAAACTGTCTGCAATGATGATCTTCTTGGCAGACCGAGGATGAAGAGACAAAAGCCCCGGCGTTGAGGTTGGAAAAAGTCCAGCCGGCGAGGCGCGCATTTTGGCTGACTCATCATATCACATGAAGAGATCGGCCCTGCCATCAGATGCGGAAGAAGAGCGAAGAGTGCGTAATCAAAAAGTTATGCTCGCTGCGATGCCGGCGCGGCAATCGATCAGCGCCAAGATCTGCGTGATGGTGAAGAACGAGATGCCGAGCGGCAGGACGAGATGCAGAAGCGGAATGTGCGCCCCAAATGCTCATGTCGATGCTGGAAAAGAAAAAGTCGAGGTATTTGTGAAGGAAAGCGACGCGATATTGCCCCATGTGCCCAGCCAGAAAATGCCGTGCGGCTTCTGCCGGTGCGCTGCATCCGCCCGCAGGTTCCCAGCCGAGCAGATGGTTGACGAGGATGCTGCCGACGAAGCGGCAAGTGGTGAACATCAATAGCCGTAAAGAAACAAAGGCGCAGCATCGCTGGATATTCGCCAGACGGCTGCAGCGCGAAAATCGTCCAGCAAAGAAACACCTGCCATGACAACTGGCAGGAAGACAAGAAAGAGATAAAAATACTATCCGCGCGGATCCCTCCGCTATCTCGTAAAAACTTTATGTTTTTACAAGTACTATATATTCCTTCTTTAGACGCAAGTTTTCACCGGAAGGCGCCTTCAGCAACAGACTTATCAGAGTTGCCCTTCTTTTTCTTCCTTTGCTATT
>BNJU01004645.1_pt1 | contig 44849 bp, 59 predicted proteins | sample 8539281 | NCBI WGS metagenome assembly BNJU01 (sample SAMD00202456, study PRJDB9452) | human saliva metagenome | isolation source: human saliva | place: Japan
AATGGTTAAGGTACATTCTGAATGCCTGCTTTTCAAAGTGAATAGACACTCGGTACGGATAGCTTCAATCTCGGGAACGATAATATCAGGATGATATTTTTCAATAGCGTTTGACAGAGACTCACCATCAGCATGGAAGAAGACAGCATACTCATCGGCAACCTGCATAGCCGGAGCATTAGGATAACGAGTCGCGTGTCTATTACATACTGGCGCGCGCGTTTGGCAGCAATTACAAATTCTTTTTCCTAGTTCACTGAACCTAATAATAGAATTCTTTCATAAATCTTGGGCTGATATTTGATTTAGGGTGGCATTATATTAAAGAATACAAATTACCTTAGGTTTCATCGTTTATTAATCGTTTTTCACCATTGGCGATAACCGTTCGCTATAGCATCTGCCATTCAGGAGTGATAGACAATGTGTGTGTAAATCTTTAGTGAATATACCAGTGTGACAGTTGTTGTTACATGATACTTATCAGCAAGAGCCGACAAAAGGCTATGGCGGTAATCTAATATTCCATAGAACGATGCTATAATATCTTTATCTATTTTGACCAAGCATCGTCAGCAGAATATCTATATTTTGCTTTGTCGCTCTCGCGAAAAAGGAGCGGATGGCTCATCAGTTGTAAATAATTACTTAACTGTTGAGAAAGTTTGTCCATGCCGTTTATCTCCGTAACATCATGCTATAATACTGCTGATAATCGCCTGATAACTTCCTCTATCCAATGCTGATTGGCAAGATTCCATTTGATAGTTTTAACTATACCTCTGCAAACTTTGTCTCTGGATACCAACTATTTCCTTTTGTAATTTTAGACGGGTCAATGGCATAGCGGGCATCATGTCAAGGCGGTCGGCAACGTGCTCGATTCGCTATCATTAATCCAGCTAATATCAATGTCACCATTAGCATCGTGTAGCCCTGTAAGGACTTTTGCAATTCTTTATCTTCGGACATCATATCGATGAAGTAGTCTAGTAAGTTTTGACACACGTCAATATTCTTCATTTCGTTATGCTCACCAACATTATAAACCTCACCTTCATGACCTTCACTCACAAGATCAATAGCTTTTACAATGATCTTCCACGTATAACCAGTCGAACGTTTAATCCTTTCACCATAAACAGGTAGCTTTTCCCCTGACAATATATTATTAATAGTTAATGGAATTAGTTTTTCTGGGAAATGGTATGGGCCGTAATTATTAGGGACAACGTGTAATTGTCACTGGCATATGATGGTATCACGGTAGGCCTGTGCAAAAAGATCAGCACTGGTTTTACTCATAGAATAAGGACGTGGACATAGGTGTAAGCCATGTGAAATAGCTTCAGCCCCAGTGAGCCTATAAACCTCGTCAGTAGACACTTGATGGTATCTCTTTTCCCGCCTTCCATACAGGGTATCCTTGTATATCTTTTGCCTATTACCCATGCACGACGTGCTGCATCCATAAGATTTTGTGTCCTAAAGTGTTTACTAAGAAAGAGTTGTGGGTCTTCAATAGACGATCAACATGACTTTCTGCTGTATTTACTACATAGTCAATATCGTTCTCTGCAAATAACTTGTCAGCAAGCTCAGATCGCGTATGTCGCCTTTACAAAGATACAACTCATTGTCTATATCATCTTTAATTGTGCCAAGATTACCTGCATAAGTAAGCGCATCGAGCACAATTACCTTAATCGTCTTGCGTCTACTTTCTGTGGAGAATACTTAAGTAAAAATTGGAACCGATAAAACCAGCGCTCCTGTTACAAGGGTTATGTTTTCATATTCTTTATAATTTATAATTATTTTATTATTTGTTTTCTTTAGAAATAACGATATTCGGCCCACGACGATGAGACTTATTATAGGACTTTAAAGACAGAATGATAACGAAGAAAAATAAAAGCATTATCATGCTATTTAGATATAGAACAGCCGTTATAGCAAAAGATAGAAGCCCAACAAGACTTAGATTTTAATCAGCTGAGTTTGGTTCACTTTCGGTTTTAACGGTTATCAGTTTTTACATCGTTTTCTAATGTTATAACCTCACAATCGGTAAATTTATTGCCTTCAATGGTAAGCCTTACGATGGTTCTTTTCTTTATGCCATCCTGTAACACCAGCTGCTCCGGGTTTATATGCAACAGCCCCAGCGTCTTATCCGTCATCACTTTCCAGAATATGCGAATGGCCAGATATAAATAGTTGTGGCGGACTTGTATAAATAAGATTACGTACAGAGGCATCATAATGTCCAGGATACCCTCCAATATGTTTCACCAAAACATCAACATTTTCTACTTTAAAACGCAGAATCTCGGGATAACGGTCGTGTATATCCCAGTCGTCTATATTACCATATACTGCCCTAAAACGTGGCTTCATAGTCTCAAATTGGTCTGCAATACCATTTCCTCCGATGTCACCAGCATGCCATATTTCGTCACAGGTACAGGATAGTTCTTCATATTTATCGTCCCCAAAAACCGTGGGTATCACTGATATATACTCAATCTTCATCATACCAATTGCTCTTTAAACATAAACATCGACTTAGAATTGGAACAGCCCTTATACATTATTTTGCAGTAAAGGGTAGCCAATCATGTTCTAAACAATCTCCAAATCTCTCTCTATAAAAGAAGCTATAAGACCCACAGTACCATCAATATTCGGGGCGAACTGTTCACACAGAGATCGTAGCTCTCAGCTTTACCCTCTTTACCTGTATAATAGTTATAATATGAAGCTCTGTCCTCCTCCGTTTGCAAATATACTCTTGAGGCCTCAGTACTTGTTAGGTTATACCGTTTACACATTCTGTATTCGTTGTTCCGGATTAGCTGTAATAAACACACTAACAGCATTCTTATATTCTCTCAAAACACTCAAATCTGCTGTACGCCCCTACAAATACCTGCTTCCTGCATCAGCAGCTCTCTTTACAGCGTCACTCTGAAACTGATACAGACTTTCAGCGATATATTATTTCTATAAAAGTTATTCTCTCCAACCAATGGTACATGTCACATGTATCAATGATTTAAAGAAACTCTTTCTGCTCATCGTTTTGCTCAAACAACGCTTCACTGAATCCACTCTACGGGCAGCAGATTTAAAAGTTCCTTATCATAAAGCTTACTGGCCAAATTCGTCTGCCAGCATACGGCTATCATTCCACCCCCTGAGCCTGTTGGCGTCCAACATTAATAATAATAGTTTGATCATTCATGATTCATCTGCTTTATCTGCTTATTAAATTTTCAGGAAAATAATAATCATTATCCCTGCCATAATCGATGCGACGAGATCGGATGCAGGTAAACTATACCAACACCATCAATTCCGTAGGACAAAGGTAATATATAAAAGCAAAGGAATAAGGAAAAGGAGCTGACGAGAAAGTGAAAGAAAGATACTTATCTTCACCTTTTCAATAGCATTGAAAAAGTTTGTTATCACCATTTGAAAGCCAACAAATGGGAAGAAGAACATGTCTATCCTAATAGTCTGCCGACATATTGGCTAACGTTTCATTGTCAGTGAAATAGTACGTGGCAATGGTATGGAAGTACTGTTATAGCCATCCTATCGTCATAATAGTTACTGCAGATATTAAAAGTAACTTTAACACACGCTCCAACCCGCCAATCTGCTGACTTCTTAGTTATATCAGCGATTGGCTGCATTCTGATTCAGTCCCATGATGAACATAAGAAATACTGTGCCAATAGCATTAGCTATTCCATATGAACCAACAGCCAATCACCACCATAACGCTACAAACTGATTATTCATAAAAATAACGACCACACACGCACACACATTCATCAAAAAGGAGAAACGCCTATACCTATAATGTACAGATCACCCTTAAGACGATATATTCCTCTTTTGAGATGAAGCAGTTCATCACTGTTCATAAAGCAACTAGCTGATATACTAAAAGTCAACGATCTGAGATAACTGTCGCCAAAGGCAGCTCTTACTCCCCAATGCCACCATCGTAGTAAAGATAACATCCGGGATAACATCTCATGATCCTGTAAAAATAGTGGCATACATTTGGCTAGCGTGGTTTAGATGCAAACACGTAAACCACAGCATTCAAACCAGGAGAGTACATATGGGTAAACCGCATATTTCCCGCCAGAATTACCTCCATAAAACTACTGAGCATAAGCAAAGTTTTGACTACTCGCGCCGACGAAGTATTGGATCGAGAAATATTAAACAAAACAACTGAAAAACAAAACCTACTATCAGATTCAACGTAACGGTATTACCCTAATATCCTCAGCTGTTTTTATAATCTGGCCTAATCGTACTGATATAACGGTGGAGGCGTCAGTATACCTATTGCTGCACCAGCACCTGAAAGATTATGAAAGGAAATGTAATAGCTAAGCCTGATATACCCATGGGACCAACTTCATGACCAATAAAGCTCTATCAATAATATTATAGAGTGAAGAAGCTGTCATTGCAATAATTGCAGGCATTGCATATTGAAAACAACAGTTGTCCAACAGGGCGGTTACCGAGTTCTAGTAGCCTTCTTGTTTGTATTTTCATTATCCATATAACTTTCGCAAAGTGAAAAACATTTGGGATTCGAAACTTTTCAACTTGCTTTTGCAAATGTAATAAAGAACTCCACATAATGGATATACCTGTTCCTTCACCAACCACAGCTTTTTACCCTCTTCAGAGTTGACAATACGGTTCAAGCTACAACGCAACCATGAATAAAGACTACTGGGTTGAAGCAGAACTCTCGGAAATTAGGGAGATAAGGGGACATTGCTTATGGAATTGATTCAGAAAGATTTGTTATCTCCTACTAATAGCACGCGTTCTGGCAAACATGCTGGAAAGCAACGTGGAACCGAATACGTCCTCATTTCGAAATATTACAGGAAAAATTACCTCATCAAAGGCATGAAAGTAATGCTCCTTTGTGCATCCCTATTTCACGAGGCCTACGGTTTTTCTTGGATTGTTTCAGATATTGCTAACCATACATTAGGTGACATGGCACGTAAGCGAATTGAAATCATCAACAAGCTAAAAAGCGAAGGTGTATTAAACTTACAAAAGGAACTGACCATTCCACTCCACAACATATTGCTGTCATTTCCAGTAGAAAAATGCAGCTTCGGCATGACGATTTCTGAGTCAGTTATTAAATAACGATTACGGTTTCTCATTCATGCCTGTTCTTTTCCCATCTATTATGCAAGGCGACATGGTTGAGCAGTAGTTGTGCTGCTCTCAATGCCATAAATGCTGAAGCAGACAACTTGATATTTGTTGTTATCATACAGGGCGGTGGTGCAACAGCCGACATGATGGCTGACAACCCTCTTACTGGCTGAAAATGTAGCCAATTTTCGCTTGCCCGTTATCACCGGTATTGGGCACGAGCAGGATGAAAGTGTACTCGACATGGTATCACACACCCGAGTTAAAACCCGACAGCGGCGGCAGCTTTTCTCGACTGGCTGCGCAGGTTTGGTACCGTACCAACTGTCAAAATATGATTATACAACGTCCGTCAATACATTAACTCTGAACTTCCACCGCAGAACACCTCTCCTCTACCTAACATCACTCACCGACCGTCTTACATGAGCAATTTCATCTTTCCACTATCAACGCAAGCCCTAAACCAGCTGTCGAACGCATAATAACAACCAATAAAATTGTATAGAGCAACTATCCATAAGAGCTAAATCATTAGACCCTAAACTGTTATTAAAACGTGGTTATAGTATTACAACAGTCAATGGAAAGGTTATGCGAAGAACCTTCAATGCTAAAACATGGAGACGAAAATTGAAAACTGCTATTGAATAAAGGAACTGTACGTTCTCTGTAAATAGAAAATTAAGAAATAAAGCTCGTAGTTCATCCCCCGATAATTAATATCTTATGAAGATAAAAGAACCATCCCAAACATTTCACTATCATGATAAAAATATATAAAAATATGAAGAGGCTGTTCAGCAACTGGAAAAATATTGTCCAGAAATTAGAAAATGGAGAGCTTAACATTGATGAGCTGTCCAATGAACTTAAAAAGGCACAAAAAGCTTATATCATTATGTAGACAGCGACTGAAAGCAAAACCGACGAAGAAATACAAAAATATTGAACGATAAATAAACACAATATTGATCAATGGATTTATCAACAAACAAGGGTATAAAACATAACTGAAGAGTACTATTTTTATATGGATTAAGTATCTGGAGAATATAATCCAAACTTTTCACTTAAGAAGACTAGTAGACACAATTATCTTTCTTTTTCTTATTTTTATACCTTTGCGCATAAATTATCTGGAAGAGAATATATGTTGTGGGAAAAACATAAAATTTGCAGAAATGCGAAACTAGAAATGTTTTCCAATATCCTTCCTCTGCAATTGAAAATGTCCCTTCGACATGCAAGGGCAATAGCGAACACGTTATTTTCATAATAACAATCCCTATTGTTCTCGAGCTGGGATGCGGCAAAGGAGAATATACCGTAGGATTAGAGCTCTTCCTAACATCAACTTCATTGGTGTAGATATAAAAGGAGCACGCATGTGGACAGGGGCACGTTTAGCTTTGAACGGGAGAAGTCGAGAATAAGGCTTTTCTAGAACCAACATTGAAATTATTGATGTTTCTTTGCTAAAAGGATGAAGTGCAGAAATTTGGCTTACTTTTTCCGATCCTCAGATGAAACACCCTCGCAAGCGTCTCACCTCAACTTTCTTCATGGAACGCTATCGTCGATTCCTCGCCACTGACGGATTAATTCATCTTAAAACCGATTCGAGCTTTCTGTTCACTTATACTCGGCTGATGATAGAGAAGAACGGTTTGCCCGTTGACTCATAACTAATGATCTTTACCATCACACACCCTTCCATGCTTACAGGCTCTCCTCTGCTCTCAGGCTGACTTTATTACAGATCTATGTGGATTAACAGAGGTTAAATATTCGCTAGCATCTGTTTTCATCTCACACAGATGACTACCCAAGGCCTGATGAAGAAATTCCATTAGACGAATATCACTTACCACACGCGACAAACGCAGTGCAAAAGAAACAGCACGATGAAAAGCCAATTTGCATCTACATTGTGTATTTTTAGGGACATTATAGCCTTTTCCTGTCAGTTATGGAAAAAGTGCTGGCCTGCATTAAGGACTTTTACGTCTTTTCATGAATGTCCTTCAATACAAAGCAACTCTGAAGACGATATTGAGAGCTGAGAAAAAGTTTCTTTAGCTAATATAATATTGCCATAGAATGCTGTAATTAATACGCTCGATGGGCTTTTTAATGCGTAACCGGCAATTTCCTGACGGTCTTTATTAGCAGTGCCTCCAACAGTAGAATGTTTCCGTGCTTTTAGCACAGCTTTAAAAGTTACTCCAGCTACGATCTATAATAGAAAGCATTTGAAAAGCTGCTACATAATCGAGGACAAAACGCACACGCCTGCTTTCTTCAGCTCATCGTCGCAGGCAGATTTTTATAAAGCATTGTCAGATTGTTCCTAAAATTGCGAAACGTTTTCATTGGTTACTTTTTGCGGAAGTGCCTCCTCCTACTGATAAACTTCGCCTCTGGTACACTACAATTCGTCCTGCCTTGCTGTCGTAATCGCCAGCAAAGATCAACTCTTCATTGTGTGCAAAGAAACGTCCATCAGGCCATGCGCTTTATGATAGTCGGCAGAACGGATCATTAAACAGGCCCCCTGTTGCCCCAGGAGAATATCAATAATATAATTGTGTTGCCCATGTCTTTCTACCGTAGTTGAATATACGCTGACGAGCGTAACCATATCGGTCAATAAAAGCCACCAGATGCGCAGCATATTCAAAATAATCATGATTTTGCTACGAAAGCAACTATGTGCATGACCACATCTGGATAAGCATCCAGATATTCAATGAGTGGGGTGAGCCAATGATGCTACCTCCACGTCGAGTTAAGTAACACATAATATCAGCCTCAATTTGTGCCCAAAGCCTATATATCCTTCTGCAAATCCACAATTTTTATCAAGCTTGAATTAGTCTCACAGAAGGAAAATGCTACACGCAACAGCTGTATGGAAGTATCGTCGAAGATTATCAGCCACCCAGATTTCGGCCTCATCACACGAATATTGGATTACAGAAGGCAATCGACGAACATTGTCTACTCATCCAATTCAAAAATTACGATCGCTACTTTATGGATATTATTTGCAGTCTGTGTCCTGTTTATCATAAAGGGTTGCTTTTAATGTACTCTTATCAAAATTAAATTCTCCAAGACGTACACGCATAAGCTGATTATCTACTCTTCTTTGGCAAGCTGTGGGGGCAATTCAACACGAATATAATTTCTGGTAAATCCATGCATCGACTTACCCATTGTTGCTTTTTCAAACAACACCCCAGCTACGGCCGATATAATTAGTGTAGAAAGCCTCCCGTTTTCTCATCGAAAGTTTTAACAACGAGGCACGCCGCTCTTATCACGATCAGATACTTTATACTGATTGAAAGAGCTGATGTTCGGACGTTCCGAATAAAGGAAAACATGGAGTGTGTTACAGGAAGGAATCGATAAAATTAAAAGCCAGTCTTCAAAATATTCAGGCTTCTCCCTCTGCATCCTACCATACATCAACTCCAATAAAAGGCATCGGCATTACTTTTTAATAAGGTGTATTTTTATGTACAAAGCAGTTCACGGCTATAACGTCGATGCATTAATTCAAGCACTTCATTATTTCCCTCTGCAAAGGTATATGGCGTGAGGCACTTAAAAGCACGACTCGGGCACAGAACTCTATTAAATCATCACCTATCAAATCAGGTTCGAGCGAACTAATTCGGAATCGACGAATTCCCTCTACTTTGTCAAGGCTTCAACAAGGTCCAGAAACTTCTCCCAGATAGTCACACCAAAGTCACCTATATGTGGCGCCCGTCAAACAGATTTTCACCCTCTCATCTGCTGCCTGCTGTTTGCCCAACCAAAAGGTCGATAGAGGATTGCGTGAGAAGCCACGGGCAAATGGATTGATACAATAAGTACAGAAATAATTGCCTTATCCTGTACTTTCAAAGAAAGTAACGCGTGCGGTTTCCTTTTTGAACATGTAGCCTGAAAACTCTTTATATCCTTTTGTCTTCACATGGTGACAGTGTAAATGTCCTTCACGAGGCTCCTCAAGCCTCTGAGAGATACTAGAATGAGATTAGCCTTTTCATTCGATCCCAAAACAAGGTCTACACCTTCTATCTTGCTAGTCTCTCGCTTTCGAGCTGAGCATAACATCCAGTAACAATAACGAATGTCTCCAGGTTCTGTCGAACTAACCTATGAATGGCCTGACGACATTTATGATCAGCCATTTCCGTAACCGAACAAGTATCATAAGGCGTATATCTGCTTTCTCATCTTTGCCAGCTACTCATCACTCCATCTCAGAAAAGAGTTTGCAAACGTCGATGTTTCACTAAAATTTAATTTGCATCCTAATGTATAATATACAGCTTTCTTTCCTAAATGCTCCGTATCAATCATTTTGTCATTTGCTTTTCCTGCCAAAGTTACTCTTTTCTATGGAATTGTATGGCTATTTCCTATACTCCATTTTGGGTTATATTCTGACTGGATAATAAATTTAACTTTTTGTTTATTATTTATAATCGTTTAATAATCAATGGTTTTACGAAAAAGTTACAATCAAAGTCACATCATATTAAAGAGAACAACCTATTAAAAATATATACCTTTTGCAGTGTTTTTAATAAACAAACTGATTGTTTTACAGATTTTTAAAAAGCAAAAGAAAATGAAGAAATTAGTTTTAATGTTCATGCCATTGCAGCTATCTCTTTCGGCATCTTTGTGGTAACAAGAACACTACTGCAGCTTCTACAAACGATTCCTGACTCAACAGCAGTTAACGATTCTGCTGACACAACCTCAGGATACAACAGCTCACGACACTACAGTAATGAGTAAGTTTTTGAGTTCGTTAGCTCGAATTGAAAATTGAGAGACACCTGGCGTACTACCCGAAGCGGTTTTTCTAACTCTTAAAATTGGCACAATATCGGTCTCAACGGCAAAAGGGTGCGGTATATGCTGAGATGGCGATCATACCACGAATAGTTGTGCTCAATAGCCACAAGACTCTTTTTCCGCGCCCCAACTATCTTGCTAGAAACAAAACATTATTTCTATTTATACCCATAAAGACCATGGTTGGTACAAATATCAATTCTAATTCTTACAAATATAGATTGAGGGTTTTTCGATATAGGGTTCACACTCATACTACATAGAAGAAACAGACAGACAAAAGATATTGAAGACTAGAAACCAAATAAAAGCAAATATACAACATACATCCCTCTCCTTCTTTCCTCTATATTATATTAACAAATAAAATTGCTGTATGACGATTCTGTTATCTATAGCAGTTTGATTATTATAAATGCCACCATTAAAATGAATTGTTTATCATATCAGTTCTGCCGAGAGGGTCATCATCTATTTGTCAAGGCGCGCGCTAATAATCTCACCGCCCCCATATCGTTCGGCAAAAGGTGCAAGCATTGCATCTTCAGGATTTAACAAATCGCGTGTGTTGTACGGAAAGCAAAACAATACATCGCCCGTCGCACCTTTTACGATGCTTGGCAATTATAATTTGTGCTTTACCTCTAAGATCGTTGCCCTTTTCATCTTCTACGGGTGATAGTACTCGGGACGATGCACAAAAGCTTTACCTATCTGCGTCCTGTTCAATGGCTCCCCGATTCCGCGCAAGTCGCTTAGTTGAGGACGTTTCCTCCAGTCCGTCACGGTTTTCTACCATGCGATTCAGCTGTGACAATGCTATCGCCGTTATATCAAGCTCTTGGCTGGCCCGCTCAGCGACCGCGAGGTGTCCCGATACCTGCTCCTGACGGTTACCAAAGCGGGCGCCATTGGCGTTCATCAGCTGCAGGTAGTCAATCATCATGCTTTCACTCCCTTCTCACGAACAGACGTCTCGCCTTGGTACGCAGTTCAAAAATTGACATACCCGGAGTGTCATCTATATATAGAGGTCGCCTGTATAGCCTCGAAGATTCTTATCGGCGCTCCCACCATCACGAGCCAGCTGTCCATTCATTATCTTTTGCCTTCAATTTCGCGGACATTCTGATATTAATCGGTCAACCAGCTGCGGTATTCATCTCCAAAGAAGAATGCTACGGGCGTTTTAAAGTCGACGGCGATATTTTTAGCTATGAAGTGCAAACGATGTTTTGCCATGGCCGGTCGACCCTGCAATAATAATAAGAATCGCTCTCTTTGCCATCCCGACGTCATATCATCGAGTTTGGTAAATCCGACGCAATACCCTGTCAAACCAGATGAGTTTGCCGACGCCTTGGAAAGAAATGTCAATGGCCTGCCTGATAACCGGATCAATCTGAGTATAATCCTGTCGCATATTCTTCTGCAGCTCGACAGTCCACTTTCTGCCTCTTGCATCAGCTCATCGGTATCTACTGTGGGGTCAAAAGCTTTTGTTTCTGTGACTCGCGATACGTGAGCTGGCGCGCGCGAAATTTTACTGCAGAGTTTTAGCATGATACTCAATGTGTGCCGACGAAGCCACGTGCGATGTAAGGTCATAACGTAAGTCGGACCGCCCACATCGTCGAGCGTTCCCTCTTGCAGCTCGTTTGTAACGGTCATTATATCGACCGGATTTTTCGTCAAAGTTCAGCTTTTTGTATCGCCCTGTAAATGATGGCGTGGTTCAGCAGAAAGTTTCAGGCCTGAGCATTTCCGAAACAACCGAAAACGCATCCTTATCTATCATTAGACGCGTCACCCTTTCTATATCGGCTGCCTGCGGTTGCAAGTAGCCATAAGCAGGGTCAATAAAGACAGTGGCTCTTTTTACGACGCGAGCCTGTATTCGATGATTTGTTCGAGTCTGGCATGCTGTATTACTGGTGTTTAGTTGGACAAAATTACAAAAATCTACAAATAAGTTTCCTGCCTTTCGCCTTTTCTTTTTATTTTTGCAATAGTTTTGATTATCTGTTTACGATATGCTGACATTTCCCTGTGCCAAGATTAATCTTGGACTTAGCATCTACGCATCCGAACGCGAGGATGGCTATCACAACTTAGAAACTGTATTTTTCCTGTTCCCATACTGACGTGCTTTGGGTAAAACTCATGCACAACGATTTTTCCTTCATCACGAACCTTGCGACCTGAAAATTACGGGAAATGCTGTCGATTGTGACGAACAGAACAACCTTAGTAAAAGGCTTACAGCTGTTGGCGCAAGTGTCAGTCTTCCACGCGTCCATACCATTTGGTAAAACGTATACCTATGCAGGCAGGATTGGGCGGAGGTCGGCCGATGGTGCCATGATTCGGCTTCTTGACGAGCGTTTCCGACTGAATATGGGCATAGCTGAGATGGAACGCTATGCAAGTCGTCTGGGATCGACTGTGCTTTTTATCACTGCTGAACCCACTCATTCGGCACCGGCCGCGGAGGTGCTCGAACCCGCCACAGATTGTGGAGAACAATTTGCAGGCATTCTATATCGTTATCGTCAAACCCGCCGTGGCTGTATCTACTCGTGAAGCTTTCAAACAAATTGTTTGCCCGGCTTTTGAGCACGTTATTTCGCCGCGACATTATACGTCAGCCTGTTGAAAACATGGAAAGCGATGTTTGCTAACGATTTCGAAGTTCTGCCTTCAAACAACGCCCCTGAACTGGCCGCCGTTAAACAGCAATTGTCACAATCTTGGCGCCGCTTTATGCCCAGATAGATGTGGCAGTGGAAGTGCTTTCTTCGGCCTTTTCCGCAGAGACTCCAGTGGGTAAAAGAAACTTTCCCGGTTGTTTTACCTACCTCAAAGCTATAATTATCCACCTTCACCACTGTATCTATATGGCTCCGAGCTCCAGCTCGGCATATACATGTGTGCAGGCAAACCTACCACATTAAAGTAGCTGCCATAATGGCTGTAACGCCCTGCAGACCAATCCACTCCTGTATACCTTACGCTGGCCTTGTCTAAGGGCGGTATTTTACTCAACATAGATTTTATTTCATCGTCGGTTAATTCTGCAAAAGTTACGTCAGTTATATCTGAAAAGGTAACCTGCCTTTCGGTTGTGATGAGACACACCCGTAATAACCTGATGTGTTTTTCCCACTCAGGCGTCGCAGCATCTGCTGGCTCGTGCTCATTGTCGGTTTTACCCGATAATATCATTATCAATACAACAACAGTATCAGCAGTGAGCACCACCTTTAGCCACCATATATGCTCCAGCCTTCTCTACAAGCGTATACTGTGGCACTTTTTCTGTGGGCATATTCTCAGGATAGCTTTCATCAATACCTTCTATAACACGAAACCTCAAAGTTGACATCCAGCCTCTCAGCAACTCTTTGCGTCGCGGAGAGTGCTCGACAGTATAATCTTCATCATTGTTTCTATTATCCTTTATATAAACCTGTTATCCTCTGTCATCAGTTTTATCCTTCTGTTATTTACCAGCCAAAGGCCTTTGCGTTTGCTAAGCCAGTGGCCTGATGCCTTCTAAAACCTGTTCCAAAACATCACGGGCATAGCCTGTTTCCTCCTTTATATTGCGACACATACAGCGATATGGCCTTTATGTCAGCACAAGCATCGGCCGGGCAACACGGGCATCCAGCTCGCTTCATAATCTCATAATCAGGAATATCATCGCCCATATACATAATTTCATCATCGGTAAGAGCATGGCGTTGCTTAAATTTTCGTATACCTCTATTTTTACAGTCACTTCAAATATATGTCTTCCACACCCAGATAAGCATAGCGTTTGCGAATGTCTTCAGAACTGCCTCCAGTTATAATGGCGCATTTCAGCCCCCATTTTTCTCCGCCAGTTGTATGGCATAGCCGTCTTTGATATTCAGCGTACGCACGGGCATTCCCTCGCTGTCCATGCCAACTGTGGAGGCCGAAAAGCACGCCGTCAACATCAAAGACAACAGCTTTTATACGGCTTAAATCATAGTTTATCATAGCCTCGGCAGTCTTTTATCATCACATTTCCCATTTCAAACGGTCTTCATTCTGCAAAGGACGCTCATCAGCAGGGTGACCTATGGCCCAGCACGCACAGGACTCTCATTTCTTCAGGCAGCGACGGTATGCCGTGAATGATGTCGTCAGCACTCGTTCCATCTGATAATCACGACCACGCATCTGTATCCAGCAGCTTCGAGCCCCAGTTCTTGAGCCTGATGCTGCATGGTGACAGCAATACTCGCCATCTTCAATCAGCATTCGTCCTCGTCGGGATTACCCAGCACAACAATGGCTAAGGTGCACCCGACAAAAGGCAGCCCACTGTTGCTTAGCCTCACTCATTTTTCAATATCTGTTTTTGTTACTCAACCACTACAAAACCGCCGGGCTCTGGGTTTTTGCCGTGAGCGACATCAATGCTGCACGCAGAATAAGCTGTGCATCTTCAGCATCAACTTGCTGATTGGTAACTTCGCGATGGCTGCGGCGCTGCTTCGGACAAGAGCTTTAAACTGTTCCATAAACTTTTTATACAAATTAAATTCAATTACACATTCTATTGATTTACACACAGGCAAAGATACAAAAACATCAAAGATACGATTACGAGTTACCGGCTTTCTTCGTTCGTGCTGAAGCCGGCAGCAGCTACGCCTTATAACCGAAACAATATTCCTGTTCTTGCCACACTGGCGGCAATAAGTATGCGGTATTGCTGCATAACGTTTGTTGTACGGCGACCGTCAGCAATGCTGTTGACGGCCGTCAAACCTGTTAGTACGACGATCGCCGTACGCACTGCTGACGGCTGCCGTACCAACGAACCTAAAAAGCATAATTACGGACAGCTGTGAAAAAGCCTTTTACATTATCATCAGCAAACAGACAGGACGAGTGCTATAATCATTTCTTGCCTTATGTGGCAGGAAACTACCTCATACGATACAAATAACATACATGCTCGTATAGCGTATATACGTTTTATTTTTATCATCTTTGTCACAGTATGGCATGCCATATCTCGCATATATTCGAAAGGGAGAGACGTTGCCACCAATGACCTGCAACAACTTTTTGCACGAGTGCCAGAGCTATTCCATATTGTTGAGAATACACCCTGCCGAGGCACCTATATAGCCGTTGCCACAAACGAAGACGGGCACGTATGCGCGCACATGCTGGCCATTACACGCCGGAAAGGTTCGCTACTGCCACCCTCTACTCTAGTATATGCAAGGGCGCGTTTGCTGGCGAAGGCGAGTATGACGATGGCGTTGACCGTGAGCTGATTTTTCGGGCAACTGTTACATGCCATTACGCGCGCAAACTGCGACGCCGGTTGTGCCTTTTATATTGAGTTTAGTGACCTGTCACGTAAATGTTCGGATACAAATTGTTCCGCCATGAAGGTTATTTCCCCCATCAATTGGCGGAGGGTTCATAACTCACTTCACACAATGTCGCCCGAGCGCATTTCAGAAAGAATGAAAAAGCGTATAGAACACGTATACCGTCTTGGCGTTGAGACGCGTCCGGCAGCCAATATTGAAGAGGTAAAAGGCTACTAGCTGCTGTGCCTTCTATAAAGATGAAGATAAGGCGACTTATTCCTCCCGAAGAACAAGTGAAACAGCTTTTGACGAAAGCAACAACGGGCGAGTATTTGTAACACTATTTCGAAACAGAGTTATGAGGCGGATGCCTGTGCGTTTTGCAGCGAAGGTAACGTATATTTATGGTATCTGGCTGCCCGCCGTAAGACGTATGCCCCCTACATCCCAACCTCATGACAATATGGCGAGCCTGAACTGGTCGTGAAACAGGGTATGCTCATCTTTATTTCCTCGATGCAGGGACTGCCTCTGCCCCACAACCGGCTGCGCGACTTTATATTAAGCCTTCGGCGGAAAGCCCGTAGCCCGGTACCGTTGGTTTCTGCTAACCATAGGCTGGATGAACAGTTTGCTTAAGAAAATTTGCAGGGGTAAAGCAGGCTGCGTCATATCGATTGATACATTGATAATATAACAACCTGTTCGTGCCTCCTGAAAGAAAAACTGCTACAACAAGGTTTTTCACCACAGCTCACAACCTGTATTTAAACATGTCCGCACCCTGCGAGAACAGCTTTACCATAACTGTGTTTACAACAAGCCACAAAACAAGTTGTTATTTTTCTACCTCAATATTATATGTATATTTGCATCTAATTATACTGCCCCTGATATTCACATGGGCATAAGCAGAAAAATATAATAAAAAGAACGCTTGCCTTTTCAACCTCAGCAAGAACATGATAAGGCAACATAAAGTTTATTATAACCAAAATGTTCATCGATTATCAGAAAAGTAAAGGTATATCAACAAGACAGACTTGTTCTTGATGATGTGATTTCCACGTAGACGAAAGCGAATTTGTATACATTATAGGAAAAGAGGCTCGGAAAAAGCTCACTTTTTAAAAACCTTTTATTGTGAGACTCGACCTGTATGAGAAAGAAATAGAAAAGCAGAGGTGTTAGGCGCGACCTATTAAGTTGCGACGCAAGGATATTCCAGCACTAAAGACGCGAGTTAGAATCATCTTTCAGGACTTTTCCAGCTTCTGCATGATCAGTACAGTATGGAAGAACCTTTGCTGTATTGAAGGCCACAGGATGGAAAGATAAGGAGAAGATAACGCAGCGCATTGAGTGAGGTTCTGGAAGCCGTTGGCATGACTGACAAAAAGAATGCCATGCCCCATGAGTTGTCGGGGGTGAGCAATAACGCGTATCCATTGCACGTGCATTGCTGAATCATCCTAAAATTGTGTGTGCCGACGAACCTACCGGCAACCTTGACCCACTGAAACAGCAGGCAATATTGTGAGCCTGTTACACGAAATTACATCGCGAGGGACGGCCGTAATCATGTCGACACTGATATACCCATGCTTGATGCTTACCCCGGAATAGTATACCGTTGCAATGACGGACACCAACAGATGTGACGAACGGGTATAACCTTCTCGACCTTTCAGAAGACGGAGAAGAGCTGATAAAACCCGACTAATACCTGCCATACGTATTTAACTTTGACCACATATAAACAGCAACAACACGATGAAAGTAATGAATTTGGCGGACTTCGGTAGGAAGTGCCAGACTACGAAAACGTTGCTACGCTTATAGCCAACTCTAACCCGTATTCGTTGTGTTTATCAGCCGCGGGTGGTACAACAAACTCACTGATAGAGCTTTTCCATTACCTGAACAAATAGTAACGCCGAAGGTGCGAGCGAACTAATCAACAGGTTAGAAACGAAGTATCTCGCAGATGTAGACGAACTTTTTCTACAAAGCGAGTACAGGGAGAAAACCCTGAATAAACTGCAGGAAAGTATTCGGTTTCCTGCGTTTCATTTTACCAAGGGCCACTTCACGAGTTTGAAGGACACAGCGTGAGTTTGCGCAAAGGCGAGGTGATGTCCACTAACATGATTGCCAACTACCTTTGGAACAAGGATATAGCACTACGCTCATAGACGCTCTGGCATTCATGCGTACTGACAAGAACGATGAGCCGGACATGGAATACATCAAGCACCATTTAAAGGATGCCATGCAAGGCAGGAGAATACACAAATATTTATAACCCGGGGCTTTATATGTCGTAATGCCTACGGCGGAGTGGCCAATTTGCAACGCGGCGGCTCCGATTATACAGCATCTTTAGTGGGTGTAGCTCTGGACGTTGAGGAAATACAGATGGACCGACATCGACGGCATGCACAATAATGACCCTCGTTTCGTAGAAAACAAGCCATACATCAAGCCCCAATTTCGAAGAGGCGGCAGGAATTTGCCTATTTTTGGGGGCTAAGATTCTGCGTCCCACATATACAACCCGCCAAATTCGCGGGTATCCCAGTACGTCTAAGAACACAATGGACCCGCAGGCCGAAGGCACTATCATCAATAACCACGGCAAAAGGAAGTATTAAGGCTGTCGCTGCAAAGGATAACGTACGGCTATTAAAATAAAGTCGTCACGAATGTTGCTGCGCAGCAGGATTCATGCGGAAAAGTATTTGGGACCTTGGAGCATATCAAAGCACCTATCGATATGATTACAACCTCGGAGGTTGGCGTATCAATGAGCATTGACAATAACAAGCATCTTACTGAGATTGTTGACGAATTGAAGAAAACACGGCACCGTAACTGTCGACTACAGACATGTGTATTATATGCGTTGTTGGCGACTTAGACTGAGTAATATCGGTTTTGAGACTCTGGCAACAGAGGCTATGAAAGGCATCCCTGTGCGCATGATTTCGTACGGTGGCTCCAATTATAACATATCATTCCTTATCAAAGAGGCCGACAAACAGAGGGCTTTACAACGCTATCGGACACTCTTTTTAAATAAATCGCAATAAAGGTAGTGGTGTTACCACAAAAAGGCAATACAAATGCAATACGAAAACAAGATGAAAAAGCATATTTCCCATTGATAAATTTGAGCACATCAAAAACTCCTTTTTATTATTATGATACCCGGTTATTGCAAGAAACGCTGAAAACAGTCAGCACAGAAGCAGCGAAAAAAAATAATTTTCATGTTCACTATGCTATTAAAGCGAATGCCAATCCCAAAAATACTGGATATTATTGCACGTAGCGGATTAGGCGCCGATTGCGTGAGCGGAGGAGAAATTGAGGCTGCTGTCAAAGCTGGTTTCCCTGCTGACAAAATTGTGTTTGCAGGCGTAGGCAAGGCCGACTGGAAATAAATCTGGCACTCGAAGCCTCTATTTTCTGCTTCAATGTAGAAAGTATTCGAGCTTGAAATCATTAACGAACTGGCACAAAAGAATCAGGTGGCCAATGTATGCTTTCGTATCAACCCCTGACGTCGGTGCGCACGCATGCCAATATAAAAACCGGGCTTGCTGAGAACAAATTCGGCATAGCTATGAGGGATATGCTGCCCATTATTAAGCGTGCGGAGGAGATGAAGAATATTAAATTCATCGGTCTGCATTTCCATATTGGAAGCCAGATACTCAATATGGACGACTTTACTGAGCACTGTGCAATCGCATCAATGAGCTTCAAAAATACTCTGGAAGAACATCATATAACAGTAAGGGAATATTAATGTAGAGGGGCGGACTCGGCATTGATTACAACGATCCTCGATGAGCATACCATCCCCGACTTTAAAGAATATTTCAACACATATTACACGCATCTTCAGCTGCGTCGCGCCATCAGGTACACTTTGAACTGGGGCGATCGATCGTGGCTCAGATGGGAACACTTATTACACGCACGCTATATGTAAAGCAGGGTACATACAAAAGGTTCTGCATTGTCGATGCCGGCATGACCGATTTAATACGCCCAGCCCTCTACCATGCGCACCATTCTATCGAGAATTTAAGCAGTAATGAGCCGCTGGAAGCATATGATGTGGTAGGTCCTATTTGCGAATCGAGCGATGTTTTCGACAAAGATGTCGAGCTAAACAAGGTACATCGCGGCGACCTGATTGCCATACGGTCGGCAGGTGCCTATGGTGAGATTATGGCCTGCCAGTATAATTGCCGGCCGCTGCCAGCAGGAATTACGGCAGAGGATATTGATTAAACCATTATATTATAGCTTTTTACAAGTTAAATGTTGATTAATTTTACAATGAGACAATACAACCATTGTCATGGCTTCCATATTAATTGGTATGGCAAATTATTTGCTCCATGATGAGTCCGTTCTTCAGATTCAGGAAGCCTTTGGACCGTTTATCTGCCGACAACCAGCAGGAAGATGGCAATAACAACGAAATAACCGATACGGCAAAAGCAGCTTACCACCGCTTTCGGTTATCGCTTACTCCACAGACGAAGCCGACCAGCTGAGAAGCATTTACCATCTATTCTCTATCAGAAATACCCGGCTGGGTTTCAGGTTATTGTTGTTGTTGAGAAAGGACAAAACCGAGGTTGAAAGACACGTTAACGCGCATAGAGAACAATTATAAAGGCCAATCCGGCAGATGCTTCACTCTATATTACCTACATCCCAGAAACGTCAAGGTATATGGGTCATAAAAAACTCAGCATTACAGTAGGTGTAAAGCCGCCGTCAACGAGCACGTTTTGCTCACCGAACCTTGTTGTAAGCCCTCGTCTTCCTTATGGTTACAAACAATGGCTGCACAGCTGTTAACCGGTAATAATTTTGTCATTGGCTATGGAGCATATTGTAATGAGGTGTCATCGTTTAAGCGGTTCCAGCGCCTTTATACCGATTTTACTTGCTTCGTGAAGCCAAAAGGGCATCCTTACCGTACACAAAGCTATAATATACTGTTTAATAAGAGCGCGTTTTATGCAGCAGGAAGGGTTCCGTGGCAGCCTTAACATGTGCCGTGGTGAATATGATTTCTTGAGTCAATAAATACGCAACGCGCAACGTTGGCCTCGTTACCGACCACAATGCGTGGATGATTGAAGATGCCATCGCGCAAAACAGGCTCAACAACCACATATTCTATCTCCATACCGGGCGAATTCTGAAGAGGGACAATGCACAGACTTTGGTTTAACCTCGATCAGATTGCCTTCACGGTAATTTTATATTGGAAATTGCTGCACTCGTGTATGGAATTTTAAGTGCAAATATGGTTCTTGCAGCCGCATCATGCGTTGCGTTTCTTATATCGTTCATCATCCGTACTGTCCTTGCGCATAAGGCTGCACGGAGTTTTGACGAGAATATTCCAGCATGGTCATGTTTCCCTTTACGAAATATCTCTGTGTGGCATAACTCACATACCTTGCACAGATATGCCAAAACCAATAAGCTCGACTTCACGACGCATAAACAATAACAAGCAAACGGCTATTTATGAAGCAGCATAAGATCCTGTTTTTGTGCCTCGTCATATCAACGCTAAAGACATTCACCGCAGAACTTATAACACATTTGCAGGCGTGTTTGTCGGCTGAAGCTACGTAAACCCTGGTAACATCTGATGCCAAGAGGATGCTATCCGGCTTTCTGACTATGATATTATCCACATCTTCGGGTGCTGGAGCAACAGTGTACACAGGCTCGCCTCCGGGCTTATGAGCATAATGTCCCATATTTGCTTACACCGTTAGGTGCCCGCAGCCACAGGAAATGGCACAACACCGCCGTTCTCTGCTCTTCAGTAGACAGCATAAGCTAACGTCAAAAAGCCGCAGCGGTGCATGTTTGTGGGAAATTAGAACAGGAGACTTTCACGCATTTTGAGGATGGAACAAACGGCAGGAAGTAATTAAAAATCCTGTTTTTAACCAGTCAGATTTCTTTTTGAAGAGGCTGCTGCCCAACTACAAAATCTCTATCAAAAGATTCTTGATTCGAATGCACGTTTGCTAATGAACGAAACCTCTCAACAGGTAGTGGTTCTCTGTTACAATTAGGAGTAAACAATAATGTACTCCATTTGCGCGACCATATCATAAAGCTTCAGCAAACGTTTGAGACACTAACTCCTGACGACTGGCGCCGAATTTTAATCTATGCACAGGAAGAACATATCACCATACCGCTAAAAGAAGGTATACTCAGGCTTCACAGGGATATACCAGAAGCCAATGTTGACGACATCGACAGGGTTTCATCAGACATTGTTTACCCACAGGCGACCTGAAAAGCAGACGCATTACTTTCAAAAATCTGCTGTTGCGCAACAAAGGTAAAAGGGTTTTTGCTACACGCGGACATGATGAACAAACGCTCTGTACGCTCCTGTTAAACCTGAACTATGAGCTTTCGCACCACAAAGCACCCTTACTTCATTTAGTTAATATTTACCAGTTTATCCGCTTTACCAACCTCGATGAGGACATGGTAAAGGATAGGAATGCACTGAGTTAAGCCTTGACGACCTCGCTGGTCGTAATGATTGTCATGCAAGACTTTCTCAAACTAACAGAAGGATTTATGCCTTTCGTCCCTAAAGACGACAAAGCATGTAAAACCATTATTAAAAGAACTCACAAAAATTTGGGACATATAAATGATTATCAGTGAGCCTAGACACTATAAAACTACAATTAATTCTGCCGACATGAAGAAAAGCAAGCACTACGACATTGGGAACGATATGCGATACTTGCAATTGCTTTTCCAACTCATTTTCCAACAATAGCCGAAAGCAAGTGCTGAGATTATTAATCTTCAGGCTATTCTTAATTTACCAAAAGGCCACCGAACATTTCATTGCTGATATACACGGCGAATACGAGGCTTTTCAGCACATTTTGAAGAACGCTTCGGGTAATATAAAACGTAAAGTCAATGAGCTTTTCGGAACCACACTGCGCGAAACCGAGAAGCGTGAGCTTTGTACGCTCATTTATTATCCCGAGCAAAAGCTGGAGCTTGTGAAAGCAGCCGAACCCGATATTAACGACTGGTATCACATTACACTGCATCATCTTGTTGCCATTTGCCGGGATGTATCGAGCAAACTACACCCGTTCGAAGGTAGAAAATCGCTTCCTGTCGACTTCTCCTACATTATGCAGAGAGTTGCTCCATGAAAGAACCGAAGACACAGAACAAGACTGCTTACGTCAACGTTATTAGATACGATTATCTCTACCGGCCGTGCCGACGACTTTATCATTGCTATTTCGAACGTCATTCAGCGGTTAACCATTGACCAGCTGCACATTCTCGGTGATATTTACGACCGTGGACCCGGTGCCCATAAGATTATAGACCTGCTCGAAAAATTACCATCATTGGGACATTACATGCGGGTAACCACGACATCTTATGGATGGGAGCTGCAGCAGGAAACGATGCTTGTATGTGCAGCGTTATCAGGTTATCACTGCGCTATGGCAACCTGTCGACCTTAGAAGACGGCTATGGAATAAACCTCGTTCCACTGGCTACCTTCTCCATGGACCATTATATGGACGACCCGTGCACGAGTTTTTACCGAAGCTTTCAGGAGGATCTGAACACGCGGACGACAAAAACCCGACTGCTTACGGCACGTATGCACAAAGCCGTACCGTGCTCCAGTTTAAGGTTGAGGCCCAACTGTATGAACAACATTTTCGAGTGGGGCATGAAAGACAGGGAACTATTCAACAGCATTAACTACAAAAAGGTACCATTACAGTCAATAACGTTGGTATCCCTATGACAAGCTGCAGCTTTCTCACCATCGATCCCTCCTGCCCCAACAAGCTTTACTTCGAAGAAGTTGAGCTGTTAGAGAAAACTGCACCACAGTTTCGGTGTAAAGCGAAAAACTACACAAACATATCCGCACACTGCTGGCACATGGCAATATGTACAACATTTTCAACAACAATCTGCTTTTCCATGCCTCCGTCCCATTGAATGCAGACGGCATCATGAAAGAAGTAGAGATTGCTCCAAAACGCAAATGTGCAGGAATAGAACTGATGAAAGAGGTGGGCATGCTCATCCGTTCGGCTTTCCAATCAGACACAAATCCTACTGAGAAACAGTACGCAATCGACTATTTTATGTACCTGTGGTGTGGTCCAGACAGTCCGCTTTTCGACAAGTCGAAGATGGCAACCTTTGAGCGTTACTTTATAAAGGATAAACAAACGCATGAGGAAGAAAAGGGCAATTACTTTAAATTGCGCGACAATGAGGATGAATGCGACTATATTATGAACAGCTTTTGGCGTAACAGGTGAGAACAGACACATCATCAATGGCCATGTACCCGTAAAGGTTGGCAAGGGTGAAACTCCCATCAAGGCTAATGGAAAGCTGATGGTTATTGATGGCGGTTTCTCGCAAGCCTACCATAAGGAGACCGGCATTGCAGGCTATACACTGGTATATCACAGCCGTGGTTTCCAGCTGGTACAGCACGAACCCTTTACAAGTACAGAAGATGCGATACTGAGCGGTACCGATATTAAATCTACTACACAAATAGTGAGATGTCTGCCCACCGCATGTTGGTGGCCGATACCGACAAGGAAAGGAACTGAATGCACAGATAACCGACCTCGAAGAGCTGCTATACGCCTATCGGCACGGTTATATCAACGAACGAGAACGAAAGAACCAATCTCCCGTAAAATAATTATTATGAAGCCTGTATGATTCGTCCATACAGGCTTTCTTTTTCTAAAATTGTTGTATTCTGCCCGTTTTGCAAAACGTTTATTATAAACATATTTCGTGTTTATGCTTGTTTTGCAGAACCATTATGCCCGTTCTGTAACAGCTATACCCTGTAACGTCCCTTACCTTATAACGTATTTGTCATTGTTCGACGGCCGTCAGCAGCGCGTACGACGATCGTCAGACAACGCGTATGGCGGCCGTCAACAGCACTGCTGACGGCCGCCACACCATGAACTTTACAACGCAAAATAAATGTGGCAACGCCATTAATCAGGCATTGCCACATCATAATTCTTTATGCTTTACGCCCTTTTAGAAAGGTAAATCGTCATCATTTCCTTCACCATTGCTCAACGGGTCAGTACCAGCCTGCGCATTATTGGCAGGAGCAACGGGAGCAGAACCGAGCTGAGAAGCAGGTGCAGCAGCCTGAACGCCGGCATTGAGGCTGTTGGCATCAATATGATCTACTCTGAAAGCACTGATGTCAGTTAAAGTATTTATCTTGCCATGCACGGGCATTAATATCCAGCCAAACATGCACAGCATCGCCCTGATGGATATTGAACTGCTCAATTTTATCAGCACCAAATACACGGAAAAGGCATGCTCTTGGGTACTGATCCTTCGTCTGTATGACGTATTCCTGCGACTTCCATGCGTTACCCGTCCTGCTCGATACGCCTTCTTTGGCGGGTATTCTTTAATAATTATTCCCTCTACTTCTATACCTTGTAATGCCATAGCTTAATTTTTAGTAATGTTTACCTAAATATATAGTTTGCGAAAGTAAGCAATTTATCAATAAATAACAAACAAACGTTCCACAAAAATCAAAAACGAAAATAACAATTCCATTTTTAGTTTCTCTAATTTATTATTAACTTTGTGATGTAATGACAGAAGTAAAACAAAATAAAAATATTCATGAAATTTACCTTATCAAGCAGTGCTCTCAGTAGCCGCTTACAAACACTTGCTAAAGTTATTAACAGTAAAAATTCGCTCCCTATTCTTGAGTTTTTCTGTTTCAGGTGCATAACGGTCGGCTCACAATTACTGCATCCGATAGTGAGAATGTAATGCAGACAAGCCTTGCACTCGATCAGTTCGATACCGACGGCAACTTTGCAATACCCAGCCATACCGTGCTCGATGCGGTAAAAGAGCTACCCGAACAGCCGCTTACGTTCGAAGTAAACATGAATACTTATGAAGTAACGGCTGCGCTACCAGAACGGTCAATACCAGTTTACGGCACAAAAATGCAGATGAGTATCCACAAACAGCTCCGATTCAGAACGATGTTCACGCCATAACCATTGATGCTGCTGCGCTGAACAATAACATCAATCGTACGCTGTTTGCTACTGACTAACAACGAAATAAGACCTGTAATGAACGGTATTTATTTCGACCTTACAACCGACTGCCTGGCCTTTGTTGCCAGCGACGGCCATAAGCTTGTACGTTGTCGCGACTATGCTATAAAAAGCGAAACTCCGGCAGCTTTCATCCTTCCCAAGAAGCCTGCAATGCTGTTAAAGAACGTCCTTGATAAAGACAGCGGAGACGTTGTCATTAAATTTAATTCGAGTTCAGCCGAAATTCAGTTTGCCGAAGGCAAGCTGTCATGCCGCCTTATTGAAGGTAATTACCCCAACTATAATGCTGCAATACCCAACGATAACCCCAACGAGCTTACCATTGACCGCAAGTCTTTGCTGAGTGCTATTCGCCGCATCCTGCCCTTTGCCAGCATGAGCAGCCAGCTTATCCGGTTCCGTTTAGAGGCAGGTATGCTTGAATTATCGTCAGAAGACATTGACTTTTGCAACACGTGCCAAGGAAAGTCTGGTATGCGAATATACGGGTTCGCCTTTACAAATAGGCTTCCGCGGCGACTTCTTTACCGACATTCTGAACTCGATTGATACCGACGAGCTTAAGATTAAGCTTGGCGACCCCAGCAGAGCAGGTATTGTTGTACCCAGCAAACAGCCTGAAAATGAGGATGTACTGATGCTTATCATGCCACTGCTCCTCAACGATTAAACCGTAATTACATGCGACTTCAACTTACAAAACCGCTGGTCGTCTTCGATTTGAGACGACCGGTCTTGATTTAGTCAACGACCGAATTATTCAAAATATCGTATATAAAGGTATGCCCTGACGACGCAGAGGGAGAAGAACAACGCAAAAGTATTTTTATCAATCCCGGCAAACCTATTCCCGTTTTCGTACAGGAGCTGACTGGAATAACCGAGGAAATGGTGAAGGATGCGCCAACCTTTAAGCAGATTGCCAAAAATCTGGCCGAGACATTTACGGGTTGTGATTTTGCCGGTTTTAACTCAAACCGCTTCGATGTACCCATAGCTTGCAGAGGAATTTCTCCGTGCAGGCGTCGACTTTGACTTCTCACGCTGCCGGCTTATCGATGCACAAACCATCTTTCACAAGCGCGAGCCACGCAATCTGGCAGCGGCATACCGGTTCTATACCGGTCATAAGATGGAAGATGACTTTCGTGCACACCGTGCCGATCAGGATACAGAGGCGACCTATCGTGTGCTTCAGGGACAACTTGATAAATATAATCCGGATACCGTAGAAGAGGAATCACTGGCACTGCCCAACGATATGAATGTACTGAATGAAGAATCGAAGATGAACGATTTTGTCGATTTCGCAGGACGAATTGTCTGGCAAGACATGAAAGGAACAGATGGAAAGCCGCTGCTTGACGCCAATGGGAAACCACACTTGACAGGAGATTTTCAACTTCGGGAAATACAAAGGATGGGCAGTAACCGACGTTTTGCATCGTGATGCAGGATATTACAGCTGGATGCTTTCATCAGACTTTACTTTGAATACCAAACAGGTTCTTACACGTATACGACTGAGAGAAGCCAAGTTGAATATGAACAATTAAAACTATAAGGTCGATTTTAAAAAGACGGAAGTGCGTATGAGGTTACATATTTTATTCGTATTTCTCTTGATATAGGGGTTCTGGTTTGAGACGCTCATGCACAAGAGCTGAATGCCAAAAGTACCATTAACCATAACCAGATACAGGGTACTGACGTCTCTGTTTTTTGAAAACACCGGAACAAACGTTAACGCAATTCGTTAACGAACGGCAGTGGACTAACAGCAGTTTCAGAAAAAACAGAGCGTATCAACTGCAATTTTAACATCACTGTAACCAAATACGATAAAACATCAAATACCTTCACATGCAAGGCTCTCATACAAGCCAACCCGGCCGGTTTACAACGCATCTTACACTACTACTCTGTATAATAACGTTGACAACGACTTCAATTTCAGCTTTACTAATTTGACCAATTAGAGTTTAATGAGGAAGCAATCAGCAACCAGTTAACGGCTCTCTTTGCCTATTATGCCTATTTAATCATAGGCATGAACCTTGACGAGTTCTCACCTATGGGTGGAACCGACATACTGCAGCGTTGTATGAATTTGACAAACAACGCACAAAACCTACAATTTACAGAGGTGGAAGTCGTTCGACAATAACCGTAACCGCTTTGCCATTATCAATGATTATCTTGATGGTGCCATGCAGCCCTTCAGACAATTACAATACGATTACTATCGTAAAGGCCTTGACGAAATGTCGACTAATGCGGACAGAGGACGTACAAGTGACCAAAGCATTGGAGAATGACTTAAAAATGTCACGAAGACCGTCCTGCAGTTTGCTCCCACAAATATGGACCGACTATAAACGCGACGAGGTTGGCCAGTATTTATAAAGGTAAAAGGCACACAAAAAGAAAAAGGAATCAGTTTATGACATTTTGTTTTCTATCAACGCATCACAGAATAATGCGTGGGAGAAAATAAAAACAATAACAAACGTATGCTTAAGCAACTTTACATAAAAATTTCACGCTCATTGATGAGTTGGATATAGCATTCCAACCCGGTTTTCTCCGTAATTACAGGTGAAACTGGTGCCGGGAAAAAGTATCATCCTCGGGGCATTGCATCTGTTATTAGCGCAAGGGCCGATTCAAAACAAATAAAAAGCGGAAGTCCTAAATGTGTTATTGAAGCCCACTTCGACCTGTCGCACTATAACTTACAAGACTTTTTTGAGCAGGAAAACATCGACTATGATACCAGCGACTGCATTATCAGGCGTGAAGTAAATGCAAATGGCAAAAAGCCGCGCATTTATAAACGACACGCCTGTGTCCCTGAACTCTATACGTGACACAGGGTGAACGACTGATCGATATTCACAGTCAGCATCAGAATTTATTGCTACAAAAGGAAGATTTTTCAGCTGAATGTAATTGATATTATTGCCGACAATGCCAAACTTCGTAAAGTTATTTGCAGGCTTACAATGAATATTGCACAGCTGCCAAACGCTATAATGACTTTCAGGAAGCTTGTCGGAAAAGCAAAGAAAACGAGGATTTCCTTCGCTTTCAATTCTCAGAGCTTGATAATGCCAGACTTGTTGCTGGTGAAGATGAAGAATTAGAACAGCAATCACACGTTAAGCCACGTTGAAGACATCAAAAAGTGCACTCTTTGAAGCTTCATCAGCCCTTGTCGTCAGAAGCAGGCGGATGTGTTGAAAAGACCAAAACGGCATCAGAACGGCTGCACACCATTGCTGAGTTTTTTCCTGAAATTACAGATGTTGACGAGCGTCTTGCATCAACTTACATTGAGTTAAAGGACATTGCCCAAGAAATAGAACGTAAACTTGACGATGTTGATTTTGACCCTCTTCAGCTTGATAAAATCAACTCGCGCCTTGATTTGATTTATGCCCTTGAGCAAAAAGTATCATGTTTCATCGGTAAACGAGCTGATAAAAAGAGTTTGAACGTATTCGGCATGAGCTTGAAAAGTATTGACGGAGAGACGAACAATTAGAGCAGTTTAAACAGGACATGCAGAAGAAATATAATGTTGTGCTGGAGCTTGCCCGCAAGCTAAGTGACGTTAGAAAGAAAGCCGCACTAAAGGTTGAGGACGGTTTGAAGAAACGATTAGTACCTTTAGGCATTCCCAATGTAAGATTTTCGGTACAGTTTTCTGACCGCGATTGCTCATCCTCAGGTATTGACAAGGTGTCGTTTCTGTTCAGTGCCAACAGCAGTACAGCCTTGCAACCCGTATCACAAGTGGCATCGGGAGGTGAGATTGCGCGCGTAATGCTGTCGCTAAAAGCCATGATAAGCGGTGCTGTTAAGCTACCTACCATCATCTTTGACGAAATAGACACGGGTGTAAGTGGACGTGTAGCCGAGAAGATGGCACAGATTATGAAAGAGATGGGCGATAATCATCGTCAGGTAATATCCATTACTCACCTGCCCCAGATAGCAGCAATGGGAGCTGTACACTATAAGGTAAGCAAGGAGGAAACACCACAAGGCACTATCAGCCACATGCAAATGCTAACGCCACAAGAGCGAATAGAAGAAATAGCCCAGATGTTAAGTGGAAGTGATATTTCAGATGCTGCTATGCTAATGCCAAAACATTGCTCAAAAACTCAGCACTAAAAGTATAAACCATTACCTTTTATAACAAAAAGAACAAACCGTAAACATATAAAATCTTGAAATGAAAAATAATTCTTATTCCTATACTGCTACTGGTTTACATTATGAGTGTAATGCCGGCAGCGCACAGTCTCCGCAGGTAGAGAAAGTTGCTCAAAGCGTTTTCGCCCGCCACGACGTTCAATGATGATGGTTCTATCACTCCACTACACACGGAGTGTTTTGTGGTAACAACGGTGAAGCCATTGCTATGTGGCATCCTTTTTGTTGGCGCCAGACGCGCTGTGATTATAGATGCCAAAGGAAAGCAATATGATGTAGACGCTATGCTGGGAGCATCTGAGCTTTACGATATTTGTCAATTCCGTGTAAAAGGCATCACAAATGCACCATCGCTCCAGTTGACAAGCGCAGATGCCGCAGCACAAAATATTTATTCGGTGGGATATGATCTAAAAAAAGCCGATATAAAAAGCTGTCACCAGTGCGTGTTGAAAAGTTTATGACCACAAATAACTATTATGTTTTTCAACGATGTTGACGTATCTGCATCCATGCTTGGCTGCCCCATTGTCAATGAATCAGGTCAGTTGCTGGGCATCATGCAGCGCCCTGAAGCCGGCGGTGAGGCTTTTTCGGCCGATGCGCGGTTATGTAAAACCTTTAAGCTAAACGGCTTATCCATCAACGATCCCACGTTACATTCAACAGGTATACGTACCGACTTACCCCAGAATGAAGAACAAGCTTCTATTATGCTCATGGTAGCCGAGAGTCAAAATGATAGTATAAGGTACGAGAACTACCTGCAAGACTTTCTCCATCGTTTCCCTACTTCAACTGAAGGATATAATGCACGCGCTACCCAATTCCTGAAAAGCCGCCAGTTATCCAAAGCCGATGAAATGCTTCAGCAGGAAGTAAAGCATGCTACTAAGAAAGATGTGGCTTACAGTAACTATGCAACAATGGTTTATCAGGCCTCTGTTTACAAGCTCGACTCGGCCTATACAAATGGAATCTGAACAAAAGCACTCGAACTTTCTGAGCAGGCAGAAAAGATTAATCCGCTGCCCTATGTACAAACATCAGCAGGCTCAAATTGTGTATGCACAAAGGTAATTATCAGAGGCACTGGCCATGTTTACTGCATTACAGGCAACCGACACGGGTAAAAATGGAGAAGTTTATTACGAAGCAGCACAATGTAAGATGCAACTCAAGGCATCCCATGCTGATATTATGCAGCTTATGGATAAGGCTGTAAACGTGCAAAAGCGGAATGCCTTCTGCCCCGTATGTTCTGGCTCGTGGGCGTATGTACGATGCAAATAAGGAATACCGCAAGGCCTTCTATGATTATCAGACCTACGATTCACTGATAAATAACAATGGAAGTGACGAGTTCTATTACATCAAATATCAATGCGAAACGAAGATAAGGCAATACAAACTGGCTCTTAATGACATTGCACACGCTATTGTCCTGAATCGTAATGAGCCAACCTACTACGCAGAAATGGCAAGCCTTCAGTTGCGTGTAAACCAGATTGATGACGCAATAAGAGACCTGTGATGCTGCCTTACAGATAGCTCCGCTACGCTTGACCTTTATATTATTAAAGGTATTGCCCTCTGCGAAAGCAAGAAAAAGAAGAAGGAATAGCCACATTACAGAAAGCACCAGGAGCTTAACGACCCTCGTGCTGAAGGCCTTATCAAAAATATTCAAAAGTAAATGGGATAGGGATAAGAATCAAGAAACATCAATATTTCTTTAATAATACCATTCTATTAAATATGTTGCTTATTCTTGATAAGCGTGAACATATCATGAAATAGAATATGTTTCTTTATTTTTAATTTTCTTCTTCTCGTCCCACTAGAAAGGATTATTAACTTGCACCAAAAAGACATGCTCATTATTTTAAACTTATGAAAGAGCCATTATTTTATTTTTGTAAGTAGAGCCGTGTTGGGTATGTTAAGTTGTGTAAACAATTTATAAAAGACTTCATCTAATATTCTTTAAATGAAAACAGAATTACAAAATAACAAACAGAAAAAAACAAAAATAATATTCTACTATACCGTTTATGTCATTGTATTATTTTTGTGCTTCTCACTCATTGATTTCCTAAGGGGTGGAAGCTTCGATTGGATGGATAATCTCCTAAAAAAACATTAGGAACACTTATCGTACTTGCGATGTGCAATGGCTTATGGAAAATCTACAACAAAAATTAATTCTTAGCATCCGTCTTTCCTAGGAAACAGTAAATAAAAAAAGAAAGATGTGCTAAAACTAAAATAAGACAACTCAGAGTTACTATTTATAACTTAAAAATAAAAAGAACCAAATCAAACTTATAATGCGGACATGCAGGTAGTTCCCAACTACACTGACGCTTTATATTATTAAAGGTATTGCCCTCTATGAAAGCAAGAAAAAGAAGAAGGAATAGTCACATTACAGAAAGCACAAGAGCTTAACGACCCTCGTGCTGAAGGCCTTATCAAAAAATATTCAAAGTAAATGGGATAGGATGAATAACAAGAAACATCAACATTTCTTTGATAATACCATTCTGAATTTGCTATAAAGATTACCCTCACAGCATGCTGTGAGGGTAATTTTGTTATATGCCGTTATTGCCTTTACGGCTCTTCAGATAAATAAAAAGAACAGCAATGCACTGACAATAAACCATATCATATTCAGGACTACTCCAATATCGAACACCTGATAAATGGTATCAACAATAGTATCATTATCGATTGTTTCTACTTCATACTTAATGGTAACGTACGAATTGAGAATTAAGACAAAAATAAGCTGAAAGCCAAAGAACAGCCAATACAGAATAAAATACCAATAACTTTTTCATCAGCTACTACCATTTTAAAATATTATACAAGGCATATACTGGTATAAAAGTATAACGAAAACAGCTGCTCCAAAGAAAAGAAAGATACAAACCGCTTCATCTTATACAGGAACACCTTCTATTATAGCAATGTTCTAAAACACACTACCGTTTATTATGCTTCTTTTTCTTCAACTCAAGTTTGGGAATATTTAGCTTATCGCCTGCTTTTAAATTCTGTTTTTGCCGTTATTAACAGCCTCAACATAGCACTCCATCCCTGCTCCAAGATAAGAACGACTGACGCTTTCAAGTGTTTGTCCCTTACGCAATGTCAGTGTTTTTGTCGATACCAACAATACGGTATGCTCCAGTGCGTATGCGTGCGTCACGATTATATTCAGCATCTTTGATAACCGTTTGTCGCTCGGTTTTTATTTTTATCAGCTGCGCTTTCTGCATTATTATTCTGCTTATAATGAGGCTGTAAGTTTTCTTCTTTTGATTTTATTTTTCTGACCCGAAGCTTCCTGAGATGATTTCAATACCCTTTGAGCCTCATTAGTTGCAGTTGTTAAATGCTCTATCTTCGTAGTTGTAGAATCAACAGAATGTGATGTAACTGCCTGGCGTACAGCATGTGGTTTAGTTGATTGTACCATTTGAGACTCGAGATGTTCAATACGATTGTCGCGCAGTTGCATCTCTCTAAGAAAATAATATATTCCTCCCCCAAAAGCAAGCAACAATATAACAGCTACAACTATCAATCCTCGAACGACCCCCCGTTGCCTGCGAAAAGCGGCTTCCAGCATACTGTTTGTCTGATCATTTTTTTCAACCTCCGAAACATTATCACTTATACACGTAGGAGAAGTCGTAGAAGACGATGAATCATCATCTACTTTCAACTCTTTATCATCAATAAGAACAGACGTCCTTTCCGATACAGTTTCCCCACCTTCTGCTCTTCAGATACACATCTGAAACAAGGATGACAGTAGATTCAGTTATTGGAGAAGATTTAGTATTCTCCTTTTTATCAGTTTGTACAACAGCAGGGATAGGAGATTTTTGTATTTTTACGATTGCATCAACAGATTCGTCCCCAGCCTTTGCAGAATCAATGGTGATGGTTTTCTTCTGTATGAGATGCTGAAACAGATTCATTCTCAGATAATATGGTATCGTTAGTTTGAAGAACTTCAGAAACAAATGCTTCTGAATCTTCAGAAAATTTACGATCAATTTCCGTAAAATCTACATCATCATTCAACACAACCGTCTCGAATTGTGCAAAAGGCCGATTTACCTCATCACGCAAAGAAGTATCAGGAACAAAGCTAATTTTTATCGCGGCCTTCTATGATAATAGGGTCACCAGTGTTGACATCGACGCTCTTTCGGGCTGCAACACTGGTAACCTTAAAGGTACCTAACCCTTTTATTTTTTTACCTGCTTATCATCGTGCAGTCCTGCCATGAGCACCTGAAACATTTCAGATACGAACTGCTCGGCAGCATTCCGGGTTAACCCAAATTTCTCTATTAAAACCTGAGATGAGCTCTTTATTACCAACCTTTCCCATTTCACTTTCAGATATTATCGTCGTCGGTGCGCTTCAAATTCTCTTTAATAGCTGTTACTGGCTTAAAGCTTAATACCAGTTTTGGAGGCACAAGCATACGCTGTTGCGTTGATGGGTTTACAACAATACGCTCTAACCGCTTTTTAACTTCAAATGTTCCGAAATTAGATAACTGCACGCTCTCCCCATCTTCAAAGTGAAGCCCCATCGCTTCAATAATAGTTCGAACCATCTTCTGCGTGTCAGCCTGCGTATAGCCAGCCCTGATCAGCTAATACCGATATGTAATCCTTATTATTCATAATACAGTTCCATAAAGGTCAAATTCATCGCTATCAATGATGCGAACTTGATAAAATACTCCTATTCGAAGCTTACGTTCATCGGCACGAATAAGCACTTCTGGATCAACTTCTGGTGAGCAAGCCTCTGTTCGACCAATATAATAATCGCCTTCTTTCCGGTCAATAATAACGGTAAAGTGTTTGTCCAACCTTAGCTGCTTCGACAGCAGCGCTAATTCTTTCTTGCACTGCCATTGGTTCATCAAGACGGCGTTTGTTTCACATCGGCAGGGAATATCATCAGTATAGTGTATCGCTGAATAGGTGCCTTCTTCCTCTGAATAAGCAAAAGCTCCCCATACGTTCAAAACGTGCTCTCGCGAACAAAATCAACAAGTTCACGGAAATCTTCCTCCGTTTCACGGAAAACCTACCATCAAAGTGGTACGAATAGTAATGCACGGAACACGCTCACGTATAGTTTTAATTAATGCAAGAGTTTCTGCTTTCGTCACATGACGATGCATCCGTGAGAGCATATGGTCGGAGATGTGCTGCAATGCAATATCCAGATAATTACATACATTGGATTTCTCACGCATAACATCGAGAAGTTCCAAGGGAAAATTATTAGGATAAGCATAATGAAGGCGAATCCATTTTACCCCTTCAATATCAGCCATTTTACGGATAAGATCGGCTATTTAATTTCACCATAGAGATCAAGGCCATAATAAGTTAGTTCCTGTTCAATGATTTGGAAACTCTTTTACACCCTGCGCAACCAGTTCGCGTACTTCCTGAAGAATATTATCAATTGGCCTACTAATGTGTTTACCTGTAATCAGAGGTATTGCACAATAAGCACAATGACGGTCACATCCTTCTGCAATCTTTATATAAGCATAGTGTGAAGGTGTTGTCAATATACGTTGGCTATTGGCATTTGTACGACGTGCTGTAAATGACTCTGCCTGCTCTATATCGCCCTTTATCATCGGGCTTTGCAGGCCCAATATCCTCTATTAACTGACGGAAATTGAACTTTCCATAAAACTTATCAACTTCAGGTATTGAATCTTCTAACTCTTTTTGATAACGTTGTGACAGACAGCCCATCACATAAAGTTGTTTGATGCGCCCTTCTTTTTTGGCATGAACGAACTGCAGAATTGTATTTATGCTCTCCTCTTTCGCAGTTTCAATAAAACCACAAGTATTAATTACAGCTATCTCTCCATTAGGATGTTTCGAGATCGTGGATGCAATGATAGCCTATATTTTCGAACTTTTTGCATGAGTTGCTCCAGAGTCGACAAGATTCTTTGAGCACCCCATTGTTATAAAAATCAATTTGGTTTTCTTCATCAATTAAAATAATGAATCGACAAATTCTTTCTTATTGAAAAAGCTGTAAATCTTCCATTTTTCTCCCCTAATCCGATATACTTTAAAGGGTACTTTTCAACTGGTCGGAGATACCAATAACGACACCACCTTTGGCGGTCCGTCAAGTTTAGTAATAGCTAATGATGTAATTTGTGTTACAGAGAGAACTGTTTGGCCTGTTCAAAGGCAGTTTTGACCCTGTACTCCCCGTCAAAACGAGCAGAACTTCATCAGGGGCAGTAGGAACAATTCTTTTCATCACATCTTTAATCTTTTTCAGCTCGTTCATCAAGCCTACCTTATTATGAAGACGTCCTGCCGTATCAATAAGAACAACATCTGCACCATTGGCTTTTTGCACTCTGCAACGTATCAAATGCTACACTTGCAGGATCGGATCCCATTTGTTGTTTGATGACAGGAACACCAACACGATCGCCCATATCTGATTTGCTCAACAGCCGCTGCGCGAAAGGTATCAGCCGCGCCTAAATAAACCTTTTTACCCAGCCTGTTTAAACTGATAAGCTAACTTTCCAATTGTTGTGGTTTACCTACGCCATTAACGCCAACGACAAGAATTACGTAAGGTAAATGGTCTGCGGGTAATTCCCAGTTCGAATTATCTCCATTATTATTCTCAGAAAGAAGATTACCGATTTCCTCTTTAAGGATAATATTAAGCTCATTAGTAGATACATATTTATCGTGCAACACGTTCCTCAATACGATGAATAATCTTTTAGTGTGCTTTCTACTCCTACATCTGACGTAATAAGCACCTCTTCGAGATTATCCAACACATCATCATCAACCGTAGACTTACCGGCAATTGCACGCGACAGCTTTAGTAAATACACTTTGTTTAGTTTGTTCAAGGCCCTGATCAAGAGTTTCTTTTTTCTTCTTACTGAAATAATCCAAATATGCCCCATACAATATAATTAGCTAATCTGTTTTTGCAAAGATACCATAATCTTACAAAACCTCAAAGATATAAGTTAAATAATTTGGACATACGAAAAGAGGATAAAACCATTTCGACTTATCCCTCTTCTAAAATAAGATACTCTAAAATAACTTAGTTTATTTATTCTCAAAAATAACGTTTAGTACAAACCCATAAAACCAGCTGAATGACGTGCCTCATCACGAGCCATCTCATGAATACTATCATGAAGAGCATCCAAATTATGAGCCTTTGCCAAGTTTTGCTGCTTCAAATTTTTCTCAGATGTAGCGCCCTTCTCTGCCGCCATACGATACTTCAATATTTGTTTTGGTATCATGTAAAATGCTCTGACCAAGGAACTCTGCATAACGAGCAGCATGACCAGCCTCCTCCATTGCATAGTGCTCAAACGCAGTGCAATCTCCGGATAACCTTCACGATCTGCCTGACGCGCCATTGCCAGATACATACCTACCTCTGTACACTCTCCCCGCAAATGTCATACGACAATGCTTCAAAAGTTCTGCAGGGAACATCTTCCTCAAGTGCAATGCCCAAGCTTATGTTCAGCCGCAAATTCTGGAGTTGTATCCTCTGTCAATTCGTAAACTTGTTTGAAGGAGCACCACATAACGGGCACTTTGCAGGAGCCTCTTCACCCTTCATAGAATGTAACCGCAAACTGTACAAATAAATTTCTTCTTCATAATGTTTTTGTATAATATTAATGTCTGTATAATAGGAATAATGTAATTATTTCATCTTTAAATGCTTTTAAGTTCTCTCTTTGAAGCACAGTTTTTACAGATCCCTTTATAATAAAGCTGAACCTCATCAACATAGTGCCCGGCAATATTAATTGAATGTGGCAAATCTGGTGCTTCTTCATCCATAAGATCATAGACCTGTTCACATTCTCTACAAAAAAAGTGGACATGAGGATGCAAGGTCTCCATCGTAGCAAACCCTGTGGTCATCAACTGTTATCATTTGTGCAATGTGCATATCTGCAAACATTCGTAATGTGTTATAAACAGTTGTACGACTTAATGTAGGCACAGATTTTACAACCCCTTGATAGACATCTTCCACTGTAGGATGAGTCCGATTTTTCAAAAGAAACTCCATTATGGTAAGACGCTGTACAGAAGGACGGAGTCCGTGATCTACGAGTCTATTATAAGCTTGCTGCTTAATATTCATACTATTCAAACTTTATCGATGTTACATATCTCCCTTATGCTGGTGCAAAATTAAGAAGAAATATTAAATGTACAAAATAAAAATATTGGAAAAATTACATTTTTATTTCAATTTTGTAATCACCCTATAATTAATAGGATGATTACGGTCGTCATCTAATATTTGTATACCAATAACTTGAGAACTATATTTAATTTCTTCAGAATATCTTCAGGGAGAAACCATTTCTGTTCTCCAGTAAGCATATTCTTTAATGTTATCTTATTTTGCGCTATCTCATCATCACCAGCCAATGCTACAAAAGCAATATGTTTAGCATTTGCATAGCTCAACTGTTTTTTCATTTTTACATTATCTGGGAATACTTCTGTTCTTATTCCTGCCTCACGAACAGCCTTAGCGATTGGTAAACAATAAGCCGTTTCTTTTTCTCCAAAATTTATAAACAGCAATTGAGTTGTAGAAACAGCCTCTTTAGGATAAAGATCTAACGTGTTCAGTATATCATAAATACGGTCAGCCCCAAAACTAATACCTACACCAGAGAGACCTGGCATACCAAAGATTCCAGTAAGATTATCATATCGACCACCTCCCGTTATAGAACCCATTGGTGTATCAAGTGCCTTAACCTCAAAGATAGCACCTGTATAATAATTAAGTCCACGAGCAAGGGTTAGGTCCAGTTCTATTGCATTATTCAGACCTGTGACCTTTAAACTATCAAGTATAAACTGAATTTCCTCCACACCTTTAAGACCTGTTTCTGAATCTTTCAATACATCACGAATAATACTAAGCTTCTCATCATTAGTACCTGTGAGCGAGATAATAGGCTGAAGTCTATTGATAGCTTCATCAGAAATACCATCACTACGTAACTCTTCATTTACATTTTCAAGTCCTATCTTTTCTAACTTATCTATGGCTACAGTAATATCTACAATCTTATCAGCCTCACCAATAACTTCTGCTATACCAGAAAGAATCTTACGATTGTTGATTTTAATACAAACCCTGATTCCAAATTTGGAAAAAACAGTATCTACAATCTGCATCAACTCAACCTCACTAAGCAAAGAGTCTGAACCCACTACATCAGCATCGCACTGGTAGAACTCTCGGTAACGGCCCTCTTTGAGGACGGTCTGCCCTCCAAACAGGTTGAATCTGATAACGTTTAAAAGGTCATTGTAGTTCTTCACGATGCATCACTACATAGCGCGCAAACGGAACTGTTAAATCATAACGAAGACCTTTTTCACATAACTTAGTTTGCAAATGTAACGTATTACGTTTACTAAGCTCTTCATCACCTATTCCTTTAAAGTAGTCACCAGAGTTTAATATCTTAAATAAAAGTTTATCCCCCTCATCCCCATACTTTCCCATTAGGTATGAAGTGTTTCCATCGCAGGAGTTTCTATTGGTTGAAAGCCATATAACGCATACACATCTTTAATGGTATTGAAAAATATAATTGCGTTTGGCCATCTCATCAGGGCCAAAATCACGTGTGCCTTTTTGGGTATTGAAGGTTTATTATTTCCCATTTGTATAATTTACACTGTCGTTTTAATTATTTCTTATGATTGTTTGCTTACGGTCTGGACCAATTGAAATAATCTTAATAGGAGTATTCAATTCCGTTTCCAAAGAAATTGGATATATTCTTTAAAGGCCTGTGGAAATTGCTCTTCAGACACATATTGAGTCATATCAGTGTTCCACCCTACTAGTTCGTGATATATTGGCTTTACATGTTCTATATCATGAGGAAATCAACTTGGGAACCATCAGGTAATTCATAGGCTACACATGCCTTGATGGTATCAAAGCTATCTAAGACATCACTCTTCATCATAATAAGCTCCGTCACTCCGTTAATCATAATACTATAACGAAGTTGCACAAGGTCAATCCATCCACAACGACGTTCTCTTCCCGTTACAGCTCCATATTCATGGCCAATATCTCGGAGAGCCTTACCTGACTCATCAAAAAGTTCTGTTGGGAATGGACCTGAACCTACACGAGTACAATAAGCTTTCATAATTCCATAAACATGGCCAACTTTATTTGGGCCTATCCCCAGCCCCGTGCAAGCTCCTGCACAAATAGTATTACTCGACGTAACAAAAGGATAGCTTCCAAAATCAACATCAAGCATGGTACCTTGTGCACCTTCACAAAGAATCTTTTTACCATCATGTAGCAAACGGTTTATTTCATGTTCACTATCAACAATATCAAATTGACAAAGATAATCAATTCCCTCCATCCATTTTTTTTCAGTCTCTTCAAACCCGTCAAAGTTTGTCCAGCCCATGGACTTTAATATATTAAGATGACGTTGCTTGTGAGTTTCATATTTTGTTGCGAAATCACCAAGAACATCTCCAACTCGTAATCCAGTCCTACTTACCTTATCTGTGTAAGCAGGTCCAATCCCCTTTCCCGTCGTACCAACTCTATTTTTCCTTTGGGAAACTTCGATAGCACGGTCGAGCAATCGATGTGTAGGCATAATTAGATGAGCCTTTTAGAAATATGCAAACGCCTTTTAAGATCATGTCCACTTTTTTCTAACTCTTTAGCTTCGTCCATAAAGAGGTCTGGGGCTAGAACAACTCCATTCCCAATAATATTCACTTTTCCACCTTGAAAAATACCAGAAGGAATACTACGAAGCACATACTTCTGACCTTCAAATTCCAGTGTGTGGCCTGCATTAGGACCTCCTTGAAAACGGGCTACGAGCTTCATAATCAGGTGTTAAAACATCAACAACCTTACCTTTTTCCTTCGTCTCCCCACTGTAAACCCAACAAAACATCAACCTTACCTGTTTCCATAAGAATAGTAAATAAAATTTTTTGATTAGTAAACCCTTGTTCCAAATGTTGCAGACCCTACCTAACCATAGTAGAGCGACAAGATATAGCTAACAAATAATCATGACTCATGCCCCATGAACGTTCTTTCATAATCCATATCAGCAAAAGATCTCGCTTTATCTCATCAAAAAGAAATTTGCAGCTGTCAACATTTCCTTACATATCTGTTCTTCATCATCAACATTACTAGCCATCATCATGAAGTCCACATATACGCGCTTTTCAGATTTCGCCATTCACCATCTTTAAGCATCGTCGACAAGCATCAAGAGTAAATCCATACTTAGTTTCTTCAGCAGCAATATGTAGTTCAACAATATATCGATCACACGATTATTCTTCCGCGCCTGTTTGTTGATTTCTTTCATTAATTTAAAAGAATCAACAGCTTCTATCATATCAATATAAGGAGCAATATATTTTTACCTTATTTGTTTGTAAATGTCGATAAAATGCTAACATATATCTTGTGGTAATGCAGTTTTTAGCTTAAGCTCTTGCTCATGACTCTCACCAAAACTACGCTGTCAGCAGAATATACTTTTCGATACTTTCCTTGGAATGAAATTTACTAACAGCAACCAACTGTATATCCTCAGGTAAGTTACGAAGCACATTACGGATGTATTTACAACATCAGTCTCCATTATTAGACCTCCTTTGACACTACCCATTGCTCATGTATTCTGGAAGAGAATTCTCTAAGTGTAGTCCACGATCTTTTGATTTTAAATCGTGTTCAAAGACATCCATTATAGAAGTTTCATTTATCGAAACCAAAGTATAGTTTATTGTAGTACCTCCCATAATTTCATCTATGTTTTGACCGCCCCATTTAATGTCGCCGATTGAACAAGATATATGATATTCGTACGTTTCTCTTTTTCTGTCTTCTCGTCAATTGTTACAAATTGTAACTTCGCCTTATACCATCTATCATCTTTATCTAAATCGCTAAAGAATATCTCGTGAAAAGCAGCAGGACGAATATCTGTTATTTTATAATCGCTATTAATACAGTCCTTCATTTCTTCAAAGATAGCAGCTTCTGCCTCACTGAAACTCAACGCATCTACAACATACTGTTCTGTAACTGGCTTTTGCCTACCATCTTCATGAGTTTTAGTATAACGTATTTTGGTTTCAAACCATGTAGTCGTTCTCGATCTCGTTACAAATATATTTTAAATTTTTCTTATTTTTATTCTTCAACGTCACTTTTTCTAACAATAGAAACACCTCTGAACATATTGTCCATTGCTGCATATGTATAAGCGAGCTCGATCACTTATACTCATATCTTTAGTCGTGCGATTGCGTAACTCCATTAGCTTTGACACTGCGTTCTGATAATTCTCTGCTGTAGTACGCTCACTCATTTTCGCAGCCACCGTAATATCAAAGCCAAAATAACGTACAAGCATATCTGCAAACTATTGACGCTGCATATCCGTGATACGTTGAAGATTACTATTCAGACGATTTTTCGAATGATAAATATGAAAAACCAGTTCATCAGGCTCTCCACCTCGCTGATTATGATTGTAGCGTTTCTCATAATTAAGTAACAATCACAGAAGCCATTTTCTGACAATGAGCAATTCTTCTTTTTGCAGGTTCAAAGAACTCGCCGACAATCACTAAACTTACTATACCTACTTTCAAGTCGTAGCATCTTTCTGAAATCAAGCGTAGTTAATAACAGTGAAACCTTTGTCTATCCAACTTTCTATAAACATGTAGATTCGTTGTGTATAGCGATTTCTACAAGCAAATACAATTTGCTTCCCAAGTCTATGATAACCAAGATCTAATGAAACTAATCGACGTGCTACGCTCGATCTATCTTCAACAACGCATACTTTCATAAATACCGTATCATTCGGAATATACACATCACAGAGATTAGTTACTTTTTGATAACTTCGTCCATCCGCGTTTTATATGGAATTTCAACAGGGACAGAAGCGAGAGTTTAGACTCTCTCTCAACTGAGGATAATGGTTAGGATCAACACCTAACGTTTTTAAAATAGTTTTAACTTCCAGCGTCCATCATCGCCAAGTTCTGCATCAGGGAATATTTCAGGTTGAGTTTTCTTGCGATTTAATATATCATGCAGTTTATTTTTGCATAAACTCACAATACTCACTAATATTCAATTTGTATAAGCGAATAGTCGTGCCGCATCATTGTTACAGCAATAGGCTGCTAAAAAGCCACGTTTCTTCTTCAATAAAGATAAGTTCTGTTGGAATATTGCGCTTCACATCACGCTTTTTCCTTTTCCAGAACTTACCACACGCAACTTTTCCGGGTCACAACAGGGTTTCCCCATTTTCTTATAACTGATTCGCCTGTCATTTCGTTTATTGGAACTTCTTTTCTCCCGTATGAGATTACGTCCGCAAGAAGCGTGTACAAAGAATAAAAACATTTTCTCGTTTAGACAAGCATATCATCAATTAATGCTGAATATCTTCTTCGAAAATCTAACCATCCTGAATCCAGTTTGGATTACGTTCGAGACTTGTCTTCCCTTCGAGCTTACAACGCAGCAAACCTATAAGAGCGTACTGGTTTTATTATAGAATAATCTACCTTCTGCAATAATCTTTTGGCCTCATACAGTATTTCTTCTTTTGCCTGTAAAGAATGGTCCTTACGATTCGCTCCTCGTAGTTGTCTTAAAATTTGAATACTTTATTTTTAAGTGTCAGAGTTCTCCCATCAAAAATGGGCCTTTCTTATCCTGTCAACTAACTCTATTACAAGATGATACAATTCTATCCCAGCATCTGTGACGGCATAGTTATATCTTTTTCCATCGTTTGTTCACATCCTATTGATTTTCTCTCTCGGAGATAGGTTCAACAGGCCTATCATCGATGCCGCGTGCAGAGTATAATATACCGTTCCCATCTTACCAAATGACTTCTATTAAATGTTTTTGGGATACAGCTTTCAGGTCATAACCTGTGAATACTACCCATCTTATGCATACATTCACAGTTTTGATCCGACCCCAGAACTTATCAGTAGAAAAGTATCGCTGAAAATCACAGCTTCTTCAGGACTTACCGAGAACTGTCCATCAGGCTTACGGTAATCACTGGCTATTACTAAATTTGTATATGATATTCCGGCGAGAAGCCGTCGGGTGAAAGTTCTCCTTATTCTTCTACGTGTTTGTGCGCAATATCAATAGCTGAACCTATCCGTCTGCATTATCAGTTACATCGAGAAAGCTTCGTCTATTGCATGGCTCTATTTTATCCGTATAATCTGTAAATATTCTATGGACACTTTTTGGATACTTCCTTATAATAGTGATAATCGGAATCAACAACAATAAGTCGAGGACAGTAGCGTTTGGCCGTCACAATAGCCATTGCTGATCGGACGCCATAACAGCGCGCTTCATAGCTGGCTGCTGCCTTCTCCTCTTGGTCCATCATGTCCTGCAGCAATGTGGCTTTCCTTTAAATTCAGGATCATTCACGCTGCTCTATCGATGCAAATGCATCCATGTCAACATGAATGATCTTTCGATAATCCATCTACATTAATTATATCATCCCATTGGTTTCGCTTGAATGTCATCAACGCCTTGCTTACGCAGCAGCGGCCAGCCCCAACCCCAGCCGCCCCGGCACAGCGGCGGCGCGCGGCACGGCGGCAGCAGCCTTGTACGCCCCCGGCGGCGGCGGCGCGCGGCGGCAGCAGCCTGGCGGCAGCAGCGCAGCGGCGCGGCGGCGGCGGCACGGCGGCCGCGCGGCGGCAGCCC
>BNJU01003395.1_pt1 | contig 44841 bp, 40 predicted proteins | sample 8539281 | NCBI WGS metagenome assembly BNJU01 (sample SAMD00202456, study PRJDB9452) | human saliva metagenome | isolation source: human saliva | place: Japan
AAAGCGTTGGATTTCCTCGGTATGTTTGAAGAATATTATCACGATTATCCAATACAATGATGACCAAGCGGGCTTTCATCACCTAATTGTGCAGCAAATGCTGTTCCTGTCATATCGTCAAGCAAAATTCAACGGAATAAATCATATTGATTCGCTCAGCGCAGACGTCACAAACATCTTTTCCTGTTTCAAAAAGATCAACTCGATAACCTTCTTTTTGTGGTTCTAAAGCCAGATAAATTGTGCTAACCTCTTTCTCAACTAATAAAATCCGCTTCACCATAGCTATCCTATTTTTCATCTACCAGAATAGTGGTAAATTCCTTCTTTGTCCTTGCACGTTCTATGTATGCGCACCAAAGTAATCGCGTTGCGCTCCGAATTAAATTGTGTGCGCAAGTTTTCTGCTCGATAGCTATCAAAGTAAACAGTGCACTAGAACGTTGGTACCAGCACCTGCTTGAACAGTCAGCTACTCATCACGAACAGCTTGTTGGTATTTAGAGTGACGTCCATAAGTATTCGTCAAGCAATAGTTTGCAAGATCTGGATTACGTCGTAATGCATCTGTAATTTTTGAAACATGGGCACGAATATTGTAAACCAGCCTGAAATAAAGCAAATTTCTACAAATGGAAGGGTTCAATCATGACTCTAGAAGCTACACGCAATTGTAGAAACCTTGGGCATAAGACATAATTTTTGAGAAGTAGAGGCTTGACGAATCAATCAATTCAGCCTTGTCTCCATGCGAATTTAAAGTGCAGTTGGTTTTGGAAGATTGCTTGCAGCCACACGTTCATCTTTATAAGCAGAAATATAGCGCGCAAAGACAGACTCTGTAATGAGCGGAAGCGGCACACCAAAGTCAAGAGCTGATTGACTCGTCCATTTACCAGTTCCTTTATTTCCATGCCGCATCAAAATGTAATCGACAATCGTACATCTTGACCTTCATCATCTTTACGAGTCAAAATATCAGCAGTGATTTTCAATCAGATACTATCAACTCTCCTTTATTCCATTCTGTAAAAGATGTCAGCCATTTCTGCTGCTGAAAATCCAAGCAAGTGTTGCATTAGATCATAGCTTTCTGCAATCAAGTTGCATATCGCCATATTCAATCCCATTGTGAACCATTTTTACATAATGACCTGCACCGTTTGGACCGATGTAAGTCACACATGGTGCACCATTCTGGTGCTGGCTGAAATTTCTTCAACACATCTGCTACTAGATTCATAGGCTTTCTTTTTGCCCAGGCATAATAGACAGTCCTTCAGGCGCACTTTTTCACCGCAGATACTCCTGTCGCAGTAAAATTGATTCCTGAGTGCAATTCTTCAGACGACGAATAGTATCTTTATGAAAAGTGTTTCCACCGTCAATTAAGATATCTCCCCTTATCAAGGAAGGGTAAAAAGTACCTGAATCGTTGCATCAGTTTCTGATCCAGCTTTTGACCATGAGAGCATGATTCGACGTGGTTTTCGATAGAAATTTACAAAACTTTCACATCATAACTTGGAACAAAAGTTTTTATCTGGATGAAAACAATCATCCTCTGTTTTATTCGCTGAACGATTATAAGTGCTACTGTATATGCCAGGAATTCAATAATAGAGGCAGAGGTTACGACCCATGACTATACCAACGAAACACCAAAATTCCTTTTTGTGTTTGTAGCCTCCTCTTTTAGTTGTTTTATTTTTATCATTTTTAAGCGTGAAAATAAAGATGTTATTAAAAAGCCAATGTTGAAGATAGCTTCCTCCTCATCAAAACAGACCCTTGCAGGCTAGCAAAAGGACTGTTCTTTTCTTGCTCTTGTTTACTTTGCTGATTACTCTTCTTCGGTCATGACCGCAATCATTTCAGAAGACTACTGTCACTCGCTTTCTCCTCGGCTGTCAGCACTTTAAGAGGATATGCAATAAAATATTATCTGCACACTTTCAGTTAGATTGATTTCTTCACTTTTCAATCAGCAACACCAAAATCATCCGCTATCAAATCTGATCTACTTTTTCCACTATGCGCATCGTGCAGCTTTCATTCACTAAGTAGCTCTCTTTTTGCTCTACCGACTCCATGCCGACTTGACACCAGCGTAATGGTATAAGACAAAATCGTAATCTAAAAAGTAAGACCGTCCTCATATTGCTGCTTTCCACTTACAAAATATGTCTTGGACATTTTAAATTTTTCAGGATTGCGCATTTTGTAATTCTTGCGTCAAATCAAATCCTTGCTCAAAAGCAAGACCATCTGGATTTTACAATTTCTTGAATATAGCATCATTTCCTCATTTGTATTTAAATTTCTAGATTTATTATACCATTTTTGAGATGAGAAATGGGAGAGAAACCATTGTTTTGTTATAATAATAACAATCAAAAGGAGGATTGTGATGGATAATTTTAGGTCGTATAGTTTAAATCTTTCGAGATGCTAGACATATTTCCTTGATAAAGCAGCCGGAGGAGAATTTTCAAAGTCTATGTGTCGTTTTGAGAAAGATGGTCGGGAGCGAACTTTCTGCTCATTATTTACAGCTCTTGAAAACATCCACACAGATGTTAAAGAATTTACTCTAGCAGCTCATGGACATCCAAAAATTCCGAACAACAACTAATTGACACCTTCAAGAACAGTCTGATAATCTAGATTTTATCGAAGCTTTTTACTTAGAAAAATAGCTCTATATCAAAAATCAGAGAAGATATGATTAGAGCTATTATTGTCAAGGGTTTTCTTTGTTGCCTAAAGAGATGGGTTAGCAACACAGAGGAAGTAACTCTTCATAATTATCTCTTTTCTGTGGATATTTGGGGTTTGTATGAACTTTCAAACTTTTCACCTTTTATCTTTAACTATTCTCTCCTCAAAAACTTTATGCACAATATTACAAAAGAAATGGGTCAACAGAAAAAGATAGAAGCATTTGAGAGCAATCGTTATACTATTCACCTGCCATATAAATGGCTGCTTTCTAGCTATTGAATCAAGACACTTTGCGGCGCTATATTCAACTGGATTAAGCTCATTTTATAAGGAAAATGAAGCCTATCTACGAATCGTTTTAAATTTGCTCAGGGAGGCTCCTATTCCTTCAGGGAAATAAAGAAAACAGATTGAAACAAATGAGCAAAGCTGTCATATCTGCACGCTGTTAGATTTGCAACTGAGTGCCGAATACTATCAAAATGGAATCGAAAAAGCTTCTCAAGAAAATTAACTTTGTTGAATATGTGCAACGTTTTTGCTGACGTTGCCTTTTTCATTTACTAAAATATATAAGTTTGCTTGCAGATTACCTTTTCCATATCGTTCCTTGCCGGTTTATTCCACTTTGCGAGTTATTAATTTGCTAGCGGTATAATCGTTGCAACACATATGGGAGGTTATCATGACTTATTTTGAAAATAAAGTATTTGCTTTTATTAGTCTGTCGCATATTCAATATCTTGGGCTCTTCCATTTATAATATTGTTTTTGTAGTCTTTGCATCCAGTTTGCCAAATCCTAAATTTTGCTGTTGAGTTGCTAATTTTATCGTTCTCGTTCCAGTATTTTTCACTATCTTTGTGGAATGAAGCTGATCAAACAGCCCATAAAAGCTCGTTGAGACTCATTCCATGGGCTATCTCAAAGCCCATATTATTTGTCTTTGTGCATGTCTAACTCGCTCAACTTCTTATCTGAGCTTTTTTCTGTCGTTTGTTTGCTAAATATCGTATCAGATATGATGAGTGATTATCGTAGTGATACTCATGCCTATTTTGAAAAAGAATCTAGCAGAGGAAGAGATGATGTCAGCTTTCTCCTTTATACAACTAATTGCTTATCTCTGTAATCTAGCGGACAAAGCATTAGGGTGTTTGAGCTTCTTCTGTCAGCAACCAACAATTTGCGTTGGTCGCCTTCATCAATGCCTTAGCTTTCCTACTTTCTTCCACTACTCTTTATTTTGTTCGTCATAAACTCACTCATGACGGCCAGTCAAAGAAAAATGAAAATCCTCTTCCTCAAACAACAATTCCTAGAAATGTATCAAAGTTCTAAATTAATTTTTGAGCAAAACGGAGACAGCCATTTTTGACCTTACTCTTTTCAGATACTAATGCTCAATGCACTCGGCGGCTCTATTATGGTATTTACAATCTTTATTTATTGGATCACCCTTTATTTGGACTCCCTTTCAGTCAATCTCTCTCATTTTTGAAACAACGATTATTTTTAGAGTTATCTCTGCCAGCCTGACTCCCAATGATTATTTTTAGTAAACTTTCCGTCAATAAAATTGCTTTTAGGGCTACTAACCATTGCTCTAATTGGCTTCATAAATCTTCTCCAGCTACCTGTTTTTCCTTACTATTTTGCTGTTTTCTTTATCATGTATCTTTTCCGGAAAAAGTCAGTCAAAAATCAACAGCATGCTCCTCAGCAAACTTCCATCAGATATCTTAGCACAGACTTCTAACTTTCTGAGTTTACTGTTTAGTTTTTCTGTCCCATTTGGAACAATGATCTTTACCAGCCTCGCTATTTGGAATATGAGAATCGCTTGGATTGTGTTTACAATCTGTGGCATGCTATCTCTCTTACTCTCATTCCAAAAACAACATAGATAAGGCTATCGTAACTAAAATTTATATGGTGAAATACAAAAAAAGATTGGGACAGACAGTCATGATTGCTGCACAACCATATAGTCTATCTCAACCTTTTTACATTTTTCTTAAGCGCTCTACTCGCTCTGAAATCGGCGGATGAGTATAAAATAACTTTTTGAAGTCCACCTTCTTTTCGGATCATTGATATAGAGAGCTGCACTAGCGTCATCTACTTTTATGGTGCATCGGCTCGCTATTTTTCAAATTTCAAGAGAGCATTAATCATCCCTTGTGGATTGCGGGTTAATTCTACACTTGAAGCATCTGCCAAAAATTCACGCTGACGAGAAATCGCCAACTGAACTAAAGTAGCTGCTAAAGGAGCCAAGATAATCGCAATAAGCGACAGAATCAGCATCAAAATTCCTAAACCGTTGTCATTATCTCGACTATCACGCCTGCGACCACCGCCACCAAACCACATCATACGCCCAGCTAAGCTAGATAGCATGGTCACTGCACTAGCAGTGCTACCGCAATTGTCGAAAATCCGAATATCATAATTACGGATATGGCTCACTTCATGCCCGATGACCGCTTCTAACTCTTCACGGTTCATTAGATTTAACAGCCCTGTCGTTGCGGCAACTGCTGCATTTTCAGGCTTTGAGCCCGTCGCAAAGGCATTAGGCGATGAATCCTCTACAATATATACCCGTGGCATCGGAACTTGCGCTACCATCGCCATATCTTCTACCACATGGTACAAATCAGGAGCTTCAGCCTCGGTGACTTGTCGAGCACCGTTCATAGACATGACAACCTCAGTAGACTGGAAAAATCATGCTAAAAGCATAAATGCCGCCAATGATAAAGGCAATTATCACCCACCGAGTTGAATCTAACCATAAATAGCCCTACCGCAGCACCAATAATCGCTAACAGAGCAAAAAAAGCAATTAAGAGAACCCACGTTCGTCTTTTATTACTAGCAATTTGATCAAAGAGCATATTAGTCACCTAGACCGCTAAAATCAACTTTTGGTACGGATTTTTCTTCTTCTGGGACAGCTAAGAAATCTGCCGGCTTAAAGCCGAACATTCCAGCAATAATATTACGGAAATGTTTCCAGCTTCACATTGTAATTGCTTGTTACACTATTATAAAGTTGACGAGAATACGAAATTTTTATTTTCAGTATTAGTCAATTCTTCTTGCAATTTTACAAAGTTCGCGCTTGCTTTTAACTCTGGGTAATTTTCTGCAACTGCAAAAATACCAGAAATCTGACGCGTCAAGGCATCACTTGCTTTCATAGCTTCTGCTGGCGTTGTAGCAGCTGCCACTTGACGACGAAGCTCTGTTACCTTTTTCAAGCGTTGATGCCTCATATTTAGCATACCCTTTGACCGTTTTCAATCAAATTTGGCAGCAAATCATTTCGACGTTTTAACTGAACATCAATTTGACTCCACGCTTCTTTGGTTTGCATCCGACTTTTTCCACTAGACCGTTGTAACTAGCAATCACAAACAATATCAGTACCACAACAATGGCTAAAATAATCATCCACATAATCATTCTCCTTTAAATTTATTATAGACATTATACCAGAAAAATGAAAAGAATAAAAATTTAGACTTCTTCAAAAGAGAAATTTTTGAAAGATTCTCTTCTGATTATCTGGTATAATAGAAGCAAGAAAGATACAAAGTAAGGATAAATGATGACACCCAAAGAATTTTTATCAACTTTTTAAAACAGCAACAGATTGAACTCACGGACCAACAACAGATGCAGTTTGAACGCTATTTTGAACTGCTCGTTGAATGGAATAAAAAAATCAATCTGACAGCTATTACTGAGAAAAAGGAAGTCTATCTCAAAGCATTTCTATGACTCCATTGCGCCGATTTTACAGGGATTGATTGACAATAAAGACATTAAACTGCTGGACATTGGAGCTGGAGCAGGTTTTCCGAGTCTTCCGATCAAAATCCTCTATCCAGCGCTAGATGTGACGATTATTGATTCTCTAAACAAGCGTATTCTGTTTTTAAATCACTTGGCTGACGAATTATGTCTGGAAAAAGTTCATTTTTATCATGGTCGGGCAGAAGATTTTGCTCAAGATAAAGACTTTTGCGCCCAGTTTGATATTGTCACTGCACGCGCTGTTGCTCATGTATGCAGGTCTTAGCCGAGCTGACCATTCCCTTTCTTAAAGTTGGTGGTCGTCTTTTAGCGCTCAAAGCCAGCAATGCTCCTGAGGAATTAACGGAAGCTAATAACGCTCTTTCTCTTCTTTTCAGCAAAGTCGAAAGAAAACATTCACTACCAACTCCCAATGGCGACCCGCGGTATATCACGGTTGTTGGCACTCCCAATAAATACCGCGCAAAGCAGGGATTCCTAATAAACGACCGTTATAAAAAGAAAAGCCAACCATTTTTAATTGGTTGGTTTCGTTTTTATCTGCCAACTTTTTCGGCTGCGATGTTGGTAATGCTTGTAAAGTGCGGCATAGCGTCCGTGGTATTCTGTCAGCCAAGGCTTATCTCGACCGCAAAAGTGAAGAAAAACGGTGTTCTCAATCACCCAATCCAAGTCCCACTCTCCTTTACTCCGAGCATAATACAGCACATTGTAGCGTGCATCATAATTATACAATTCATCTGGAATTTGAATTGTCAAATGCCCATATAAAGCATTCAGCACATCTTGATCCGGTAAAAGAGTTTAAAACTATTTTGAGCAATGTATTCTAAAATCTTTTCTCGTTTCACTTCTTTTCGAATGGCGGTCAAATTCATAAGCAAAACGCCTGAATTATAATAACTTTCTGCCTCAAAAATTTTGTAGCGCAGCTTATTGACTAAATCTGTCATATTGTCATCTGATCCATGACTAGCCGCAGCATACAAAGAAGCTCCCAACTCCATTTCATAAAGAGGACAAATGTCGTTTCAAACATAAAATATCTGCATCCAAATAAAGAATCCGATCCAAATCTTGAGGAAGGTATTCATGTGCCAGCAAGCGATAGTAGATTGTTTCTGGATACCGATCAGTACTTGGAGCATCTTCAAAAGCTTTTTCACCAATCACGACTGGTTCATAGATGATCCCTAGTACCTCACAAAATTCCTCAATCTCCGCATTCTTTTCTAACAATTGTTTTGCAAGACAAATACATGCAGCAAAGTTGAAGGTGTATTCAAATAAACTGAATACAAAGTCGTTTTAAATTGCTCTACATAGCGATCATCAATTGAAAACAAAAGGTTTATTTCTGTCATACTCTCCTCATTCTATCTCATCTATTCTTCTCGAAAAAAACAGGCTGCGCTCCAAACGTTTGTGAAACAGGCATGATTTCAATCCGGTTGATATTGACATGAAGAGCTGTCCAACAATCCAAGCAACAGTATTGGCAATATCAACTGGCTGAATAGCATGAGCTCCTTCATACAATTTTTCAGCTCGTTGATCGTCCCCTTTAAATCGGACATTTGAAAATTCTGTTCCCTCACAAAGACCAGGTTCAATGTTAGTAACACGAATATGATGTCCTGCCAAATCAGCACGTAAATTCAAAGAAAAATTGCTTACGAATGCTTTTACTAGCTCCATAGACGTTGGCACCTGGATGAGGAACCGTTCCAGCAGTCGAACCTAGATTGATAATCAATCCGCTATCTCGCTCTACCATTTGCGGTAGGATCTGACGTGTTAGATAAACCAAACCAATAATATTGGTCTGAATCATCGTCAGCCAATCTTGCATATCTGCTTCATAAGCCTTGTCTAAGCCCAATGCCAGACCTGCATTGTTGACCAAAATATCAATCGTTCGCCAAGCATCTGGCAAAATGTTCTAAAAAGCCTGATCCACACTTTTTCTATCCGATACATCCATTTGAAGCGGATAAAAATTTTCAAGACCCTAATTCCTGCTGAAGTTGCGTCAACTTTTCTAGTCTTCTCGCTACCCCAATCACTCGGTGACCTTCTGCCGCAAGCGACGACAAATAAGCTTGACCAAAACCAGCTGAAGCTCCTGTTACCAATGCAATCATTTTTCTTCCTCCTATGTACATTTCAATTCTCGTTTATAACCAAGGTTGTAAAAAGCGACCGTGATTGACAAAAAGAGTAGGGAAGCTCAGCAGTAAAAATAAAATAGCCAGCAAAAATCACTTCAATATCCAACCTCTGAAAAGCCTGATAAGTGTACCAAGTCCGCTTTTTATTTTTACCAAAACGGCGTAATTCCATGGCTGTTGCAATCGTATCAATCCGCTCCAGTGAGCTAAAAATCAATGGAATAATGATTTTGCAGGTTCCCTTTGATGCGCTGGCTTATTTTTGCTTTTTGGACAATTCAGTCCACGCTTCTTGCGACATTCTAATTAGGTAAAATTCCTCCTGCAAGTCAGGAATATGGCGCAGCGTCAAACTGACAGAATAGGCAATTTTATAAAGGAATTCCGATTTGATTCATACTGGACGCAAACTGACTAGGGTGAGTGGTCATTAGAAAAATAACTGCCAAAGGAATGGTGCAGAGATATTTTCAAGAACAGATTAAACAGATAAAAGATTTCCTGCGCAGTTACGGTATAACTGCCCACTCCGCTGAACCAGACCGTCTGTTGGTCATAAATCTCCACTCCGTACTGAGGAGCAAACAGATAAACCATGATAAGATTCAAAGCAGCAAAAATACCTGCAAAAGCCAAAACAAACGATACATCTTTTAAAATGAATGTTCGACACTCTAAAAAGAAAGAGTGAGCCAATCGCAATGACCAACAGCAAGCGAGTATCGTAACTAATCATCGCTGCAGTTGATACCAAAATGAAAAACAGTAACTTACTCGCTCCGGATAGGCGATGCAAAAAGGTCGTTCCCTGCATGGTAACCAATAAGTTTTTTGCTGATTAAGCATGGCTTTCCTCCCTTTCTTGCATATAAAATTCTGTTAAAGCTGAGTGGATCAACGTTTAATTTCTTAGCCAAAGGAAAAGATAGACGTTTTCCTTAAGGTTCGCTGCATGAATCAAAGTCTTATCTGTCAAAACTTCAGCCGGTGATTTGTCCGCCAGAATCTTACCATCCAACATCACAACCGCTCGGTCAGAATAATCCAACATCAGCTGCATATCATGTGTAATCACTGATAATCGTATGCCCTTTTTGGTTCAACTCATCTAAGAAATTCATGATTTCTGTGTAATTGCGCTGATCTTGAGCAGCCGTTGGCTCATCTAAAAGGATAATCTCTGGATTTAACACTAAAATCGAAGCAATGGTCACCCGCTTCTTTTGCCCAAAAGACAAGGCAGAAATGAGCCATGCCGAAATTCATATAAACCACAGGTTTTTCAGCAGCGCAGTACACGCTCTTTTATCTCATCTTCTGCAATCCCACGCAGCTTCAAGCCCAAAGCAACCCTCATCAAAAATCATAGTCGTGAAATCATCTGATTTGGATTTTTGCAAAACGTAACCAATCCGTTCTGCCCGCTCCTTAATGGAATCGTCTTTGATGTCTCTTCCCGCATGTATAGCTTCCATCTGTTGCGATAAACTGGCAGAGCGCTTTTAGCTAACGTGGATTTTTCCAGCACCGTTTTTTCCCGACAATAGCAATTTTTCGCCTTTAAAGAAATTGTAAAATCAATATCTTGTAAAACCTTTTTTCTCACCGTAAGCAAAAGTGGACATTTTTCAACTCAGCAAATCATCCTGGGCCTGTGATTTTTGAATAGAAACTTTTTCACCGAAAACTGAACAGTAGAGACATCTATCTGAGATAAATTTGCCAACTGTGCAGAGTTCTTTCAGCTGAAAACCAAGCTGACGCAGCGTTGTCAGATAAAGGGTTCACGAATACCCATTGGCAGCTAGTAAATCCGTATGCAACAGGTCATCTGGACTACCGTTAAACAGAATTTGGCCATCATTGATGAGGACAATCCGATCAATAGACCGATACAGCACATCTTCCAGACGGTGCTCGATAACAATCGTTGTCGTTCCTGCTTCCGCATGAATCTGATCAATCAGCTCAATCGTATCCTGTCCCGACTTCGGATCTAAAGTTTGCCAAAGGTTCATCAAAGAGCAAAATCGGACTTTCGTCAATCACGCAGCCCACAACTGACCCGCTGCTTCTGCCCACCAGATAAGTCTTGGGAGGGCGCTGGTGCAACAGCGACAACAAATCAATTTCTCCGCCCACAAATGACCTTTTCTCTCATCGTCGGCAAATCCACCATGTCATTTTTCCAAAGCAAAAGCCAGATCTTCCGCGACACTCAGTCCGATAAACTGTCCGTCCGTATCTTGCAAGACGAGTACTGACAAGATTGGACAAGTCATAAATACTGCTACCAAACGCAGACTTGCCTTGAATCCACAGATTCCCCGTCATTTCTCCATGATAAATAGTTGGAATAATGCCATTTAAGCATTGTCAAGAGTGGACTTTCCCGAACCAGAAGGCCGACTATCAAGACCTTTTCTCCCTCATAAATCGTCAAATTAACATTTTTCAAGGTTGGTTCTGTCTGTGCTGATACTGAAAACTAAAGTTTTCAAATTGAATAATTGGTTTTTCATAGCATGTTCTCTATAAAAGCAAGGGCAGAGCTGAATCCTAAGTTAGCCACTTTGTCTTTTTCGTCTAGGGTCTGCATGATTGGCTAAATTGCGCATATCCCAAGCTTCTTCTGACAAGTGGTCCGCTGCATAAAAAGAAATGGCAAACGGAAATCTCACGAAAAAGCTGCCAGCTGCAACTGCTGAACATTCCATATCTACACAAATCGCTCCCGCATCTTTTCGCGTCCGAAGTTTCGCAGCTGTTTCCCGATAAATGCCGTCTGTCGTCCAAACTTTTTCCAACTGTATGAGAAATTCCTTTATCAGCTAAAATGACCGTAGAAATCCCGCAAAGCCAACATTTACTTCTACCTCATCAGAAGCCGGCAAATAATGATAACTGGTCCCTTCATCACGAATCGCAGTATGGGGCACGATAATAGATGTTTCCTTAATATCCTCATCCAAAACCCCACAAGTCCCAAAGAGAACCAGCTTCTTCATTCCAAAGGCAATCAAATCTTCCAAAATCGCCACACAGGCAGATGCCCCGACTGGTGCATTAAACAGAGCTATTTCTCTTTCTTCCACAAAAACCTTGTAAATAGGAATCTCAATATTTGCCATAGAAGTAGAAGCTAGCAACTCATGCTGAAAATCAGCCAGCATACGCTTAAAGGTATCACGGGCAAAGCAAGATACTACTGTTTCTGGAAAATCCGGCAACGCCTCAACCAAATCTTCTGGATTGATAATCGCCTGACGATTTTCATCAAATTCCTCTAAAATCATCCACTTCTCCTCTTGTGCTACTCATTCTATTGTAGCATAAAAAGAAAAATAAGATGAAAAATCAATTTTTGAAGTCCCTAATACTGCCGTAAAATTAAACCTTGAACGTGAAAAAAAGAATCTGATCAAACAAAAAGAGTTCAGCTTCCTGCCGACCCTACACGGTTAATGAGAAAGTGTGACAATGGTTAAAATGCTCGACCCGGTTCAACGGAGCAAACTAAAACTCGTTGAAGCTGGTGACCCGGTCGACGGGACAAACCGAAACCCGTTGATACTATCGACTCAGATCGACGAAGCAAACTAAAAACTAGTTTGCTCTGTCTGAAACTCTTGGATGATATGGACCAAAACTAGTTTACTCTGTCTGACCCTCGGATGATATGAACCAAAATCAGTTTGCTCCGTCCGACCCTCGGATGACATAAACCAATACCAGTTTACTCCGTCTGACCCTCTGACAGCTTACCCAGACAATATTTTTCTCATTAAGTGCTTTCTTAAGCCTAAAAAGCAAATGAAAAGCTCAATCACAGCGCGTTTTACCATTATAAAAAGAAACTGGGACAAAAAGTACTCAGTTTCTTTGTTTATATAGTCAGAATTATAAGACGCAGTGGTGAGAGTAGGAAGAATCATTTTCAAACCTTCACTCCGTCTCATTCTCGCTTCCTGTCACTAATCTTTTTTCAAACTTCCTGATTTGATTTGCGTGCGGGCATAAGCTAGCAAAAGCACTGTTCCCGCAATGGCAACGGTCAAACCATTAGAAATCGTTGCAACAACACCTTGGACAAACACCTTGTTTGCAGGCTCATTGTAAATCAAAAATATCACCTAGCGGCGCGATGACAATCCATACCACAGCATTGGCTAACAATTGAATCACATTAAACGATACAGTATCTTTTACTTCAAAATACCTTGTGTAACACGGTTCTTTTTCCGAAACAGTCCAACAATCAAGCCAAACAAACCACTGGCAATGACCACGCTGACCACCAAGGATTTCCATATTGCAAAAGAATCTTTTAAAGGCATGCCCGATGAAGCCGTTAAAAATCCAACCACCGGACCAAAAATCACGCTAAACAAAGGCCTGCAAAGCATACTGCAATTGAATGCTCGTATTGGGCTAGAGGAGTTGGAACACTAATCATTCCAATAACGACGAAAGAGCTGCACCAATCCCCGTTGCGACAACACTTCTTATTGAATTATTTTTCATAATAATCTCCTTTATTATTTGATTTTTCAATCCGCTTGATTTCAATACTCCATTGCGCTCCGACTCCTACATTATAGGCCTTCGCAAAAAGACCCCTGATTGATAGCAAGACCAACACGATAAAGAGAATTGATATACAAAATAGGCTGACCAATCCGTACATCCGCAAAAGATTTCCCATAAGTCACCTGGTTCTGATAGACCAGCATATCGTTATTATAAATCGTGACCTCAAACCGATTACCAAATTCAGGACTAAGAGTATAAAATTCCTCACGTGTAATAGACGTCCATAGCGAACCAAAACGAACATCTAAAATATCAATAGCCCCACTAACAAAATCATTCCCAATTGTCGTTTTCACAACAGGAATTTCTACAATTTCATCTATACTTAATTCTGGTCCCACTTCTTCAAATGTAATGTGTCCGCTTGCTAACTTCGCACCAGTATAAGCATAAACATCCCGACCATGAAACGTATAAGAATTTTCCGTATTCTTTCGTCGATTTTCCACTTCCGAAATCTCACGAATCGCTGCAATTCCCACATGTTTCTTGATAAACGAAAGCGTTCCGTTGTTGGCGTGACAATATACTGATTTTAGTACAGTTTTGGCAACCACGCTTTTACGCTTAGAACCGACACCTGGATCCACAACGGATACAAACGTTGTCCCTTCGGCAATAATTCACCGTTTGAAACAAACGATAGCTTCCCTCAAAAATATTATAAGGCGTAATATCATGGGTCAAATGATGTATTTTTAACGTTGGGGATTCCTCTAAAGCCACATCGACCATTGCCGATACAGCCCCATCTACCAAAGCCAAAATCTGATTGCAATACAAATAAATTATTCTGCATCTTCTCTCCTTTATTACACTTATATCATAACATAAATTAAGTTTCTTATCCATATCTATTCTTTATCACGTTGATAAATACTCTCTATAGCTATTTTGCCATTTCAATTTCAAAATTGGAACAAATGTTTAATATCAGAAGATAATATTCTTATCAAAACGTAATAATTGCTAATTTAAAGATTCATAAAATTTCATTGACTCCAGCCATTGATAACAAATAACTTAGTAGCATTTGAATACAAAAACAAAATGCCTCTCCTCGATGTTCGCTGATAATCTTTCACTACAATTGATATTGAGCAGAAAAGAGAGAGAATGAACCTATTCTCTCCAGATGTTAAAAACTAACACCTATTTCATCTAATATCAAATAAAAATAGGCTCTATAATTTCTGTAGTGGGTAAAAACTACCGCAGAGGTTATGGAGCTATTTTTAGTATACAAAAAGTCCCCTATGACCTATAATGAAAAGCGACGAAACTACTCATTAGAAAGACTCATATGGAACAACTCGATTTTATCACAAAACTTCTTGGAATTGAAGACAAAAATATCAAAATAGACAATCTTTTTGATGCCGACACTCAAAAGAAATCCTGGCCCCACCTTGACTATGATGCCCTCCATGCCCCTGCCTGCAAGGGACAGATGGCCAAATACGACTTCAGAAACCTTCTAAAAATCCTTATCTGGAGACAGCAGGATACAAAAACTCTTATCCGACTCAAAAGCGGCGCTTTCGCTGTAAGAACTGTGGAAAAAAATGGCTGTCGCCGAAACCTCCCTCGTCCAGAAAAATCACCAGATTGCCGTCGCAGTCAAACAGAAAATCGCTCAATTATTAGTTGAGAAGCAAGCCATGACTGATATTGCGCACAGGCTCTCAATTTCGACCTCAACCGTCATTCGCAAGCTCAAGGAATTCAAATTTGAAACGAACTGGCAGAGACTGCCAGAGATCATGAGCTGGGATGAGTATAGCTTCAAGAAAGGGAAGATGAGCTTTATCGCTCAGGATTTTTAATACCAATGAGGTCCTAGCCATCCTGGACAGCAGAACCCAAGCGGTCATTCGAAATCATTTTCTACGCTATCCTAGACAGGTTCGTATGAGGGTTAAAGTGATGACCATGGACATGTTCAGTCCTTACTATCAGCTGACCAAGCAGCTTTTTCCGCATGCCCAAATCGTTCTGGATCGTTTCCACATTATCCAGCACCTCAGCCGAGCTATGAACCGTGTCCGCATCCAAATCATGAACCAATTCGACCGAAAATCTCAGGAATACCGAGCCCTCAAACGCTAGTGGAAACTCATCCAACAGGACAGCCGCAAGCTCAGCCATAAGCGTTTTTACAGACCAGCTTTTCGGGCGCATTTAACCAATCAAGAGATTCTCCATCAGCTACTCAGCTATTCGGACCAACTTCGACAGCACTATGAGCTTTACCAGCTTCTGCTCTTTCACTTTCAGGAAAAGCAAGCTGATTATTTCTTTGACCTGATGGAGGAGGTTATTTCGGATGTTCACCCGATTTTTCAAACCGTCTTTCGGACTTTCCTGAAGGACAGACACAAGATTACCAACGCCTTGGAACTACCCTACTCCAACGCCAAGCTGGAAGCGACTAACAATCTCATCAAGGTCATCAAGCGAAAACGCTTTTGAGAGAACGAATCTCGTCCTCGCGATGGTAGCTGACATCGACCCACTACAGTTGACAAAAGAGCCATGAAAATATCGGGGAAGACAGATTCGAACCTGCGACACCTTGGTCCCAAACCAGTACTCTACCAAAGCTGAGCTACTTCCCGTATGGATAGAAAAATGCGAAGTCTAAGAGACTTCTTTTCTATGCACCCTAGAGAGTCGAACCTCTAACCGCCTGATTCGTAGTCAGGTACTCTATCCAGTTGAGCTAAGGGTGCTCTTTTCCCTATGCCGAGGACCGAATCGAACCGGTGCGATTGTTTTCCAATCGCAGGATTTTTAAGTCCTGTGCGTCTGCCAGTTCCGACACCCCGGCTTCCTCAAAGCGAACGACGGGTTCGAACCCTCGACCCCCACCTTGGCAAGGTGATGTTCTACCACTGAACTACGTTCGCATTCCTTCTTTCCTTTAATGCCGGCTACATGCTCTCGAACACGCGACCCTCTGATTACAAATCAGATGCTCTACCAACTGAGCTAAAGCCGGCTTATCTCTATGCGGGTGAAGGACTTGAACCCCCACGCCGTTAAGCGCCAGATCCTAAATCTGGTGCGTCTGTCAATTCCGCCACACCCGCCTGTGACTATGACCCGTACTGGGCTCGAACCAGTGACCCTTTGATTAAAAAGTCAAATGCTCCACCAACTGAGCTAACGAGTCTCTAATGCATCTCTATACACTAAAAACGGTCCCGACGGGAATCGAACCCGCGATCTTCGCCGTGACAGGGCGACGTGATAACCGCTACACTACGGGACCTATTAGCTTTTTCCGCTTCAAAAAGAAATGGGAGTTAACGGGATCGAACCGCTGACCCTCTGCTTGCAAGGCAGATGCTCTCCCAGCTGAGCTAAACTCCCAAAAAAGTATCTCACTTCCTATCCTTGCTAAGCGACTACCATATCTCACAGGGGCAACCCCCAACTACTTCCGGCGTTCTAGGGCTTAACTTCTGTGTTCGGCATGGGTACAGGTGTATCTCCTAGGCTATCGTCACTTAACTACTGAGTATCTAACACACTCAAAATTGAATAACGTCTCAAATTGTAAAAGGTTTACCTCTACGCTATCTTTCTCAATGAAATTGTACTCCGGCTAAATCCTTACTAGATCTGCCTTCATTGCTTAAGTATTGTATTCGAACTAAAAAGCTAGTGATTTTAGATAAATCCGCTTGAAGTCCCTATGACTTCGCGCTGATTCCCTAAAATCATACGCTTTTCTTCACGTTCTCATTACTTCTTGGATAAGTCCTCGAGCTATTAGTATTAGTCCGCTCCATTGCTCACACAACTTCCACTCCTAACTCTACCTGATCTTCTCTCTCAGGGCTCTACTAACATAACGTTATGGGAAATCTCATCTTGAGGGTGGGTTTCACACTTAGATGCTTTTCAGCGTTTATCCCTTCCCTACATAGCTGCCCAGCGATGCTCTTGGCAGAACAACTGGTACACCAGCGGTAAGTCCTCTGGTCCTCTCGTGCCAGGGGCAGATCCTCTCAAATTTCCTTCGCCCGCGACGGATGAGGGACCGAACTGTCTCACGACGTTCTGAACCCAGCTCGCGTGCCGCTTTAATGGGCGAACAGCCCAACCCTTGGGACCGACTACAGCCCCAGGATGCGACGAGCCGACATCGAGGTGCCAAACCTCCCCGTCGATGTGAACTCTTGGGGAGATAAGCCTGTTATCTAGGGGTAGCTTTTTATCCGTTGAGCGATGGCCCTTCCATCGGAACCACCGGATCACTAAGCCCGACTTTCGTCCCTGCTCGAGTTGTTGCTCTCTGCAGTCAAGCTCCCTATACCTTTACACTCTGCGATTGATTTCCAACCAATCTGAGGGGAACCTTTGGGCGCCTCCGTTACCTTTTAGGAGGCGACCGCCCCGATCAAACTGCCCGTCAGACACTGTCTCCGATAGGGATCACCTATCCGGGTTAGAGTAGGCCATAACACAAGGGTAGTATCCCAACATCGCCTCCATCGAAACTGGCGTCCCGATCTCTTTGGCTCCTACCTATCCTGTACATGTGGCACAGACACTCAATATCAAACTACAGTAAAGCTCCATGGGGTCTTTCCGTCCTGTCACGGGTAACCTGCATCTTCACAGGTACTAAAATTTCACCGAGTCTCTCGTTGAGACAGTGCCCAAATCGTACGCCTTTCGTGCGGGTCGGAACTTACCCGACAAGAATTTCCTACCTGTAGGACCGTTATAGTTACGGCCGCCGTTTACTGGGGCTTCATTCATACCTTCGCGTTACCGCTAAGCACTCCTCTTAACACTTCCAGCACCGGGCAGGCGTCACCCCTATACATCATCTTACGATTTAGCAGAGAGCTGTGTTTTTGATAAACAGTTGCTTGGGCCTATTCACTGCGGCTCAGTTACACTGAGCACCCTTCTCCCAAGTTACGGGGTCATTTTGCCGAGTTCCTTAACGAGAGTTCTCTCGATCACCTGAGGCTACTCGCCTCGACTACCTGTGTCGGTTTGCGGTACGGGTAGAGTATAGATCAACGCTCAGAAGCTTTTCTTGGCAGTGTGACGTCACTCACTTCGCTACTAAACTTCGCTCCCCATCACAGCTCAATGTTACAGATAGAAGCATTTGACTCTATCACACCTCACTGCTTAGACGTGCTCTTCCATTCGCACGCTTGAGTTACCTACTGCGTCCCTCCTTCACTCTACTACTCTAGTACAGGAATCTCACCTGTTGGCCATCAGATACACCTTTCGGTCTCTCCTTAGGTCCCGACTAACCCAGGGGCGGACGAGGCCTTCCCCTGGAAACCTTAGTCTTACGGTGGACAGGATTCTCACCTGTCTTTCGCTTCCTCCTACCGGCATTCTCACTTCTATGCGTTCCAGCGCTCCTCACGGTACACCTTCGCCACACATAGAACGCTCTCCTACCATCCCCTAAAGGATCCACAGCTTCGGTAAATTGTTTTTGGCCCCGGTACATTTTCGGCGCAGGGTCACTCGACTGTAGTGAGCTATTACGCACTCTTTGAATGAATAGCTGCTCTAAGCTAACATCCTAGTTGTCTGTGCAACCCCCACATCCTTTTTCCACTTAACAATTATTTTGGGACCTTAGCTGGTGGTCTGGGACTGTTTCCCTTTCGACTACGGATCTTAGCACTCGCAGTCTGACTGCCGACCATCAATTCATTGGCATTCGGAGTTTTATCTGAGATTGGTAATCCCGGGATGGACCCTCACCCAAACAGTGCTCTACCTCCAAGAATCTTTCTGTCGACGCTAGCCCTAAAAGCTATTTCGGAAGAACCAGCTATCTCCAAGTTCGTTTGGAATTTCTCCGCTACCCACAAGTCATCCAAGCACTTTTCAACGTGCCCTGGTGCGGTCCTCCAGTGAGTTTTACCTCACCTTCAACCCTGCTCACGGGTAGGTCACATGGTTTCGAGGTCTACGTCGTGATACTATGGCGCCCTCTTCAGACTCGGTTTCCCTACGGCTCCGTCTCTTCAACTAACCTCGCATCATAGCGCTCGCTCGGTTCATTCTACTAAAAAGGCGCTCTCACCCATTAACGGGCTCGAACTTGTTGTAGGCACACGGTTTCAGGTTCTCTTTCACTCCCCTCCCGGGGTGCTTTTCACCTTTCCTCACGGTACTGGTTCACTATCGGTCACTAGGGAGTATTTAGGGTTGGGAGATGGTCCTCCCAGATTCCGACGGGATTCCTCGTGTCCCGCCGTACTCAGGATCCTGCTAGGTATAAAGACTATTTAAATACAGGCTCTTACTCTCTCTGGCAACCTTTCCCAGGTCTTCTTCTATAATCTTTAAGTCCACATCGCAGTCCTACACCGAAGTAAACTTCTCGGTTTGCCCTCTTGCCCTTTCGCTCACTGCGCTACTCGAGCAGTCGCTTTTGCTTTCTCTTCCTGCAGCTACTTAGATGTTTCAGTTCACTGTATCTTCCTCCTCATATCCTTAACAGATACGGGTAACAGGCATCTACCTGTTGGGTTTCCCCCATTCGGATATCCCTGGATCTGCTTGCCCCTGACTCTCCCAAAGGCATTTCGTCGTTTGTCACGTCCTTCTTCAGCTCCCTAGTGCCAAGGCATCCACCGTGCGCCCTTACTAACCTAACCTTATCTTTGACCTCTCAGTCATATACTCATTAATATTCACAGCGTTTTCGGTTTATTTTTCTTGTTACTAGTTTGATATCGTTATTCAATTTTTCAATGTGCTAATCTTAGGGATATTAGAGACGGTTCACTTGCGAAAACTTCTGTGAGAAAAATAGAAACTGACGCTGTGTTCGTCGAACACAAGGAAGTTTATCTTTTCTAAGAAGTTAGTCTCATATGCAACTTCACTTCTTTATTAGGTTCGGTAGAGTTCTATCCTAATGGAGCCTAGCGGGATCGAACCGCTGACCTCCTGCGTGCAAAGCAGGCGCTCTCCCCAGCTGAGCCAGGCCCCTACAAGACTCTCAAAACTGACAAAGCACAATGGTTTCCTATTCCTTAGAAAGGTGATCCAGCCGCACCTTCCGATACAGCTGCATTTGACTTCACTCCCAATCATCTATCCCACCTGGCGGCTGGCTCGCCACGGTTACCTCACCGACTTCTGGGTGTTACAAACTCTCGTGGTGTGACGGGCGGGTGTGTACGAGGCCAGGAACGTATTCACCGCAGCGTGCTGATCCGCGATTACTAGCGATTCCGACTTCATGTAGGCGAGTTGCAGCCTACAATCCGAACTGAGACTGGCTTTCAGAGATTAGATTGCCGTCACCGGCTTGCGACTCGTTGTACCAGCCATTGTAGCACGTGTGTAGCCCAGGTCAGAAGGGGCATGATGATTTGACGTCATCCCCACCTTCCTCCGGTTTATTACCGGCAGTCTCGCTAGAGTGCCCAACTCAATGATGGCAACTAACAATAAGGGTTGCGCTCGTTGCGGGACTTAACCCAACATCTCACGACACGAGCTGACGACAACCATGCACCACCTGTCACCCAGTGCGAAGAAACTCTATCTCTAGAGCGGTCAGAGGGATGTCAAGACCTGGTAAGGTTCTTCGCGTTGCTTCGAATTAAACCACATGCTCCACCGCTTGTGCGGGCCCCCGTCAATTCCTTTGAGTTTCAACCTTGCGGTCGTACTCCCCAGGCGGAGTGCTTAATGCGTTAGCTGCGGCACTGAGCGGAAGGACAACACCTAGCACTCATCGTTTACGGCGTGGACTACCAGGGTATCTAATCCTGTTTGCTCCCCACGCTTTCGAGCCTCAGCGTCAGTTACAGACCAGAGAGCCGCTTTCGCCACCGGTGTTCCTCCATATATCTACGCATTTCACCGCTACACATAGATTCCACTCTCCCTTCTGCACTCAAGTTAAACAGTTTCCAAAGCCTACAATGGTTGAGCCACTGCCTTTCGCTGAACTTTTTCTAACCGCCTGCACTCGCTTTACGCCCTAATAAATCCGGACAACGCTCGGGACCTACGTATTACCGCGGCTGCTGGCACGTAGTTAGCCGTCCCTTTCTGGTTAAAGTACCGTCACAGTATGAGACTTTCCATTTCTACACTCGTTTACTACGTAACAGCAAGAGCTTTACGATCCGAGCACTTCTTCACTCGCGGCGTTGCTCGGTCAGGGTTCCCCCATTGCCGAAGATTCCTACGCTGCCTCCCATAGAGGTCTGGGCCGTGTCTCGGTCCCAGTGTGGCCGATCACCCTCGGGTCGGCTATGTATCGTTACCTGGGTGAGGCGTGCCTACCTACTAGCTAATACAACGCAGGTCCATCTACTAGCGATGCAATTGCATCTTTCAAGCATCTAACATGTATGTTTGCTACTTTGCTTGACGGTAGCTATCGTTTCCAATGGTTATCCCCCTCTAATAGGCGGGTTACCTGCGCGTTACTCACCCGTTCGCAACTCACAGCCTATGGTGTAGCAAGCTACGGTATGGGCTGTGCGTCCTGCATGTATGACGCGCCGCCAGCGTTCGTCTGAGCCGGGATCAAACTCTCATATAAAGTTTGAGTTCTCACTCATTTCTGTCACTGACAGATTGTGTATTTCTTCTTAATGTTTTGACGGACTGTCTTTAAACAGTCGCCTGCACGATGGTTCGTCTTGTTCAGTTTTCAAGGTCTTTGTCGCCGCTCAGCGACAACTATCTTAATTATCACCTCCTTCTCTTCTTGTCAATACCCTATCTTTTGTATTTTTCTTGTTTTTGTGACCTTTGAAAAAGAAAAAGTTCTAGAAATAAGTTAGCCAACTGATGATATGAAAAACGCCTCAGATAAGTACTTGCGCTGGTCCTTACGAGAGATGAAATATGTATAAAAATAAAAATTCTATGACCCTGTATCATAGCAACTTTTATATCATTTTTCTATATATTTATTGTTTATCTCTAACAATCATCTCAGCTATCTGTTATGAGCTAATTTTCTAGTCAAAAATCACCAGCAAACTGAATAGCAAAGATAAAGTACAATAATAGTAACCGTTGCTAAAACGGTTACATCGTTATTATAGCGATTGAAGCCATAAGCAATCGCAACATTCGATTCCTCCAGCACCGACAGCTACCAGCCATTGCGGTCTCGCCAACGAGAGAAATAAGAGTGACTGTTGTCACGAATCAAATCTAGCAAACCTTCACGTGAGATGAACACCAACTGGGTCGCCGAAGTCGCTCCGCTTGCCTGAGCGGCTATCGATGCTACCGCCGTCAATTCGGCAAGAACAACTTGAACTTGGCGAGCAAAAGAGCAAATACGAGCAAAGAAAGTGGTACAATAGCTGCGTTTGGTCCAATACTGGTCCCCACAATCAAGTGTGAAAAAGGTGAAAGAACAGCTAACAAAATAATAAATGGGATGGCGCGGAAAGATAGACGTGATTTTGTCTAAAATCCACTATTTTATTTTCAAGACACCACCTGGAACAGTCAAAACAAGAAAAAGCCCTGCAATTAACCCCAATAATCCACCAATAATAAAAGAAATAACCGTCATATACAACGTCAAGTAAATAGCTGTTCCCCAGCCAGCTTGACCGCTCCATCCCATTCGATAAACATTCGGCAAGTATGTTTGAATAAAGTTTCCATCTATGCTTCTCCCTTCAATACTGTCAATTGAACGCCAGCTTCACGAATGAGCTGCTTTAGCCGCTGTTAGATTTTCCTTTTCACCAGATAAAACAACGACCAGTTCTCCGACAGGTGTTCCACCTAAAATTTCAATATTTCCATAGAGTATATTGGCAGTAACTTGATGATGTTTGTAAATTTCATTCAGCAAGGGTTCGTCTGTAGAGGTTCCTGCGTACTTCATTTGCGCCAAGGGCTGTTTTCCCAAAGTGTTTGGCGATTTCTTGTTGCTCAATCTTGCCCATAGCTTCATCAATTCCTGTTGCAGTCAGAGATGAAAGTCTTTGGTTAAGTCTTGCTGAGGATTAGAGAAAATATCAAGACAGAACCTTCAATCAATTGACACAGTCCTGCATAGCTGCGACGCAGTTGGCAATGTCTTTAACATTGCATTTCATGGGTGATTAAAACAATTGTTAATCCTAGCTTTTGATTTAAATCTTGTAAAAGCTAAAATTTGTTTAGTTGTTTTTGGATCTAGAGGCAGAGGTTGATTCATCAGAAATCAAGATTTTAGGGTCATTGTACTAAGGCACGACGCGATTGCAACCACTGTTTTTGCCCTCCAGAAAGCTGGAGAGGATAATTCTCAGCACGATCTACTAAACCGACCAACTCAACAAGTGTACGCACTTTTCTCTTCTTTTGATAGACAAATGTTTCAACACCAAAAAGCGATATTTTCTTCTGCCGTCAATTGACTCGTCAGATTAAAATGTTGAAAAATCATACCGATGTCTTGACGTTTGCGACCAACTGTTCTGCTGTCAAAGTTACTTTATTGTCAAAAGAACATCATCATCTACAATAATTTTCCCACTCGTTGGAACTTGCAGTGAGTTGACATGAACCAGGTTGATTTCCCAGCCCCAGAATAACCGACAATTCCCATCATCTCTCTCTTGAATATGAATCGTCACATCTTTAACTGCTTGAATCAGGCGTTTCTTTTGTTGAAAGGTTACATCAATGTGATCTAACTGAATCATTTCTTTACTCATAACTTGCAATCAGCTCCTCTACTAATTCAATATGGGTGTAATAATCTACAATGCGAACATTTTCGTCACCGCCATGGTCTCGACTATTCGCGATTCCAAGTCCAAAAGGCGACCATTGGTACCTCAAGTGCTTCAAATACCGTGTACATCGAGTCCTGTACCTGCTGTAGTTGGTGAGACAGAAACTCCTTTTGATAAATTTCTTAGCTAGTTCAATAACATTTAAAATCGGCGAGCACTCCTTATCACTACGATAGCTCATTTCTCCCAAAGTATAAACTAATTCTACCTTATCAAACCATTTTGTTTTGTCAAGTTGTTTGCAGATGAGTTCCTAACACTCTCTGAGGTTCCAGTCCTGGCACTAAGCGAACTTCTACTTTTGCCAAACCTCTGACGGAAGAATCGTCTTCACTCCTTGACCTTAGCAGTAGCGAAGTAATTCCTTCAATATTCAAAGATGGTTCAAAAGAAAATTCGATTTAGCTTTTTCTCCTCTTGTAATAAAAGGCAATTCCAAACCATAAATGACTTGTGCTTCTTCTGGACTACGCTGAGCGTATTGTTCCCTAAAGCTAACTCTCGTTGATTAGGTGCGATTACTTGATCATAAAGGTTCTTCTACCTGAACCGTCCATCCTTACCTCTCAAGCTATGAGGGCGTTCAACAAGTACCAAAGAAGCTGAATCAATCACATCCGCAAAGCTAGAATGAATATCCACTTCCACTTTGGACCTTCATATCGAGGTCGCAATTCCTTTGTTTCCGCCAGAAATTTCAAGTTGACCTAAAAATTTTTAATTCCTTGCTCCCAAACTAACAGGTCTGCTCCATGTAGAAGAGATTTGTGTTTTCTCTAGATATTTCTCTAAATCAAGCAAAGCAGACTCTTCTGCTCTTCATCACTAAAAATGACATTGACAGGCAAACTCTTATGCTTTTGTAAATACTTTTGCAGACAGCTGTCAAAACGTGCGATAATATGCCCTTTATCATCATCGACTCCACATGACCATACATACCATCCCGAATAGATAGAGTGAACGGATCATCTGTCAAGTTGATCGCTATCTGCTGTGAACTATATCATAATGGTTGTAAAAATAATTATCTTAGCTGTTGGTTTCTGACTTATGTTGCTATCACAAATGGCGCTGTATAGCTGTCGTCTAATTCACCTCCGCACCAGCTTTTGTAAAGAAATTTCTTTTAGATAAGCAGCCACTTCTTGTAAACCGACTTGTTGAGCGAATTGATTTTTGTAATCAAAGTTCATGTAAAATAGCGATATATTCTTGTGTTACTATATCTTGTTTCAAATAATTTGCTCTTCTTCACTTGAAAATGTCATATTTTCTCATATAGAATAGCGACAAAACTCAGTCAGTAATTTCAGCTGAGTTTTTAGACTGAAATACAGCTAATGAAATAAAGATTACCAAACCGGTTGGTCTAAACCGTCTGATGTTTCTTCAACCACTTTTTCACTTCATCTGAGATGATAAGCTTTAATGGTTTCTTAATGGCATCTGCTTTTGGAGATTTTTCCCAATCTTTTTAGCTGCAATGATGTTAAACCATTGTTTTGAATTTTTATCTTTCAGTTTCCAATGAGACAAGAGCTTTTTATGGTCCAATTTTGCTTCTGTTACAAAATGTATTGTTTACAACGGCTGCATCTGACAGTCAATGAGTGACTGTTTGACTAGCATCCAATTCTGTATTTTTCAATTTTTCGGATTTTCTTTGATATTTGCCACAGTTGCCAATTCATTTCGAGACTTGTCTAATTTAATCAATCCTGCAGATTGCAATAAATTAAACGCACGACTTTCATTTGTCGCATCATTTGGAACTGCAATTTCTGCCATTTGGAATTTGATCTACTCGTATATTTATTTTTCCATTTTGGTGCCAGAGTAGAGCAGTGGTGAAATATAAGTTTCAGCAGTTCAACTAAGTTTTGCTTGTTTTTCCTTGTTCCAGTTGTTCAAAAATAGTAATGTTGGAAAAGCATTGATATCCACTTCACCATCAGCGACCGCTTTGTTTGGTTGCGAGTAGTCCGTAAATTCTGTAAATTTCAACTTGATGTTATCTTTTTCAACAATTCTTGAATCTTGTCCCAGCGTTTTCTTCTGGGTCACTCTTTGTCATCACACCAACTTTAATCGTTTTGGCGTCGTCACTTTTGTTTCCTGAACCTGGCTGCTAAGCCAATCACTGCTGCAGCTGCTGGAGCTGTTATTCAAACCATTTTTAATTTCATTTTCTGTCTCCTTTAAAAATCTTATGAAAGAAATAATTGTCGCATATTTACCTAATTGACAAATTGTTATTTCATAACAAAGGTATGAGTTATAAACTATAACTGTTTTGTATAGAAAACCAGCTGAAACTTTGAAACTAGCTGGCTTTACATTCTCTTATTTCACATCTGCTTCTACTGGCAAATAACTACCGCCAAGAATTTTTGGGATGGTTTTTCCAGAGTTCCGTCTTTATACAACTCTTGAATGCGCCTATTAACAAATGTTTTCAACTCATCTTGTCCTTTTTGCTAAAGTGGATAAACATAAGGTTGTTGGTCCACTTGGTAAATCAATCACTTTCAAGTTGTCCAGTTTTTGATTTTTAATGACTGTTTCAACACCAATTTTATCAAAATCTTATAATCAAACTTACCGTCGTTTAAATGACTCATAATCTGTTGAAAAATCTGCTTTTGTATAGCTAATTTTTCGTTGGAGTTGCTAGAATGTTCTTGATTGTATTTTCTAATTGTGCTGCAGTCGTTGTCCTTGTACAACTTCTGTTGTTTTACCACCAATATCATCCAGCGATTGGATACTTTTATCGTCTTTTTCACTCACTAAAACGTTTGGATTTTTAGCAGTTGGAGCTGCATACAAATACTTGCCTGCAGTTCTTTTGTATGCATCGATATTGTTCACTGCCATGGTAGCGATCGCTATCTAGAACAGCGAAAAATACCAGACCACTCTGTCGTTTCAAATTTGACCTTATGTTGTCAGAATCTTTGAAGATCTTTACGAACTACTTCGATTTCATAACCTGTTGGTTCCCATTTTCTTCATAGTTAAATGGCTTTGGTGAGCATTCGTTGCAACTTTAATTTCTATTTTAGCAGATGAAGTCGTTGATTTTGAATTGGAGCATGCTGCTAAAGCTCCCTATTGTCAAAGCCCAAGGGCTGTTAAGAAAGAATATTTCAACACTTTTTCATATTCCTATAATAACCTCTTTCATTAAGATAAATCTTATCATATCAAATATTTTTCCTTCTTGACTATTATTTGATTTTTATCAAAGTGATAGTTTTCTTTATCAGAACGCTAAACAAAAAGAGCCAGATAATTTTCCTACTTTTGTTTAATCTTAAAATCCTTCTACATTTTGTATAAATCTTTGTACGTCTTCATCGTCTTCTAAAACAGCATACAACTTTTCAAAATATTTCGTCTTCGTACTAGTAATACCACATCAGATTGTGGAATCATTTCCAATTCGGTAACTTGGAATTCTTCTACAGCAGATTCGCGGAGAGCAGTCAGCCTTGTGCAAAATCTGTCGGTGCAGTGTAAACTGTAATGCTTCCGTCTTCTGCTTCATCATCCACATCAACATCAGACTTCTGTGATTGTTTTCAAACACACTATCTGCATCGTCTCCTGAATGATCATCACCTTTATTATCAAACATATATAGACACTGCTAAACCCTCGCTCCCATGTTTCCACCATTTTTACAAAGGCAGAACTGAACATTTGCTGCGGTACGATTGACATTTGAAGTTGAGTAGTATCCACAATAAGCATTGAACCATTTGGACCAAAGCCCTCATAACGTCCTTCAGTAAAGGTTTCGTCTGTATTTCCTTTTTGCCTTATCTAACGCTTTGTCAATAACATGCTTTAGCTCTTTGCGCTTGCGTTCGACGTTCAATAACAAATTTCAAAGCATGAGTTCGATTCTGGATCTGGCTCTCCTTTTTAGCTGCTACATAGATTTCAACACCAAATTTAGCATAAACTTTTGAGTTTGCACCGTCTTGGCAGTTTTTCGCCACAATATTGGCCCGTTACGTCCGTGGATATTCTCCTTTAGATTTTCCACTTTTCAATCTTGTTATATCACAAGTCAGGTTGAATTTCACTAGCAAATTATTGACAATAACCAGCTCTACGGAAAATAATGCATCAATCTACCATTATCGGGATTTTCCCAAAATTCTGCTCTTCTAGCTGGGCATTCCCTAGCTGATAAATACAATCAGCTCAGCTGGGTTAAGGAATCCCATGGCTCTTGACCGATGTGACTGACGAAAGTCTGTTTTTCCCTTTCATCTTTTTAAGATGTTCTCGACCTCTTGAGTAAAAGGCCCAGATATGGATACCGCTTCAGGCAACTGATCATTTCTTTGCACCGACCAAAAATATAAGTCAGAATTCGTCTGATTCGTGCTTTCTCGTATATCGCTTGGTTGCGACTTGTTCGACCAACTCCTCTACCTTTATAACTGGTTTTCACTGCTTCACTGCAAGCGTACGAAAGTTCTCGATTAACCTGAGTAAAAACTCGTCAAATCAGGATGACTGATAATCTGGTAACGCAGCAAAGGATAAAAGTGCTGACCAGGTCACTTTGGGAGACTGAATCCAGCGGTTCATGAGCCGGGTAGAAATTTCTCCAGAAAGTCTGGACAATTAAGACGCTCTCTAAGAGCCGTAGCTGAGGCATATTTTAAATTTTACTTCTTGCGAATGATAGCCAGCTCCTTGACGCAGATTGGAAGAATCTCAATAGCCTTTCCAGCACTAAAAGCTTTGGCATAAGAAAGTCCTAAAAATGTGATTGGGTGTATTGCCTGTGAATTTCACACCAGCAAACTTTTCCCACATTTTCTGTGTTTTCTGTGGATAAGACAAATCATCTGGCAGACTTTGTACGTAGTCACCATTTTCTGTTGATTATCTATATAAATCTGTGAAAGTGTTGATAATCTAAGACCTCTTCCGTGCCAAGGTCAACTTGATTCACACTAAGGCGCTCTAAAATATCTACTGCTCCTTGTGCGAAGTAGTCAGCTGACTGAACAGCCACCAAAAATGGCAATTCAACACCCAAATCAGCGCCATTTCGCAGAGCCATTTCCGCGTATCCACCATCTACAATCGCAGGCTCACCACGTTGGACAAATTGCCGCTCATGGCGTAATTTTCAAACCTTCTAGCCTGCTCTGAAGTATTTATGACCATTGTGGAAGGGTTGAATTCTGCAATGATACCGGTGATAGTCATGTGGCGCTCCTAATTAATTCTAATTCACTCATTTTTATCATACAATAGTTACTATTTTACATTTCTGAATACTCAATTAAAGTTATCTCATCGTCGCTAATTTTATCTGGTAAAATTCACGATTTCATTGATATCAATAAAATATTCAAAATCAATTTTAAAATCACCTATCAAGCCACTCTTCTTCAAGTAATCCCTTCTGAAATCTCTTTAGCCCATAACAATATCATTTGCAATACTAACAAGCTTATGTTGATGACAAATAATCTTCAAATAGATTATTATCCTTGCTTTTATAGATTATTTGAACAATAAGTCTATTTAACCATATGTCTAAATATTCATTTTCACCAAAATTCTCTAACTTCTTGCGTATTTTCTTTATTGTTTCCAAATTTCTTGTAAATATTTGTGCTATCTTGGATGTTGAATTTTCAATAATAAAGATGAATATGTGAATTCAATACTAGTCATTTTAGGATTTTTAAAATAATATCTACTAGATAGAATTAAAAGTATCAATATCAGTCCCATGTATGTAAAATCTTCTTCAAAGAGTCTATACGATTTTTAAGCTCATTAAAGCGCCTTCTAGAGTTGCCACTATTTGGATACCTATCAGCTTAAAATCTTTGATAATGAACAGGTGCTTTTGTACAGTTGCACTATATATTCGATTATCAAAATAATTTTTAAATCTTCTCTTAGAAAGACTTTTCTTTTTGAGAACCCTACGTAACTTAAAAATTTGAAAAGAATTTTTCTGGTTTTCTTATAAAATTATCACCACTTAATTTCACAACAGGATTATGTTTCAACCAGTATAACTTATCTTCTTTATCGAATCCTTGACAACATTATCAGATAATTTTTGTCTTTGAGTCCTAACGATGGTTTATATCATGTAAAATTACAGATAGTATCTTTTTGATTTTTGTGCAATTCATCTATACTATTCGTAAATTCGATAATCATCCCTGTATCTTAAAAATATGATATCCGCTGATTTTTGAGATTTCGAGCTCATCATCAATTTAACATCAATATAGGCAAGCAATAGTTCGGCATCTTAAACTACATTTCCCTGTGGAATACCAACCGTCTCTCGATAATTCATCCACTGAAATCTTTTATCTATACCACTTCCAAAACTATTATGATCTTCTTTTGCATTTTCTTCTCTATGATAGCCCAATACAAACTGTAGTATAGATACTTCCATAAAATTACTAATATCTAATTTTTAACATGTAGAATATTCTATACTAAGTCTAATACTTTCTTGTTCTATCTTTTTCCAAAAATGAAGTTACAACTCTTTTTATAATCTGTAGCTAATTGACCCTCAACTTCAAATGGAATACTAAAACATTCAATCTGATTTTTGCTAACTTACTCAGTTCATTGAATCTTGTTACTAAATTTGTCCAACTATCAGATTTTGTAATGGCATTTACAAATCTACACATTAAGGATGGATTAAAGTAATTGGGCGATACGAGTTAGAAGTCTTATTTAGTTGCGTGCAAAATTAATATTTGGATAATCCGAATACTTTGCGACTCTTCACAATATTTATTTCAGTATCAGAGTTATTCTTGTGGAAAAATTTTATCTTCCATCTTATCAATTGCTGATTAGAATAGAATCAATATTGAAATAAGAAGGATTAATGTAAAATGGTTTTCTGATTTTTAATATTTCTTGCTTCTTCATGGGACATTTCTAAAATAGATTTTTCTGATATGACATACAGACCTCTGCGTGATAAAATTATCAGCTAACTAATACATTGACAAAATTCACCTACTTCTCACACACAGAACCAGCGGTTTGATTTTTGCGTAGCTTTATGTCCTCAAAGTCAGCTAGTTTGAATGATTTGAAACCTACTTGTTCCAAGAGAATATCGTAAGTTAAGACTTCGTAAGTGCGTTCTTCGTGGACTTCGTCGTAACGTGTGAAGCGCCCGTCTTCGTCTTACTGAAAAAAGGTCAATTCATGCACTGACTGAGATGTGGCGCCTCATCGGCGTATGTGTCCCAGACGCATGGCAAATTCTTCCAGCGCGTTTTCATGGTAAGAATAGCCAGGAAAGACTGTGTCTGTCTGGTAAGTTGAGTGCACGTCAAAGATGAAAACGCCACCTTCATTCAGCAGTTGTAGCAACTTGCTGAAAAGACATCACCGACTTCAATTTCATCGGCATGTAGCAAATTGAATCAGGTAACAAGTCACCAAAGATCGTGTTCCCAGCTTTACGATAAATCAAAGCATGTTGCCCTGTCTGAATTCAATAGCTTCATCTGCTGCTTTTGCGCGTTTTCTTGCGATTTCAAGCATCTCCTCACTCAAATCAAGCCCTGTCGTCAAAAAGCCAGCTTTGGCCAAAGCGTACGGATTAATTCCTGTTCCTGAAAGCTAATTCTAAGAGCTTTTTCTTGGGAAAATGGCGGAGCGAAAAATCGGTCCATTTATCATAAGACTATCATCATAATGGCATCACTCAGACTGATGCGAAGGTTTCATAAGTTGTCATCTTATCTAAAAAGTACCAAGGTACTCTTCTTTCTTCTCATTGAAGAGGTTGGGATAATGTCCTCAACCTCATCGTTTTATCTACAAGGCTTGTTTCTCAAAGCAATGGTGTCATCACCAACGGCTTCATGCCAGAGTTTTTCAGGTTGTAGTGATTCCGCATTTCCTCAGAAAAATATGAACAACCACCCCGCCTAGATCCAAAAGCACTAGCCTCCAGCAGGGTTTCCTTCTACATGGCTGGCTTCAGTGCCCTAGCTTCTGTAACTTTTTCACGAATATTATCAGCAATCGCTTCTGAGTTGACGGCTGTTCTGCACTGGCAATGACAAAATAGTCTGTCATCGTCGTCAATTCTGCAAATCTAACATGATAATGTCTTCTGCTCGTTTTCATCCGCTGCTTTTACAGCAAATTTCTAATAGTTCTTTTTATCCATTTTAATCCTCTTTTAAATTTCTTCGTCAGCCACTTGGGCCAAAACGTCCGTTCAAGTATTTTCATAATGCTGTATTAATTGTTCTGCTGTAATTTCTCTTTCAGCAAAGGTAGTCGTGCCATTTTTAACAACTGCCAAATCCTAGCAAACTCAAACGCCACCTTAACGGTCGTATCAATGCAATAATTCGTTTGCCATGCCAATGATAATCAGCCGCTCAATAGCGGCTGTCAGATAAGTCTGTAAATGAGTTTCTTTAAAGCACTATTATAATGTTTATCAAAGATTTTTGCAACCTGGAGCAATAGCTCCGTAAATTTTCAACCATGACTTCCTGTCAGTAGTTCGTCGTCATTGTGGCGGACATAAATCACTTCAATGTTTTCTCACGACAAGTAGCGATTGCTTTTTGCCAGACAGATAAGCAGTTATCAACAGCATACGGTTTGCCTCTATCAAGGCTGTTTGAATATCAATCACTAACAGACCATTTTTCATTTTGTCATCTTTGTAAAGCCAACATACGCATTATAAGTCTCAATGGTTTGTGGGGAAGATGAAATAAGCCCCTTATGTGCCAGGGTGCCCTACCGTCCGCGCTGCTGTTCGTGGCAACATAGCATCTTAACTGATTTTTAGTAATTTCACGTGCTTGCTCCACTCCTGGAAGGTTCCGATTAGGCTCAATATAGTCTGCCGTAGACCACCTTATCTAAATCGGACATTTGGGCGGAACCTACGGTATGAACTTCGATAGCTCGTAAAAATTTCTGGATCTGTCAATCCTAAATCTTCACGAATTTTTATAAATGCCAAACCATGCCATGCCAGACATTATTTTCCCAATCTTTCAACGCCGGATCCAAAGCGCACTTATCGATTAGCGCCAGAAATTCTTCGTCAGAGAACTTTTTGCATAATCATGGAGCAGACCTGCCAAACCAGCTTTCTCTACATCTACCGAAGCGCTCTGCCAGGTCAATCGCTGCTTGTTCCTCTAGGCAATGTTTAAAACCTTCTCTGGCAAAAGCTGCTGCATTTTGACCTAAAAGCTGCTCACGAGAAATTCCCGTAAGTTTCATATCCCATTATTGTAAAGCCCTTCTTTCTCAATATAGTCTAAAACTAGGCGGTGCAGGAGAAAATTAGGGCGTCGACCTTGAGCCAGAAAATCTCGAACCATACTCGAAGAAATATCCATCAGCGCATCTGCAGATAACTGGATAAGAGTACCAGCTTTTATAACGGGGACGCTGAACCCCAACAAATTGAACCAAAATCAACTAATTCGTCAATTCCAGTGCATAGGAAGGTAATACCCACCATATCCGCTCCGATTGAAATAATAATCTGTATCTGGATGTTTTTCCGTCAAGAATTTCATCGTATCATAGGTGTAACTAATACCCTTTCTCTCAACTCAATGGTTTCAATTCAGACCTTCAATGCCTTCAATTGCCAACTTCAGCATCTTCAGTCGGTGCTTCTCATCAATCGTTGATTTCTTATCAACATGTGGTGGCTCATACTCAAGAGCATCAGCAAGACCTGATCTAAACATAATTGTTGACGAACTTGATCCGCCACGAGCAAATGGGCATTATGAACTGGATTAAAGTTTCACCTAAAATCCCCACCTGCTTTCTGCTTTTCTTCTGGTTCCAACTTCACCTTGGTGAAGGGTCAGTCAATTCAATTGCCATAGGCTGCTTCCTCTAAATTTCTTTTACCTTTACTGAAAATTTTGCGGTTTTTCCTTTTGCTAGACTGTTTGTGAGAATTAAAATACGTGTGAAATTTTTGAACAGTGTCACCGATTTTCCTCTTCGAAATTTCTGCTACTTCATGGATATTCTCATCTGTATTTTGTAGAAGAGTTACTTTAATTAATTCTCTAGCATCTAGAGCTTGACTACTCGTTTTAATCTGGTCGTTGAGACCGTTTTTGCCAATTTGAATGATTGGTTTGAGGGCTGTAGACCTGACTATTCAGCTCGCTGTTTAGATGTTGATGACATAATAAGATACAAAGGCGTCAAAACAAACAGAAAATTAGAAAAAGTCGACCGAAGAGTCGTGTTTTCTAGAAAATTTTTCTATTTTTCCAAAGTTTTAGCTCGTGTTCAATTCCTTTCTAATTGGTTTAACTGTGACGGTTTCTTCTAAATTCCTTAGATAATGGCTTTTCAGGTCTTCTGCAACTCCCTCTGGTGCCCAGGCTACAATCTTTGCTGGCCCTGTCCGCAGAATCCAGCCAAGCCTGAAAAGACTACATCTGTTTTGGTTTCAATTTTCAGCTCATGTTTGACGAGCTGAGGAAAATCTGCCACTTCTTTTTAGAGGGCAGTGCTAGCAAAAGAGCCAACATGCTTTCATAAAAATTCTCCCGCTCCTACAAGCTTGGTGCGATCAGCTTTAGTTCATTATCAAAATAAGCTGTAAAACCTTGTCACCCGATACAAAAGTCAGCGCCTCACCCCCTAAAAGAGGTTTGTTCAGGATTGAGTTGGTAAGTTTTGGGTTTGATTTCCTTTTTCGGACTGACATATTTAAGATTTTATGCAGACAGATAATGAGCCATTTGGTGGCGGTGAATAATCCCTGGTGTGTCGTAGATAGACTACCGTCAGCCAGCGGAATCTCAATCTTATCCAGCGTAGTGCTACAAATCGTGAGTCATGTCTTCCTTATCTCCCGTAATTTCCTGAATAATGGCATTGATAAGTGTGGACTTACCAACATTGGTGCCTGACCATGAATCTCGGCGCTTTCGATATTGCTCAATCTTTTCAATCAATTCTTTAATCTCGCTTGTTTTTGAGCTGAAGTCAAAACTACATCAACAGGCATCAGTCCTTCCTCGTGAGCCCGCTCCGTCAGCCATTGAAAGCCTTGCTCGTCTTAACCGACTTAGGGAGAATATCTTTTTGTTCCCAACCAACAGCACATCGTTGCCAGCCACAAAGCGTAGCAAAGCCGGAATCACCGAACCATTAAAATCAAAAATATCTACTACATTGACTCACGAGCATTGCTGTCCCCGACTTCGTGGAAGTCTGAGGAAAAATCATCGTCTGTCAATTGCATCGGTAATTTCGTTGTACAGTGACGCAGACGGAAACAGCTGCAATACAGCTCACCTGTCTCCATTCCCTTTTTCAAAGCCGACTGTGTAGCCAAGCCTATCCTTATATTTTGTCTGAATCGGTGCTCCACACCAATAGAAGAATGTCTTCCATGTTTAAATTCCTATACTCAATCGATCCATATTTTTCGGTGATCAGCTTTCTACAGCACGCTCGATGTTAATCTGCGTCTTTATTGAATCATGCTCAACCAGTGGCCAACAAAATCGAATAATTCCGGCTCTATGAGCAGCTCGAATGTCAGTCATGAGCTGATCTCACCATGACAACTTCATTTTTCAAAAATGAAATTCTTTCAACGCCGATCAATCAAGTGAATGGTTTCATAGACCAGCAGACATAGTCAATTTCAAACTTTTCAACTGCTCGTTTCTCGTTTTTAGTGTTGGACACCACAATAATCCGAATCCCAGCATCGCGGCATCGCAGTCGTGGAGCCCACTGCTTCATTTCTGGCGTTCCATCAGGATTGTTCCATGCGATATGAGTATTATCTAAATCCACCAAAAGCAACTATGATACCGTGTTTTTAAACTTTCCAACTGTCAAATCGTAAACACCTCAATGCAAAATCAGGCATGTAGTTTTCAATTGCCACATTTCTCTCCAAAACATTATACTTCTATTTTAACATAAAGAGTTTTTCGCACCTAGATTTTTCATCGGTTTTTATGTACAATTTGCCATGTTTAAAATGTTATAGTAAGAATGAAATTGCTGTACGAGGAACTTATAGCAAAATACAGTAGAGAAAATGACTGCCTTTCCCCTTTTTACAAAAATTTATCAACTGGTCTTCTATTATCGGAGCAGTTGGGACGGTGATTTTCTGTATCTGGGCCTATTATGCTGGCATTTTCGTCACCCTGTCCGCCTTTATTAAACGAGGCTGGATTTTAGGACCGCCACTCTTTATTTTCCTGCCAAAATCCTACAGACAGTTGTTCCTATTATTCCTGGAGCTTTGACTTCAGTTGCTGGTGTTTTTATTTATGGTCATATCGTTTGGAACCATTTATAATTATGTCGGCATCGTCATCGGCTGTGCTATTATTTTTATCTGGCGTACCTACTGGACCAGCTTTTGTCAATCTGTCGTCAGCAAACGCACCTATGATACAAGTACATCGGTTGGCTGGATGAAGACAATCGTTTGAAACGTTTTCATCTTTATGATGATTTGGCCTATCAGCCCAGCTGACTTCCTCTGCATGCTAGCAGCCCTGACGAAGATGTCTTTTATGCATGATAGTGTTGTGTGTGTAAACCAATCACTGGTCATTTATACTTACGGTTTGACGCTATATTATTGATTTCTTTTGGCAATTATTTTCAAAATAAAAGGCAAGCGAAACAAACGGCTCTGTCTTTTTATAAAATACTTTTCGTTTTTCAATATCAAATCTTTTCATGAAAATCAAAGGCAACTGCTGATAAAATCATGAACATCCGACAAAATCCAAAAAGTAAAATTACTCGTGCATTACGTAGAAGGCAAAAACACAGCCGATACTGGGCTCACAGCTGCTTTGAGCAGATTTTATCGGTCCAACCAAACTAGTTCCTTTGAGAAATAGCGTATGGCGATAGTGTCCCTCGGATAATCCCACTAAAGCCAGATATGCTTCGTGACAACTGTAATGAAAAGCGCAAAATGCCGCTAGATGGCGTTAAGACAATGCCTGCTGGCATCATGCCCACTCCAATCACTGAAATACTGCTACATCTTTATCAGCTGAATCGGAATAGAATATACAAAGCGTAAGTGAATGCTGCAAACAGTCCCCAGAACAGTCCTGCGGGCGTGACGAATAACTGATTGAGCTGCCCGTGGTGGCAATCAAGTACCACCAACCACTAATATCATAGACAATACTTCTGTCACAGTAGAACGTGCAACGGTCTTTGAGACAAAGGTAGTGACAAGGATTCCAACCGGACGACATATTGTAAAACAGTTACTGTTCCTGCATTGCTTTCATAAATAGACTTTAAATAAGCAAAATTGATTGAGCAACAATCCTAATAAAAGCAAAACAACGTCAAAAAGACATCATCGCTTTTTGATCTTTTAGCATTTCAATCAATTTTTCTACGATTAGTAGCAACGTATACAATGCCAACAAGTCATGCAATTAAAGTCGAATATTCGTCAAAAACTCAAAACAGAAATCATGCGTCATCAAGTATTGTCCCACTCGTCCCCAGACGCTCATGCAATTCCTGCGACTAAAGGTTAAAATGGTGCCTTTTGCTATTTTGACATATCCCTGCCCCCAAGCTTTTCCATTCTATGATTATGCGCAAAAATCAATGAAACGACTGATAGATTACAACTTTGCCAATTCTTCATTAGAAGTTTTGAGCTACTTGTGGATTGGCTTGACCTCGTAGCTTTCATGAGCTGACCGATCGGGGACTTGGCTGCATTCTTGTTGCCACCCTTGTAGTCGTTGATTGCTCATTATTGACAAAAACCTCTTGGATGATTGGAGAAGTTGTGCTGGGTCAAGAAATGCACTAAGCCAGCTTTTCAGCATGATTCCTTGGCTGAACCACCATTCTTAGCCAAATGAACAAAAGACTTTTGCTAATTTTAGAGGAAATTATGCCGTCTGCCAAACTCAACATTTCAGTCAAGTTGACTGGTGTCAAACCAGATTTCTTCAATCGTTTTTACCTTCAGCATTGAGTGATTGAGCAACCTCACTGCCAGGAACGAGTTTGACGAATTTTTGCGTCTCCTTGCGCTGTTACCGCAGCAAAGAAATCTGAGATATTCTTCATCGCTGTCGATTGCTTACGACATCATAGTCTGACAATCAAGTCTGCCTTGTACTTGGCCCGACGTTCTTTTTGGAAGGCTGGTAAATCTGAGCCTGCCTCAATCCAGCTGTCATCAATCTCAAAAATTGGTAGGTCTGGCTCGGGGTAACGATAGTCAGCCGAGACTTCGCTCTGACCCCGCATAAGTAGGGTTTCACCGTTGCTTCATCATACCGGCGAGTTTCTTGACGAGTATTGACCACTACTGCAAAATCTCAGCCTGACGTTTTTCCTCCAGCTAAGCCCTTGCGAACAAAATTGAAAGAGTTGATGGTTTTTCAATTCTGTCTTGGTTCCAAATTCTTCTTGACCATAGGACGGATGAAATATTTGCATCACACGCATGAGCCTTCCTCCATCTTTACATCGGAAATGCCGTGTATTGGATAATTTCTTTGAGCGCTGTTAAGTGAGCGTAAGCTTTCTTCTGGACTGCGCATGTCAGACTTCTAGGACAATCTCGATCAAAAGGCACTCGCTGACGATTAAGGTCCAACATAAGAATAACCGTCACTGCCGTGGTATTCTTACCAGCGTCCTCTTGATGGGCCCGCTCATACTGCGATTTTTCTTAGTCGTGCCGTCTTCTAGTTCAATCTCAGTCAGCGTATAGCAATTGGCCGTCAAAGTTAAGAGAGATTTGGTAGCTTTCGGTTGTCTGGATGAAATAATTCTCTACGGTCAAAAGTGCATCTTTTTGATGAATGTCTATATGAGCGCCAGAGCAGCCTTAATACCCCAATCAATAACTCCTTGTTCATCACCGGCAGACACCTGGGAAGACCAGTCAATGATACTGATTGTTGGTATTTGGATCTTCTCCGAAATGAGCCGGTGCTGGTAGAAAAATTTTGTTGATAATTCAACGTGGACTTCCAGTCAATAATCGTTTCAAAGTTCATTATTTTCACCTCCAAAAAGCTGACTGGTGCATTGGTAGTCTGTCGTTGCTTCAAAGCAGCTGCCACTTGATCGATCGTTTCTTCATCACTGATTTTCCAATCAATTGCGAACCAACTGGCAAACAGTCGCAAAAGCCTGCTGGAATGGAATACCAGGACCCTGCAAAGTGTGACGGTCATCAGATCAGCCAAATACATAGCTACTGGATCATGACTTTGAGGTTCTAAGTCGTAGCAACCGTCCAGTGCAGTTGCTAAAATCAAATCCCTTACTTTTCAAATACCTTGGCAAAAATCCTGCATAATGAGCGTCGAACTTGACCTGCTTTTCTTGAAATAAGCATCGTAATAACCAGAGATAGACTAAATGTTTCCCCAACATAATCCGGCGCTTCACTTCTCACCAAAACCTTGGCTACGAGACTTGACACTGGAGCATCTTCTAAGTTCTCGATTTCATCTGCCGATAATACATAGAATCCCATCGAAACGATTTGCAAGTTAGAGCTGGCTGAGAGGCGTGATATAGTAAACCCGTACCCACGTATTTGCGTACGGCAGGCTGACTTCTTCAACAATCAGCTCCCCAGACTTTCCAAATGTTTAGCAGCTGCCAGAATGCGTTCCTTGACTTTTCATCAATCCCTTCACCCTTATATTCTTTTGGAAGAGCAATTTTTCAATCCTTTAATATCTTGACCAATCTTGCTAATGAAATCAGGAACAGTTCGTTGAGAAGAGGGTTGAGTCTTTTTATCATTACCTGCAATTACGCCCAAAAGCTGAGCGTTTTCTTTGACCAATCGAGCAAAAGGTCGATTTGATCAACAGAGCTACCAAAAGCAATGAGCCCAAAGCGAAACTCGGTCCATAAGTTGGCTTCAGTCCGAGCCACTCGATTAAAGGGAAGCTGGCTGACGGGATGCGAGCACGGTATCAGAACCTAGAACAAAAGCTGAACCTGACAGAACAGCTGCTGTCGCTGAACCACCAGATGAACCACCGGGAACTTTGGTAGCGTCCCAAAGCATTTTTCCGTAGTCTTAAAATAGAAATTTTCCTGGAGCCAGCTGGCAAATTCGTCCATATTGGTTTACAGTGACAATCATATCCTTTTCATAGCTTTTCGACACTAGTCGCATCAAAAATTGGTTTATAATTGTAAAAGAAATTTTTGATGCAGCTGTCGCTAAAATCATAGTAGAAATATTGTCACAGCCAGTAGATCCGCTCCTTAAGATTATCTGCATCAATTCCCTTAGCGTCTGCCACTGCTTGCCTAATGCTTCTTCTTCACTAATCGTAATGACGTATCAACTTTCGCTTTCTCGATTCTTAATATCTTCCAGAGTAACTTTCGTCAGCTCAACTGCTGAAAGTTCCTTTTTTGACAAGGATTATACAATTCTTCAATTGTTTTTGGTTTAAAGTCATTAAGCATCTCCTCCGTCATCTAGAATAGCAGGCACTTTCGATATAGCCTCGCTCTTTTCAGGTACATTTTGGAAAAGTTCTTCTCGATTCCAACCTGCACTGCTACATCTTACGCATATAGTTGACATTTTTCTGCAACATTTGATGCCAAAAAGGCACGCCAGTTGTATCAACCTCGTTTAGCAACTCCACCATTCACAATTTTGACAAAGTTGTCGCAAATTCTACTGTTTCTTCAGGTGAAAAAGCTAGTTTTGACGGTTGGCACATGCGTTACTTCCTCTTGGTGAAATTTTCATCTCTGTTTCCTTTCTCTTCTTTTATTTTCAGCATAGCCGACAGTCATCTTCTTATTTTTATCACAAAATGGGCTTAGTTCTTTCAATTCCAAATAGAGTTCTTTCCTTGTTCGCATCTACTTGGCTGGGACTTTCTGCGCCATCGATCGAAAACCAGTTCCCATTTTAGGAAGGCAATGTGACGGCGGATATTTTCTTCGCGAGCTAAAAGTCGCGATAGTCGAGTCCAGCCCAGTGCTAGACCACCATGCGGCGAGCATATTCGCGCTAAGAAAAGTCAAAGTCGCTCGTAGTCTTCTTTTTCCATGCTAAGGTTTCAAACATGGCTTCTTACGTCTTTCGATCCATGAATCACGCAGGCTACCGCTGTATTTCATAACGTGGGGACAATATCTGCGGCATGATGACTTTTGGTTGAAGCTAAATCTTCTTTATTATTTTCCAGATTCCTTGGGTGTAAATGGGTGGTGCATGGCTTGTTAGCGTTCCATGCTCCTCATTCCCACTGTATGCCAATCCAGCACCCAGAGAAGTTTCAGTAAGCTCTGGTCAATTAAAATCAAGATATTTTGCCACTTCTAAACACCAAGTGCTAGAGGCTTCTAGGCTTGTCTCTTTCTTGGCGTATGACCAGTAAAAAGTCAAATCACCGTCTTGCGCTTCCAATCGGTCCATGAATGCAGCTGCTGCTGCTAAAAGTTGAGTATAAATCATGAAGTTCCTGCTTCACTTTAGAGCTATAAACCTACAGCTCCAAATTCTCTCACCATTCCTGATAGGCATGCTGAGTTTAGCTTCTTCGTGAAAGAATCACGCAGCATTTGGGCCCTGAATCACCCCATAATTCTATGCATGACGAGCAAAATAGCCTGTTTGAACGCAAAGGGAGGATTATCTGGCAGAGATTTGGGTCAGTTCTCGATTCCCAAACCAAAACGCGTATCCGGTTTATCTGTACCAGCGACTCATGGCTTCCTCGCATCTGATAGTTGGAAGAAAGCTTCTGTCGGTTCAAACCATGAGGTTTCTTGACAGCAGCTTTGACATCTCTTCTACAAACGTGATACGATGCTTTTCACTAGTCAAAACTCATTTCCATATCGACCTGAGGTAAATTCAGGCTGACGGTCTCGCGTGAGTCCCTCGTCTCGAAAAGCAGTAACGAGCTACGCGATAGTAACTTGCTCCAGACCAGCTCATTAGGGTGCTTCAGCATTGGGGACTTTGAGAGGCAAAGGCATAAAATTGATTTTTAAAGAACTGCAGCTAGGAACCAAAAAGTCTCTAGCTCCTTCTGGTGTAGACTTTGTCAAATAAGAGTGTCTCCACTTCCAGAAAATCGCTTACCGTTCAAAGTGGTCACGAGGTGTGCTGGTTGCTTGATGACGACAGTTTGAGGTTTTCTGTCGTCTTACTTCGACGTCAAACCAGATGGCGATATTTCGCCTGCAACTACTTCTCCCTGTATGGGCGTGCTGATCTCGACTTCAAAAGGAAGGGCTTACTGCTGCAAGTTTGAATTGCCTGCTGGTGAGTTCCACCTGCCCAGACTTGATGGCTTTGTTGACAAAGCGACTTTCTCGCTCGACAACTTCTCATAGTAGCAATCCCATCTTTCCTTATGTGGATGATCCAATTTCCGCATAAAAGCTGGGCTGTCACCTGCCGACAAAAACTTAAGGAAGCTGGTCCTTCTCGGTCTCGTAGCTCTATAAAGCAATTTCCATGATTTCGGATGTTTGCAACGCAGTCGCTGTCATTTTTCTGCCAACCTGCTTCTAAACCGTGGTTTCACCATATAAAACTTCTTTCCTTGTTTTCTGCCTCTTTCTGAAATTCATTTTCCAGTCAAATCGTCAGCTTGCCGCATATTAGGTGTAGAAATCTACGTCCGACGTACTCCACAGTACCCTGTATTATTATGTGCTGGGTTTTACGCTTTTGTCCAGCGGACGGTATTGCATCATCTCACCAGTACTAAGAATTGCCTGTAAAGGCACGTAGACTGCTGCTATAGCAATCTAGTGCCCACGGCTCTAAACGCTAAAGCATTGGAGGCTATGGAAAGAAAGCGGCATTCGTCTGTATAAACAGACGAAAGCCATCTCCACTATTATTCGTTGCATTGCTGACCTCTGGCTCGTCAACGTGAGCAGACGTTTGTGCTATCGATTCACACAAATTATTTACACTGATCTAATAGTTTTCAGACAATATCATCCTTTTGCCATTAATGGTATGACAAAGCATGTTTATCATTGACAGTATGTTCGTTTCGCTTCTGCTGTGGCGCTACTCTCAAGCTGTCAGCTCTCATGTTCAAGTCAACAAGCCTACTCTGCCTTTTTACTTTTAAATTGTTATCTATCTGTATAGTCGAACCCTAAAACTTGTTTTGCAAGTGGTTTAGAGCAAATTGCTATGATTTTTCTTCTGAGAAAGCCGCAACCGACTCTACCACCTCAGTACATTACACAAATTATAGGCATCAATAGCTCGTGTGGAGAACGCAAATATGTACATCAGAACACAGTCAAAATCACCGTGTCAACACTATCTCACCGAACGGAATATCCAAATCTATTTCCCGAGCTGAATAATGTACGTTTATCCATCAAAAGACGCGAGTCTGGCACTTTATGCTCCTGATAGAAATCAGCCAATGATCCATAAAGGTTGCGATCCACTAGTTCCGCCAGGTGTTATGTGGCGGAAAGAGTTTGCGCTCTGGGTGAAAAGCCTCTCATCATGGGCATCAATGGCAAAAAGATATAATCTCCTCGATCAAAGCGTACCTTTGTTACCCTGTGCTGACTGGTTTCAGAAATTGACACGAGCTAAGCGCACCTGCTGTTAATTTCATCATCCGTCTACAAAATCCATCGTATAATCAATCGAGAATCAATGCTTTTGTCATCAGTAATCTCTCTTTTAATCTCTTCTAAAGACATCTGGAATAAGGACTTTAAAGATGGGTTCCTTTCGTTCCTAGAGAGCGACTTTCAACCATACCTGCACTCTCTAGTTTGCAGCCAGAGCATTGACAATCACTGAGCGAGTAATTCCAATGCGATCCGCAATGACCGATGCTGTTAACTGACCTTCATTGCGTGTAATTCACCCAAAATAGCTGGAGAGCAGCTCTCGTAATTCTGAATAAGACAAAGTATTCACAGCCATATGGTTTACCGCTGTTCTGCGACGAGTATCTCATCTTCTTCTCGTTTGGAAATTGAGTAACTGAATACCCAACCACTGTGCCACCAATGTTCTACAGATTAGATCATCATCATGGAAATTCTTTGTCATTTGCGCCAAAGCAATCCAGGGTCCCAAGCAGCGAATCCCTAACAGAAACATGAATAGGCGAAATCGTCGTCAGCCGTCTGGAAATTCATCTTTGGTTTCGACAGGAAAATTGACAAATCGCGATTGACTGGGAAGATTGGCTTCTGTGTCATACATTAAATTCGCTGTGCGAACGCATATTTCTTCTGGGAAGATTTTCGTTTGATAGAAATCCTTCCTCTCGGTCATTATTCGTCTTGTGAGCGCATGGAAATACCCCAAAAGAGCCGCCCTTTACTGTTTACAATGCAGGCGTGCAATCCATAATTTCAGCTAACTGCTGGTGTGCATTGTAAAAGGTAGTTCAATCCTGTATTGCGACTCATCTAGACGACGCAAAATAGATGCTGTATTTTCAGTGTTTTGCTAATAAGTTTGCCATATAGGTACCTCATATAATCTTATTGATTATATCATCACTGCTAATCTTCAACAATTGTATCTGAAAATTGTTTGTTGAGATACAATTGTGTGCAGATGGTTCTGCTAGGATTTATTGCTCTCTTATTTCAGCAACAAAAAGCAGCCTGCACGGCTGCTCTTCGTCATCTCCGATATTGCAGCAATGCATGTG
>BNJU01003180.1_pt1 | contig 44832 bp, 35 predicted proteins | sample 8539281 | NCBI WGS metagenome assembly BNJU01 (sample SAMD00202456, study PRJDB9452) | human saliva metagenome | isolation source: human saliva | place: Japan
TGAAAATTGGAACATACTATTCATTCCTTTTACAGAAATTGCTCACAAAATGTTAAATTTACGACAGTTGCGGTTGATTTTTCACTGTTTCCTTAATTCCCGCAGCATTATTCCTTGTGCGGTACTTTTATATTGAAGTGACATTTTGGATTTATCCATTGATATGGAGATTTTCTAGGGTTCTTGGTTCTTGCATAGGCATGAAATCCCCCACCCAAACCAATGGGGAAGTATGATAATCACAAAGAAATACTGTTTATTCAATGAAGACCTCAGAGTAGTAGGTTTTATTTGTATATAGGTTCAGAACGTTCTGCCTTCTAGTGCGCACCCATTTTACTGGCACGCTGACAAAATGTAGGATAAAGGCTTTCAGCCTGCTTGTCTTTTTCAATGGCTTGACCTTATCGCTGATATGACGGACGAGATAGAGATAGAGGTTTTTCAGCATGGCGGTAACCATCATGAAAACCATGTTCTCAGCCATAAAGGAAAAGGGCAGATGCGACTATCCGAAATCATTGTTCTGTATGTCGCAGTTCTTTTCGCTTGCTCCACGCTCATTATAAAATGTAATGATGTCTTTCTCGGTAGACATCCAGTTATTGGTGAGGATACAGCGGTATGTATATTACTCTGAAGATATCCGTCTGCTCCCCTACCCTCCTTGTTTTTCAAAGCCCAACTTTGAGGAAACGTCCATAATATGATAAATTCCACCGAAAGAAGTGATATTCTCGTTTTTAATTGCTATCTTTGCCATGTCAGATTTTTGCTTACTTGTTATGTTTGCAGCACCAAGATAGGTGAAATTTCTGACATATCCAAGTGTTTGAGAACTTTGTTTCTCAGACACTGGAGTTCTCACAAGAATTTATGCTGCGGAATTAAGGTAGATTATCAATTTGATTAATATGGGTTTATACAAGTTGTTTATTAATATATTGTCGAAACAGATAGTTAGTTACCGGCGTTAAAAGGTTGGGGCTTTATGTTTTCTTCTTGTTATCACTTCTGTCATGTGATACGGGATTTATTCTTCCGTTAGATAACAACAAGTTTAGCTACGATATTCATTTATCAGAGAAACGTAGTTAAGGTCAGCAGTATGTACTGTGGCTGGTATTACCTTCACTTTAATTTAAAGGAGAATATGTAATGAATCCTGACTCTTTACGGTTGCACTTTTATGATAAGAATATAAAGGTAGGGAAATCTTTTCCGTTCTCTGAAACCGATACATATAAAGCCAATAATACGCACGTAAAGAATAGAATCATCTCAGTCAAATTAGGTTATGAACGCCAAGACAAAAGGGTTGAAGATTCATTAGCCTTATCTATTCTACCATCAGATTTTCTTTTGTGTAATGAGAAAAGAGTGCTCACTGATTCGCTGAGAATAGTGTTGAAGAAAGTAAAGAGGAAATAGTTCTTTTGTAACTCAGTCTGGCTTATTGTGTAATAGATTCAGATTATCACTTCCTATTGCTGAAGATTCGTTTGGGTCTTCAGCAATAGGGAGCGTTCAGAGTATCGCCTAAATTTGTGTTTTTGACGTACTGTCACATAGAGCAAAGGAGAAACGGAGGATTGTTTATATCAAAGGTATTGTAGATATGAATGCACCGTTGTACGTTGCGTAAAAGGTGGTTGTTTACCTGTTCTATTAGCGCTTTTATTTTATTGTTATATTTATCAATCATTTTTCATTAACTACGATATAGGAACACTGAGCATATTAGCTGTCTTGCAGAAGCTCTGAAGATGGCTCATTTTTCTAAAACCAGAATGGATTTAACATCAGCAGCTTTGCCATGTTGACACTCGGCGGTAAGAACCGCCTTTGTATTTAACATATTGGTAGATCCTCGCAATATATCAGAGTCCATAGATATGCGAGATTTTACTTCTACTGCCACTTGTTTTACCCGATGGCATAGAAAATATGCATCGAGGCGGTCGCCTGACAAAAAGATTGTATTCTATTTCTGACTTGATGGGATTCTACACTCCAACTAAGTTTGGATGAACAAGCACATATTTTTTTAGAGCATTGTGCAGTGGTCCTTCTGATGCTGAATGCGCATACGAACCATTACGTACTTTATCTTCTATGTCGCCTGTAAAATGGTAACAGTCCAAGAGCTCAAGAACCCATTGCCATTTAGTGTAATTGTACGCTTTTTCATTTGCTGCATTAGCAATAGCTTTTGTTTGTTAACATCAACATTATCATAACCATCAATGACAGCACCGAGTCCATCGCTTGTCGCTTACTACCCTTATTCACTACAAGGGCATTGAGATACGGAACATCTTCACCTGACTTTTTCTTTTTAGTTGGTCAAAGATCTCCCTATAACACCTAACTGATAACCAATGCGCGGTGTTGAGTGCCCAATGGTTTTTAGAAAGAGTGCTATAATATTGTGGACTCAGCTTTGCTTGTGCCCACTGAAATAAGCACTGGTATCATCTACGAGCAAGTTCGTAAGAACGACCTGCTTTTCAATAATGTAATTATATGTTTTTGTTTGATTTCATTCTTGTAGCTTTTATTAAAATCTGTCCCTAAAATCAGTTGATGAAGGTGTTCTGGAATGTATTTTGTACGTTGTTAAACAAAGTGCACAACTGCAAATGTAGTTATTTACTCTGATATTTTCTTGTTTTTATTATCAAAAATTCTTTTGTTGATTGAATTTTGCTTTATTACCTTAATTCCGCAGTATTTCTCTTGTGAAAAATTTTTATATGTTGAGATGTCTTTTTGGGGCTCTATATGTTGATATGAGGTGCTTCGGTGTTTCTTGGGTCTTTTTCTAAGCATGCCCTCCCACTTAAACCAATGGGGAAGTATGATAACCACAAAGATACTGTTTATTTAATGAAGACTTCAGCGTAGTATGCTTTTATTTGTATATAGGTTCAAAAACGTTTTGCCTTCTAGTGCGCATTCATTTTGTTGGCACGCTGACAAAATGCAGGATAAAGGCTTTCAGTCTGCTTGTCTTTTTCAATGGCTTGACCTTCTGCTAATCATTGTCTTTTCTTTCATTGTTTTTGAGTATATTTGGTTTTGCTGTCACTCCTCTCACTCAGTTTTATCTTGTATCTGCTTGGTTTTATAGTCGTTTTATTTCTATTTGTTAAAAGTGACAGCAACTTTAATCTAAACTCTTTCTCGTTTGTTATTTCAAGTCTTTCATATTTGTTTGTTATACTTTTTTGTTCTACTGTTTGTCTTTTTATCTCCTAATCTTTTACTTATCTTTACATCATTCTGCTTATCTTGCAGCTTTGCTTTTTCTTGTTTTTCATGTTACTCTGTCTTTTTGTCATTCTGTCTCTTTTTCTTCTTTTTGTCGCACTTCTTTCCTCCTATTTTTCTTTCATTTTTAGGCTTCATTTTACCTTTTTTGCTTGTTTATTTTTGATATTTCTACGTGAATATTTACAGTATATAAAAATACTTTTATCGTTTTATTTCTTTGTTTGTTTACTTACTTTGTTTTTCTTTTTGTTCCTTTATTTATGTAAGTGAATTTTTAGTTTAATGTATTATAATATAAATCAATCTTTATATAATCACGTCATATTATAATTATGTGGTTATTTTTATAAATATATAAATATGTTTTTAGTGTATGTAAATAATCAAATATAGAAACACATAAATATATGTTTTTGTTTACCTTTTGTATTTTATCATTCCTTTAATGTGTAAAATATATAAACTATATTTTTGTTGTTATGTTTTACAGTTCAATCCCCATTTTTATTTTTAGTGATTTGTTTTTATGTTTATTCTGTTCTTTTCATTCATATTCTTCTTTGATCTTTTTCTTATTCGTTGATACATTTAGTTTTTTTGTTCTGTTTTTTCCTTTTCTTTTATTTTCGTTCTTTTCTTTCTTGATGTTTAGTTGCCCTATGTATTTAGGAATCTTCTTTTCGATCTTACTTTTTCTTTTTGTTCTTTATTGTTTTTCATCTGAGTGAATTTTACAGCTTAGTAGTTGTATATTAGTATATATATATTTATTTAAATCATTATTTATGTTTTTATAATCCTGTTTATATGACTTTTATTCGTTTCTCTTTTCGACTTCTTATGTCAGCTTTTTGTATGCTTTGTTTGTTTTTTGTTTTTCGATGAAATCATTGTTTTTGTCGTTTCTCATTTGTCTTTACTCTGTTTTTCTGTGTTAATCTTTTATTTCTTTTTCTTTTTGTACTGCTACGCATTGATTATTAGTATTCTGTATTTTTATATATTCATATAATTATGTTCTTGTGTTTTTCTTCATTTCATCGTGTCTTTTTTGTATTACAGCGTAGTCTGATGTTATGATTTCTTTTTATTTTCTACATACGCTATTATCTTCTTCCTATTATATATTTGTTCTTTTTGTCTCCATGCTTTCTTTTTGCTTTTTCTTCTTTCTTGTATAGTTTTCCCCTTTTTGTCTCTTACTTTTTATATTTGTATGTGGTTATAGAATTATTTTTAAGTTATTAATATAAATATATATTGAAAATTATTCTTCTTTTATTTTTAATAGTACAAAAATATATAAATAAATAAAAGTGTATTTTATTCTGAATTGTTTTCTTGTTGTTTCTGTGATTTATTTATTTCTATGTTTGTTTACGAATGACGTGACACAAATATACAAATATATAAAAGATTAAAACCTAAAAGAATAAATATTTTATTGTATTTTTGCTTTCTTATCTTTTTATTTTTCTCACTAAAAATGTTTAGATGTATTTGCTTGTTTTCGATAAATAAGCGTATATTTGCAAGTATAAAAATATAAACCATATCGATATATGTGTATTTATTTGATTCAACCTTTATATAAATATATATGAAATTAAAGATTCTTTTTCTATTACACCTAAAGAGGGTGAGATTTTGAATTGGAGCTTGGGCTTGTTCGTTGCTTTCCAGTGTTCTCAATTTGATTGACGGCTGGACGTCTGCGCCAAAATGCTGGGCAGGAGTATTAACGAATGCTTTTGCAGTTCTGCAGGGTAATGATTACATCTCGAGCTATCGAGTACACAGTGATTGCTGCAGGAAAGTTGACAATGCTTGAACTGTTTCGTAGGTGTTTAAATAAGAATGGTGACAAAGCTGCGCAGCTGACCGTCACAGTAATGATGGTACTCATTTTCTGTCAGTCACTTGTTGGTACTTTTACCAATGTTCCTTTTACTGGAAGAGGAGGAATTGAGTGCGATGCTTCATGGTGGACTTCCTTCGTATTTCACAAGTTTCTCTAAAATAGCTTTTATTATACTTGCTTTTACAAAGTTGGTTCTCTGTGTTCAGTTAGTGCGTAATTATGCTGGTAAGATTCGTTTGTTTGGAGCCTCTTTGTTCGGTTGTCAGGTTTTGTTTTGGCTGATAGATTTGATATATTTTATTGTATATACATATGTTGGTGGTGTTACGATGACAGAGATTTCGAGTATTTACACCTTTGTTAGTATTCTAAGCTTTGTTCTTGTTTTAGCACCGTTCTGTGTGTTACGAACCACGATGGTTAAGAACGATTAGGTAGCATTTCAAAAGCAACAAATAAATTAACTCTTCCTATCTCGTTTGAGTATCCAGTCAATCAAGATCAAGTTTCTCAGACGAGAGGGAAGAAAAAGCTTATTTATAATTTGAGAATTTGTGGGTAGAGGACTGGGAAACTAAAAATATCGCAGAAATGAAAGGTGATGAAGTGGGGAGAAGTGACAGGAAGAAAGCGAGCTGAGTAGAATATATAGAAAAAGGTAAGCATCCGTACTGTCAAAGGAACAATAATGGTAGGGATAGATGTCAAAATGATATTTTCAATACTATCAGTGTTGTTGATGAAAGGATATGAAATAGCGCACGAAAGGCGTAAAAATCAATTTGGAAGGAAAACCAAAGAAAAGTCCTTTCTTCGCTCCAAAAAGTGAGAAATGTCACGAAGTGAGCAGTGGGAGAGGGCTACCAACTCGAAAAGAGTCCGAAGGGACGAAACAGAGAAGGAAAATGCGTAAATAAGTGAACGAGTGAAATATAAAATGCTCGAACACGTAAATACGTAAATAAAGAAATAGATAAGAAATTAAAAATATAAATATAAACAATGAAGAATAAGAAGATTGTTTTTGCAAAATCAGAAAGGTGGAGTAGGAAAGAGCACGCTGTGCATCCTCTTTGCCAACTATCTTGCTGCAAAGGGTAAGGACGTATGTATCATTGATACCGACTTGCAGAAGACGATTCTGATGCAGCGTCGAAAGGACAAGCTCATCTATGAGGGCGAGGAAGAACCTTATAACGTTCAGGACTTCGACGTGACCGATGTCGAGACAATGAACACTTGTCGACCCAGCTTCACAGGTAGAAGGCTTCGTGTGTTTGACTCACCGGCAATATCAGTGAGGACGGTTTGGCACCGCCTTCGTAGGTGCCGATTATATCGTTTGTCCTTACGAATACGAGGATAAGGCGTTAGACTCAACGGGCGTCTTCGTGCAGGTGCTTAACGTGCTGCGCGAACATAACCCACAGATGACCGCACAGCTATTCTTCGTTCCAAACCGCATCGACCCACGTATTGGTACGGCTGAGGAGCAGGAGATGTGGCGCAGAACTGATGAGGTGTTTGGAAACTTTGGACGTGTCACGATCGTCAAACAGCCGTGCAACACTCAGCGTACAAATACATTCGAACTGTCGCACACACAGCGTGATGCGGTGAAGAAGCGTTTGATTATATGCTGAGGAGGATGAAAATAACTTCCCCAGCCCCCCTCCGAAAGAGGGGAGTGCCCTAACGGGATGAAGTTGGATAAAATGGGTTAGACAAATAAGATCTAATAAAGTTGTTTGGACAAAACGATGTTAGACGGACTAAACCAAAAAGACTTCAAGAGGGCGCGATAAAGGAGGGATGATAACAAAGGGAACATCGTTGACAGAAACTCAAATGATAAGGTTCCACGTTCATATATAAGTAAAAACAAAGATACAAAGATACAATGGCTAAGAAGAAGAAAATACGGTTATGATGCCTGGTGCAATGACCGACTTGGCACATAGCGTACAGAAGGGTGCAAGACCAAATCCTACGACTAATTCAGAGGAAACAACGACGGATGAGCAGGAAGCTAACGAGCCTGCAGCAGTAGGATACAAACAGTGTTGAGCAGGAGGTGCGTACTCAGGTTGAGGAACAGCAGCCTGAGCCGTATGTAGAGGCTGTTGCAGACGTTGAGGAATCTGTGGCGCCTACTGCTCCAACAAGTCAGTTTGGCCGCGTAGAATCTAAGCAAGAGCCGTAGATCGAGGACCGCACTGCTCCCGCTAGCAAAAGAAACTCACAGGCAGAGGGCAGACAGTTAGCACGTGAGTATTCTCTCGCAAAGGATAGCGGTGAGGATAGTTGGCAGATCTTCCTCGACTTGGCACGCGACTACAAGGCACGCGACTCTCGTTTGGCAACCGTTTATATCGACTCAGACCTCATGGGTGTCCTCGATCGTCTGAGTTCTGCTACGAGCGTGAAGTTACCTAACAGCCCGCTGAGTGCTATCGTTGCCCGCTTTCGTCTTCGAACACGAGAAGGATATTAAGAATGCGATATTTGGAGAGCTTGCTGTAAGAACTAAAAACAACAAACAAACAACAAAACAGCAAAACTGCAAACAGCAAAACAAACCAGCAGCCTAACTGGCTCCCTCTCGACCCTCCCCATAGGGAGGGGCGTGAATACTGGGATACCCTTTGGGTTTGGTTGACGAGTTTATGTTTACAAGTTTACGAGTTACTTGTAGCGATAAACCATGGTTAACAACGGTAATCATAAGTGTTACCTTTGAACTTATCCTTTGAACTTCTTATCCTTTGAACTTTGAGGTTTGAACTTTATGATTTGAGTCTTAATCTTGATTTTTCCCACTAAACATTTTACCAGTATTGGTAAAGATGGGTGTCAAAATTGATAGCCCCTCTATCCCCCTTTATTTCGTCTGTCACATAATTGTTACTTGTTGCAGCTATGCTGCTAATTTCAAACTAAAATTGTTTGTTGGGCTTCAAATAGCTTAGTGAACTTCTATATAGCATCTAAAGTTGACTAAAAGTACCTCCATAAGGGCTTTTAGTTCCAAGATTGCTTGCACATTTTTTCCTATGTTAAATGCAATGGCAAAAGAAGGCAAAGTCCATATTGACCTTGTCTTTCCAAAATGTTCAAACCTCTTGTAGGCTGTTATATTTTGTTTGTCCAAAAACAGCTTCTGGTTCTATGCTACCTTTGTCCTCGATGCTTGATGCCCTTTAGAGGTCAGTAGTTCGTGCCTTTTGGTTTATATTGCTATAGCTGGTGGTTTACTTCTATGATTCTGCTTTCTGCCTTGCAGCATGAGCCTCTCAGCGACTAGCCCCTCACAGCGTTCTGCTCTGAACGTACGCTGTGGGGAAACGAACCCATTGAGGTGATAGAACGTTTCGTACCAATACGTTTACCGTGCTGTCCCATCGGACAGACGTAGAAATCTGTCCTTGTTACTAATAAAGACTTGCAGGACCAAAGGGATTAGGTGTATAACTGGACGCTGCTCTTTATGAAGTAGTTGTACTACATAGGCTTCATATTATGTGTGTCCATGAACAGATAGTTCTCCTCGGAAACCATACCCCCGAATCGACATGACTGTCTTGGCATAACGATTGCAACGTGAGTTAAAAAGACTCTAAGAATGAAGGTAGTGTGAGTGTATCGGTACGATTGGCATAGAGTGCAAAGTCTGTGATGAACTGCGTTCTCCGTTGCTATCTTACAGATTATATCCTGGCTTGGTTTTGCCCGTTGCGCATAGCATCCTCCTTCATATGCATAAACGTGGCATCAGAGTCAGTCTTGCATATAAGAATTTTCTCGCCCATAATCCTCAAGTGTGCTGGTCATACTCTTGGAGTTTGATTACGTTTCTTCCTCAAGCCTCCAGCTGTTTCCTGTCTCTTATATCGCCTGTTTCTTCTTTTGTCTTAGGTTCTGGGACTGATTCCAAAGACTTGTTCAACTCCTCGGATATCTCACTGAGCAGATCTGCGGTGAACTCAACACCTCTTTCTTTGCATGCATTGTCCTGCTGCGATAGCATCGTCAACTTGAAGCAAGAGTGTACGTATTTGTTCCTGCAACTTAGCACGGTTCTTCTCTACGCTCTTCTCCAAAACGAAAAGTATACTTGTTAGCTTGATTCTATCTTGTGCCATCAATATATTCAACGTCAAGACTCTATCAAACCTTTTGGCTGAAAGTATCAATACTGACCTGCGTGAAGTATATTGTTGATTTCTTTACACGGTTGCGAAAAACGGTTGATAGTTATGAAGTCGGGCTGTTCATATCCTGCCAGATAGATAGAAATGAATATCTCGCTCGAGAAGCGACTCATGCGGCGGCAGGAATAGATGTTGTTCATATAGGCACAAGAATGACTTTGCATCATTTGTGGATGATATGGTTTACGACCACTGGGCTTGTAGAGCTTGTAAACACTATCAACATGAGATTATCCACCAGCAAAGATCCAAAAAGACGAACAGGGTCATCTCTGCACATCCATATCAATCTCTTGAGGAAAAAGAATCATTTTCTTGTGGATGTAAGAACGAGTGTCTTTAGCTCATAATGAGATGATGCCTAGGTACAAAAACTTTAGAAATAACAAAGCCCTGGCTTTGAGAAAGTCAATAGTATATTAAAAGAGAGTGTATCAATTTTGACACACCCTCATTATGAATTGTAAATTGTGAATTTTGAACTTTTATGATTTGAGTTAATAATTATCTTTTGAACTTTGAGTATTGAAGTTTGAACTTTTATGATTTTGAACATGTTGGTACCTTTATAAAGGTCAGCATAGAGCTTGTCAGACAAGCTTTTATGCTGAAATATTGTTTTAAAGGATGACTATGGACGAGGTGACAAGTTAACAGCAGACACGTTTATTAAAACGAGTGAATATGTTGTAGCCATTATTACATCAATGTCTACTGTCCACTTGTTAACAATCCCCGTGTACTCATTTCTCTGTGGATGTTTTTAGTAGACAAATGAAACAAGTTAACGAGTAAAGAGTTATATCTTTGTAATACATAACTCGTCTACTCGTTTACTAGTTTACTGCCACTAACCAAGGGTATCTCGTACATCACCCTCTCCACTCGAGAGGGATGGGGTAGAGCTTTGAGGGGTTGGTGGAGGCTATTTGGTCCCTTTTTAATACTTAACTCACCCTTTCCGATTTCTGCAGCGTAGCTACGCGTGTGTCGCCTATCCAGCCACTCTTCCACGCTGCTCTTTTAGGGCGTGAGCAGCTTTGGCTGTTTTCACGTTGCGAGGGATAGGATTCTTAAAAGAGGTCTTTGTGCGCCATTGATAGTAAAGAAGATACTATCTTTTGTTATTCGGAGATTCTCCATTGGTGCTACAAAATGACCGGGAGATAGCCTTCTCGGAGCATCAATAAAATCGTCTGTGGTACCATAGAATCTACCAGAGATTTTACCGTTTGCACCCTTCTCAATTACGATGTTGTGATCTTTGAGAACATTCTTACTCTCCTTAGTGTTAATGAGTTGATAAACACCACACTTTGTTGTCTGAGTGAGAATTGCATTTGCTCCAAAGAGTATGCAACAGAATAAAATTAGCTTTTTCATGTTGTTATAATTTGTTTAATTAGATATTTTACCCTTTGAACTTTGAATTTTGACCTTTGATGTTTAAGTTTTGAAGTTTGACCTTTTACTTTTTCAATGATTCTCACAGCGGTAATCATAATTATGAATTATGAATTATATTTTTGTCAGCTTGGCTTCACAGTAGTAGCATCCTCGATGATAAAATGAGTTGCCCTGTCCTTCACCTTAACATAAACCACAGTATGCTTTGTAGGCACCTTCTTGTAGCTCGAAGTCCATAAGAACGAAACAGAAAGCCAATCATTGTTCAGCGGAACAACTTTCAGTGTACGTAGATTCTCCTCTACACAATCCTGCGCATCAAGAAGTACGTCAGCACCAGTCTCTGCACTCTTTTTCAATACGTTTTCACTTACAAACTTCTTTGCAATCACCATGTAGAGGTCTGAGAGCTGATAGATAAGACTGTTCATGTAGGTCTTGTAAAAACCAAGTGTGAACTGTTGCTTTTCTTTCTGTGTTTCGTTCATCGTAACAGCAGCACTTTTAGCCTTTTTAGCTTGTGCATAGGTTGTAAGTGGTGCAGAAGCTAAAGCATACAGCCAGCTCACTACAAGATAAAGCTTTTTCATTGTTATGATTGTTTATAGCGTTAAATTCGGTAGATAGTTATTGATTTGCTTTTTCAAAAAGTAGTATCGTGTCAAATTCTTTGGCATAGGGGTCTTGATGTTAGCATTTGCCTCTGGATAGCTGACTGTCGTTGAAATATGAAACTTTATTAGTTTATTTTCTTTTTATTTATTCATTTCGGGTGCAAAGATATGAAATAAAAATGATTGCACCAAAAATATATCTGCAATTATTTTCAGACAAAAATAAAGTTGACGAGTTAACAAGTTGACAGGTTAAAAATAAAGTTGACGAGTTAACAAGTTGACAGGTTAACATGTTGCTTGTAGACAAGGTAAATAAAAAGACAAAAATAAAGTTGACGAGTTAACAAGTTGACAGGTTAATATGTTGCTTGTAGACAAGGCAAAATAAAAAGACAAAAATAAAGTTGACGAGTTAACGTTGACAAGTTAACATGTTGCTTGTAGACAGGTAAATAAAAGACAAAAATAAAGTTGACGAGTTAACAAGTTGACAGGTTAACATGTTGCTTGTAGACAAGGTAAATAAAAGACAAAATAAAGTTGACGAGTTTTCAACAAGTTAACATGTTGTTTGTAGACAAGGTAAATAAAGAGACAAAATAAAGTTGACGAGTTAACAAGTTGACAGGTTAACATGTTGCTTGTGACAAGGTAAATAAAAGACAAAAATAAAGTTGACGAGTTAACAAGTTGACAGGTTAATATGTTGCTTGTAGACAGGGTAAATAAAAAGACAGTAACATAAGAACATTTTTAAGTTGATGAGTTGACAAGTTGCTTTGTTGCCAGTGTTGTTTTAACCTCGTCAACTAACCACAAGGGGTATCTCAGATTTACTCCCCTCCCCTGTGGGGGAGGGCTGGGAGGGAGAGGCTAATTGTTGCCAGTTGTCTGCATTCTGCCACATATGATTATTCATACACTTCTTATTTTATTGCAGCAACTTACGACTTTTTGCTATAAATCCAAGTCTTTGCGGAGAATAATCGTTGTTTAGTTTATTGCAGTGTTGATATGCTAACAGTTACTCTTTAAACAAAAACATGGCTAAGACAGTTAACACCAAGCAGCCTCATTTCAACCCCCTCCCCATAGGGAGGGGAGTGATTAGCGAGAGAGATAGCAGCCCACTTTCAACCCCTTCCCCAGAGGAGGGGAGGATTAGCGAGTACCCTATTGGTTAGGGAAAACTTTTAGTCATTCTTTAGCAAATTGTTATTAGCACTCCCCTCTCCTTCGGAGAGGGGTTGGGGGTGAGGTTCTGTGCGTAAAATATCCTTACAAAATATTGATTGAAAGGTCGAAAAACGGCTAAAAACGTGCTTTTTCTTCTACCCTTGTAAGTTGTTTGTTATCAAATAGTTGCAAGGAGGTATTTTAAAAGGTGCTTAGTAAGGGTTCAAAAGGGCGTTAGTAAGCGTCTTAAAGGGCATCTTTTGCAAGTCTATTGGGCGTCTTTTAAAAGCCAAAAGAGCATGTATTGTTTTGAACTGTATAAAAATAGTTTACAAACTCCGACTAATAAGGGAATAAGTTGTTTGTAAAAGACAAATAGATATTGCACCTAATTACATCTCTCATGTAGTTTATCCTCCCCTTGTAAAACCATCTAATTGGGGGGAATCATATCATGTATGTGGATTAATCTCATTCTATTAACAATCTACGCATTTAACGGAAGGACTAAAAAAGTGCCAAGACCCGATAGATCTTGGCACTGTGTGACTAACGCTTTGGAATTATTATCGCGCTGATTTAGTAGTTTGACTCCTCAACCTGGAAGAAGCTCTGTGGTGGTTACATACAGGGCAAACAGCTGGTGCCTTCTTGCCGATAACGATGTGACCACAGTTGCGGCACTGCCAGATGCAGTCGCCCTCGCGAGAGAATACCACGCTGTCCTCGATGTTCTTTAAGAGCTTGCGGTAACGCTCCTCGTGGTGCTTCTCAACCTTACCCACGCTGCGGAACTTAACAGCCAACTCTGGGAAGCCTTCTTCCATAGCCTCCTTTGCCATCTGCTCGTACATATCAGTCCACTCGTAGTTCTCACCAGCTGCTGCGTCAGCGAGGTTCTGAGTTGTTGTAGGGATGTCACCCTCGTGGAGGAACTTGAACCAGATCTTAGCGTGCTCCTTTCGTTGCGTGCAGTCTCCTCGAAGAAACCTGCAATCTGCTCGTAACTGTCCTTCTTAGCCTTAGAAGCATAGTAGAGATATCTAGTGTGAGCCTGGCTCTCACCTGCGAAAGCTGTTTTACGTTCTGCTCAGTCTTAGTACCTTCAAAGCTGCTGGGTTGAATTCTTGAACTCTCTGCCTTAGCGTGACATACTGGGCACTTCTGCTGGAGCCCCTGTTCCCCGTGAATCATAACCACAAACGGTACAAATAAATTTCTTTTTCATAATGTTTTTGTATTATAATGTTTTTGATTTTTGACAAAACGTATATTAAATACGAACTTATTAGCCCTATCAGCTGCTGATAATCAGTAGAATAAAGGTTTGTTATCTCCTGTAATAATTATAATCTTTCTAGTGCAAAGGTATTAATTATTTCTGAGTATGACAATTTTTAATACTATCGAATTGGAGCTATTTGGGACAGCGAATAATTAAAGAATAATCTCAACCTTTGAACATTGACCTTTGACCTTGAGGTTTTAATAACTTGACCTTTGAACATTGAAGTTTGAACTTTTATGATTAGAACTATTAACTATTAACTTTTGAACATTGAGGGTTGAACTTTGAACATTGAACATTGAGGGTTGAACTTTGAACATTAACCTTTGACCTTGAACATTGAAGTTTGAACTTTATGATTAGAAGTATTAACTATTAACTTTGAGCATTGAGGTTAGATAGTAATCATAATTCTGAATTGTGAATTATACATTATGAATTATCAAAGTAATCATAATTATGAATTGTGAATTGTGAATTATGAATTATCAAAGTAATCATAATTATGAATTGTGAATTATGAATTATCAAAGTAATCTACGAAATTATGATAGAATTGTGAATTATGAATTATGCATTATCAAAAGTATTTTATCGTTTTGTTTGCTATACTATTTATTTTTCTTATCTTTGTGTCATCTTCTAATAGATAAAATCTACCAATAAAAACCAAAGAATCATTATATAAAAGCATTTGTATGAAGAAAATTATAACTCCCTTAGCCAGCGCATTGTTGGCAACATCATCATTTGCTATTCCTGCCATGCGAATGTGGCGAAGCTTTAAGCAGGCTGACGGAACAATCCTGAAAGTAATGACCGGGCGATGAGCATTTCAATTATGCGCTGACAGAAGATGGCATACCAGTGTTACCGCATGATGGTAGTTACTATTATGCCTGCATTGAGGACAATCAGTTGGTGGCTTCATCGGTGTTAGCTCATAACAAAGCATTGCGAAAGGGTAGGGAGGAACTCGTTGCAGCAGCCATTCAGCAAGTAAGACAACTGCAAGAACAGTGATGAACTTCATCGTCAATTCTAAGCCTTTCGGACAGGATTTAGGTATGACATGGGAGGGTAAGAAGAAGGACTCGTCATCTTGGTTGAGTTCGAGGATATGGCTTTCAAAGATCCAAAGAATGTGTTGACGCTCCGACCACGTGAGAATGATGTCAAGACGCTCTATGAGAATATGCTTAATAAGGTAGGATATACCAATAACAATGGGGCTATCGGTAGCGTCCACGACTATTTTCTCGACCAGAGTAACGGCAAGTTCGACCTCACTTTCGACGTCGTAGGTCCCGTAAAGCTCAAGCATCCTTATAAGTTTTATGGTGAGCGAACAGGTAATCAGAATGATGCGAATGCGCCACAGATGATTATTGATGCCTGCAATGCGATCAAAGGGCAGGTAGATTTCAGCAAGTACGACTGGGATGATGATGGTGAGGTAGAGCAGGTTTATGTCATCTATGCTGGCGAGGGTGAGGCTACTGGTGGTGAGTCAAGCACCATCTGGCCACACAAGTATTCGCTCACTGATGCAGGACTTAACGCACTAACATTCAACGGACAAACGATAAACACCTACGCTTGTAGCAACGAGATTATCCGTGCACAGCTCAATGGCAAGGAGCGTGTGTTCTATTCTGGTATCGGCACCATCTGTCATGAGTTCTCGCATTGTCTTGGATTGCCCGACTTTTATGATACACGTGGCGGCAGTAACATTGGTTCTGGGCAGATGACTTGATGTGTTCGGGTAGTTATAACGGTGGTCCAGAGAGTTTGAAAAACGTGTATGGTGGTACGAATCGGTACAGTACCAGCTGGTTACGATGCTTACGAGAAGGCATATATGGGTTGGTTGAAGCCTATCACACTTGCCGATGAGGCTGTTGAGGTGAAGAATATGAAAGGACTTGCTGAGGGTGGCGATGCCTACTTACTTTACAATCCAGACACGAAGAACGAGTATTACATCCTTGAAAACCGTACGCCTCACCGTTGGGACACAGAGTTGCCGGGACACGGATTGATGGTTTTCCACGTAGATTTCGATGCCAAATCATGGCGAATGAACAACCTCAATGCTGCTTCGGCACAGCGCCATCCACGCTTCACGATTGTTCCTGCCGATGCTCGACTCGATCATGACACATAGAACAACGACCCATTTCCAGCGAATATGAGCAATAGTCTGACGAAGTCTACCGACCCTCGTCTGAGTTTCTACACGAACTATAACGTCAGTCCTCAGGCAGGAGTTAAGCAGATTGTTCGGAATAATGACAACACAATCTCTTTTAGCTACACTCCGTTGCAGACATCAGCAGGCATCAATACCCTCTCTGCCGACCGTGAACAGCCAGTCGAGACCTATACGCTCTCTGGCGTGAAGGTTGCGGACACTCAGAATATCCACAATCAGATTGTGATTGTTAAAGGTAAGAAGGTGAGAAAGTAGACGAGTGAACGAGTGAGCAAGTAGACAAGTGAACAAGTAGACGAGTAAACGAGTTGCTTGCGAGAGAAGACAAGGTAACAGATGAACAAAGTTCTTTTGAGTAACAAAGGGACGGGCTTTTGTGGATGTGTTAACGATTTGCTTGCGGAGAAAGACCGAGAAACAGAAGAGTGAGTTTTAGTTGACGAGTTAAGGAGAGAGCAAGTTTATAAGTTATATGTTGTGATAGATATTTGAGAGTGATGGCTGAAAAGCGCAACTTGGTGTTGTCCTCTTCTCGCCCTCTACTCTGTAAATATAATTAATAGTAGTATAAATAAAAGGGCATGAATTGGCTTTCTTCATTCATGCCCTTTTGCTTTGGAAGAAGTGCTCTTTTATGTATATACCTGATTATCTTGTCCACTTGTAAACTCGTTTACTTTGATATTTGACAATTTTCATACCCTTCAAAACCAATATATGGTCTTTTTGGCTGCAAAAAGGTGCTCAATGGCTTGCAAAAGGTGCCCTTTGAGGTCTTATTAACGCCCTTTGGAGTCCAGTTAAGCACCTTTTGCAATGTGACTTTGTATGTTGTTGATAACAAGATGATTGCAGTGGTACTAAAAATGCTCGCTTTTAGCCATTTTCTTTGAGATATTCTCTGATGATTTGTAATAACTTTTCATAGTTTTGGTATAATATCCTCTCACAGAAGACGGATATATGCAAGAAAAGCGCAGCGCTACAAACTCTTTTTAGATGGACAAGAATTCTCAGAAGTCTAAGGGTTATGGAGCGCACAGAGCTACTTTCTCAAACGTTTTTATTCAATGCTCACTAACGGAAAGGACGTCAAAGTGAGAGGCTATTGCTATTTTGAGTTGATAATAGAATCAAGAAGCTATGCAGAAGATTTACTTGTTAACTTTTTCACTCGGCTACTAAGTTCGTTTATCTCACTAAAAGAGGGTGCACACCTGTGTTGTGCACCCTCTTTACCTGTCTTTATTTAATGATTAGTGCGCAGAAGCACTTGAAAAGAGGTTAAGGACGATAACTCCTGCTAAGATGAGAGCAATGCCGATACCAGTAGCAAGGTCAAAGTGTTGCTTAAAAAGACAACTGCAATCACGTAGCTTAATACCAATCCAAGTCCTGCCCAAACGGCATAAACAATTCCTAAAGGAAAGGTCTTTAAGTGAAAGTGATAGGAAATAGAAACATGCAATGTATGTCAAGCAAGTTCTACGACTGGAAGTGGTTTGCTGAGCCGTCTGAGAGCTTCATACAAATAGTACCACAAACCTCTAAGATAATAGCGAAGCAAGAAATAAGTAAGCCATATATATAATGGTTAAAAAGTAAAGGTGGAAGTATACATGAAATCACCTATATGCGTTTTTCTGCTGCAAAAGGTACGATTTTTAAATATCTATTGCAAATTCAATCGTTTGGGTTTAGTGTTTGTTAACTTCGCTGAGGCTTATATTTAGTTACTCTGTAACATCTGTTAACTTATTTTTGCATTGCTATATCTCCCTTTACAACGCTTTGCATTAACTCGTCCACTTGTTCTTTCTAAATACATGTTCTCATGTTACTTTGTCTCTTTCTTGCAAAGCAGCGGTTCTCTTGTCCACCCTGTTAATTTGTCATAAACAAAAAAACCTTGGCGGGAAGCCAGGTTTCAGCGGTGCATAGAGACTCGAACTCGTGACCTCCTGCGTGACAGGCAGGCATTCTAACCAACTGAACTAACGCACCATGCATTACAGATTTTGGGGTTTCAGCGGTGCGTACGAGACTCGAACTCGTGACCTCCTGCGTGACGAGGCAGGCATTCTAACCAACTGAACTAACGCACCAAAATGGATGTTTAAAACCCTTTTTCTGTTTTTGCGTGTGCAAAGGTAATAATAAAAATCTATTCCACCAAAAATTAATTTATGCTTTTTATATAAAAAGTTGCATTACCCTTGCATCCTTGTATTGTCCGTCGCAATAAAGCCACTCTTTTCAGTATACTACCATTTGTAAAAACCAATGGACGAAAGACAGCAGTTGACACCTCGTTGTCAACGTCTACTATAGCGTAGATTTGTTTGAGGTGTAGCCCATTGCGCGTATAGTCGATTAGGCGGAAATAGCGGCTTGTGCATAGCCTTTTTGGCGAAATGGTTTCATGATGATAATACCCATTTCCGCCCGCTGATGCTTTGGATCGAAGTTGACAAGGTCTATCACTCCGACAATCTCCTGCTCACGATTCTCAATCATCAAGCGCAGTTGTCCGTCGATATAGATATCGTTTTTGCATCAGCAATGTAGTTATGCAGGGCATAACGGCTGTAAGGGAACATTCGTCGCACTGATATTCCATAGGCTACGATCGTTCTCAATGTGATAGAGCATATCGAGGTCTTCCGGCTCCATTGCTCTCAGTCTGACTTCCACGTGCTGTTTCTTTTCCATGTTTTAACCTCCTATCACTTCCGTCATGGTGACGACTCTGTTCTCCTTTCTATGGTAGAAACCGATGTAAATATTCTGCTTTGGTTGTTCGGCAAAGGCTTTCAGGATATCTTGATAGCTGAATAAGTCGGTGTCATAGACGATGCAGTAGGGGCAACTTTTCCCTCCAAACTCCTGAATTAGGTCGGCGTGCGTGTGCTGCAAGCTATCCTTATCCGCTACTCGATACTCTGCCACAAGGGCATTATCCGTTGCTAAACGTTGGCACATTCCCATTACTTCTTCGCCTGCAACAAAGATATAATGTGGGAATGATTTAGTTTTTGAAATGCGGAATCCCAACTTCTTGCGCATTGCTCGTAGGGTTGTACCTATCAGTGAGCCAAAGGCTCTGACGTAGATAGCCGTCTTAATCGGTAGTCGCCATAATGCGTTCATACCGCCATAATGCTTGCGGAAGAAGATGAGCATGGCATCATAGAAGACGTGGACATATCGGAAGCTCGACTTCTGCGTGCTCTCGCCCTTGTAATGCAGGATGCGTACGGGCAGATACCAGTTCTCAAAGCCGCCTTTCAGCAGTCGATAGCTCAGGTCGACATCCTCGCCATACATAAAAAAGTCCTCGTCTAAGAGTCCTACTTTGTCTAAGGCAGACTTGCGCAGGAAGCAATAAGCTCCGCTGATCACCTCAATCTTGCCCGGAACATCCCACGACAGACTACCCATATAATAATGTGCAAAGCGGTCACTCTGTGGGAAATGCTTGCAAAGTCCTATCATCTTATAGAACGAAACCACGGGGGAGGGTAGTCCACGACGGCTTTCTAAGGCTCGTTCACCACAGTGAGTAAGCATCTGTACGCCATGTCCTCCCGCCGCTGGGTGGCTATCCATGAAGTCGATAGAAGCATGGATAACCTCCTCGCCCACAACCGTGTCGGGATTGAGCAGTAAGACATATTCGCCCTTACTTTGGCGAATCGCAATATTACCACCCGCAAAAGCTAAGTTATGCGCACTGGCAATGAAGTGAACATCAGGGAAACGGCTGCGTAGATAGGCTACGGAGCCGTCATGAGAATGGTTGTCAACCACAAATACCTCAGCTTCAACGCCTTTCAAAGCGCGCTGAAGACTCTCAAGACACTGTCCGAGATAGTATTTTACGTTATAATTAACGATGACAACACTCAGTTTCATTTATGCTTGTTCTGAATTATCCATAGAACATTCATGCTCACAACGTTTCTTGCTTGGGTAGACGAAGAATAAACTCAACGCTAAGATGACGGCAAGATAGAAGAAACCTACGCTATCGCCGAAGGCATAATAGAAGAAGGTGTTGAGTATCATTGGAACGCATACGTCATCATTCGCACGCTACCCCAGAAGAGAAGTTTACGACTAACGTGGCTTTCGTCGGTGTGTAGGTCGGAACTTACGTAGCCAATCTTGAAAAAGGAAGAGCGAGAGTGGGATGAGCGAGGGTCAACAACTGCATGAGAAACTGCACAGTAACCATATTGCTGCTTTCAACATCAGCCCAACCACCGGGCAAGATCAGGTTAAGTTCATACACCGCAATGATGAGCAGTGTGATAAGGCATGAGCCAATTAACTCTGTAAGAAGTATTTTTCTTGTTTTATCCATAGTCATGATTAAGATTCAAAAGGTGTGCGGTTCAGAATACTTCTGCCCAACGTCACCTCATCAGTATATTCAAGTTCGTCGCCAACAGAGATACCTCGTGCGATAACCGACAGTTTCACGTCAGCATCTTTCAGCTTGCGAGAAATATAAAAGTTGGTTGTGTCGCCCTCCATCGTACTGGCAAAGGGCAAGGATGACTTCCCTTCACCGTACCCTCTTTCACACGCTCTACGAGCGATTCAATCTCTAAGTCGTGCGGTCCGATACCATCCATTGGCGAGATGATACCCCCCAAAACGTGGTAAAGTCCATGAAACTGCTGTGTATTCTCAATCGCCATCACGTCCTGAATGTTCTCTACCACACAGACCACCGAGCCGTCTCGGCGTGGGTCAGAACAGATAGAACAAACCTCATGATCGGAAATGTTATGGCAAACCTTGCAATACTTCACATCGTGTTTTACACGTATGACAGCATCCGCAAAGCTATCCACGTCCTCTGTCGATTGGCGTAGCAGATGCAAAACAAGGCGCAGAGCAGTCTTACGCCCCACACCTGGCAACTGTGAGAAAGCCTCTACGGCACGTTCTAAGAGTTGAGAAGGGTATTGTTGCATTGAAAATTAATTCTCGTAGGCAGGAGATAATAGGGGAGAGAGGTTTGCACTTACAACCCTCTTTCTTGTTTCTAATAGTCGATAAAGACTGTGATACTGATTTTGAGATATAGGGACACACCTAAAAGTGCATCCCTATACAGACAGCCAGTCCTTAAAATAGAATCTCTTCTCTTCCTCTTGATTAATCATCAAAGAGGTAAATACCGAGACCCACCTTCAAGCCCACTGTTGAATAGTCATGCTTCTTGAATGACTGATCAAAGTAAAGAGCAGGCTCAATCGTTACAGAACGGTTGATGAAAAAGGCATAACCCAACTCAACACCCGGCATCAGGTCGTTGTAGTTATGGTTAGCATGGAGGAGTTTTACGCCCGCCCCAAGGTAGAGTCCGTTCTGTGTGATATAATAACGTCCACCAACACCTACGCTGATATGGTCGGCAACAGCCTCAGAACCATTGTGTGCCGCATCGAATGTAGCAAGCACCATGAGGTTATCCCAAGGGAAGTAACCCGCCTTTGCCTGTACACCTAAGTTTAATCCGTCCTGACCATTATAGTGTAAGTCAAGTCCTGTCAGGGAAGCACCTAAATAGCCCTTACCCTCTTGAAACTGTGCAAATGCACCGATGCTCACTACCATTGCTGCAACGAGCAGCATAAATCTTTTATCATAGGAAAATATTACGATATAAATAATAATTAGGATTGACAAGTAATACCATAGGTTGATGTCAACAAAGCTAAGGACAAAGGTAAGGATAATATTTGGAATGAGGAAAAATTGACATTCTTTTATAAAATGGATGCAATATAGTAGACCCTGCTTTTCACCGTTTCGTATTTTAAGTGAATTAGCCGAATAGGGTTGAAAAAGGGTATAGTTTCTTAGGCTATTTATTAGCTTATTGGTTCTTTAATCAAGCTATGTGCTTATTCGTCAATATGTAAACAGGTTTCTAATTGAATATATTAAATGACGGCTACAAGTTATCTTACTTCCAAAGAGGCTCGTTATCCCATCCTGTCGGGAAGCCCATCGCAGCCACATCAACATTAGGATAGGAGATTAGTAGTTGTTTTAAGTGCTTTTTGAACCTATTATTTGGGTGGGTCGCATTCTGCAGATATTCTACAACAAAGTTGAGCATACAAGCGATTATTGGCAACTCCTGTAGGATTTATCCAATCTTCATTAAGCAATTTTGGTAAATGTGGTTTGATAGGATAACTCTATTCCATGTTCTTGAGTGATGTGCCACATTATTGCGGAGAGCAACCGTACTTTTGCACCAGCTTTCAAGTATCTTATGTTGTGGTAGGTTGAACTCTCGTGCAATTATCTTTTTATCTTTGTATCTGATAAATTACAAAAGATACGTGATAGGGTACTGAAGGAAACCACTCTAAAGTTTTCAGACAGGGGACTATCGGATTAGAATATTTATTCAAATGCTCTTGAATAAACCCTTCTTTCGAACGGAATACTTCTTGCTGGATACGGATAAAGCATATCGGTGAAAAACTTTTTATCAGTAACAAGTTCCTATCCCGTAACCAAAATGGCCCATAAATCATTGAGAAATGATGAATAAGTTTTGAACGAAGAGCTATCTCAAAGCTTTGTATAGCTGTAAAAGCAAAAGCCCTCAGTTCCTTATCAAAGAAATAAAGGTTGATAGCATTGGAAAAATGGCTGTTGGGCTTAAATGTATGAGTAGCTCTTGTTTTGTTCCATTGGGCGGAGATAGCTAGCAAACGGAAATAACTCATGATTTGTAGCTGTGTTGAAAGCGTCATTGTCATCTTTGACAATAAGTCCCCGATCTTTCGAGCATTTGGATAATTTGGGGTAATCCAAAGGTTGTTTTTGTGTAATCCATAAAGGTAATAAAAGCAAAAGTTCCACCCTGGTACGCTTTAAAAGAGGCGTGGTGGAAACTGTCACTGCAAAAGGTAGTCCTTTATTTTAATCTTGCAAGTTTTTAGATTAGATTTTTTGAAAATCATGGAAAAAGACAAATTGAAATAGGAATAGAGTAGATTTTTGTTTTCCGCTTTATTCGTATTTGTAAACTATTTTTCGTGCACTTCCAAAGTAGTACACGCCCCTTGCTAAGGTTCTAAAAGAGGCTCTTTTGGCTTCAAAAGATGCCTTACAGATCCTTACTAACGCCCTTAAACCCTTTATTAAGCACCTTTTTTGAAATGCAGTCTCACAAATGCTTGATAACGAACAATTTACGCGAGTGTTGCTGAGGCTCGTTTTTAGCCTTGTTATCGGATTTTTTTAGCTTGTTTTGTAAAGAAAATTCTAATGCTTTAAGCGGCAAAGTTTCAAAGACTCTTTTGTCACAAGGAGCGGTAAACCGCATATTCATCGGAACGAAAGAAGGATAATTCCCATGAAGAGAGCAGATTTTATGACTCCTTATTCCGCATAAACCGCTTTTTAGCGTTGTTTTAACGTGTATTTCGTCACATTATATTAAAAAACGAACAGAAGTCATCTGCTATACGAAATAATTTAGTAATTTTGCCCACGGTGACTATTGTGGTTTCTGTTTGTAGTTCTTTAAGAGAGCACATGATAAGGGGTAGAATTGCATTAATCACTGAATTTACAGATACTTATACCCCCTTAAAATCAGGTTAATTAGTCGCTCAAATTCACGTACATTATTATTTCATATATGAAGAAGTTTTTTTTATTTACGCTCCTTTGCGTAATAACGATTACAACACAAGCACAGACGAATCTTTCTGACTATCTCACGAAGCGGATGCCGAAGCGGGAGACGCGTGCCGTTTGGCTGACGACACTTGCCAGCCTTGATTGGCCGAAGAATTACGCACGGTCAGAAGAAAGCATCGAACTGCAAAAGCAGGAACTCATTGACATTCTCGATAAATATCAGAAGGCGAATATCAACACCGTACTCTTGCAGGCGCGTGTGCGTGCAGCAACGATTTATCCATCGGATATCGAGCCATGGGACCAGTGTATCACTGGCGTTGAGGGTAGGGCACCGGGCTATGGCTACGACCCACTCGCCTTTGCCGTAGAGGAATGTCACAAACGTGGCATGGAAATTCACGCATGGATAGCGACGATTCCGGTGGGTGCAAAGAGTTCTTTGGGTTGTAGAACGCTGATGAAAAAAGGTTTCCGAATTAGAAACTTCTCAACGGGTTCTTATCTCGACCCTGCCGATTCGAGAGTTGCACCTTATCTTGCCTCTATCTGTGGAGAGATTGTCAGAAAGTATGATGTGGACGGTATCAACCTCGACTATATCCGTTACCCTGACGGATGGCCACGTCCTTCTTACCGTGATGGCGACACGCCCGATGAGCGTCGCAGCAATATCACAGCCATTGAGCGTGCTATTCATGATGAGGTAAAGGCTATCAAGCCGTGGGTGAAGATGTCGTGCTCGCCAATCGGTAAGCATGCCGACCTCAGCCGTTATAGTTCAAAGAATTTCAATGCCCACGACCGTGTTTCACAAGAGGCGCAGGAGTGGATGAGATTAGGACTGATGGACCAGCTCTATCCGATGCAATACTTCCGTGGCGACAACTATTACCCTTTTGTTGCAGACTGGGTGGAGAATGCTCATAAGCGTGAGATTGTCACAGGTTTGGGTACTTACTTCCTCGACCCACGTGAGGGGAATTGGATGTTGGGCGACCTCACCCGCCAGATGTACGTCAGTCGTGACCTCGGTGGGCCATGCCTACTCCGTTCTTACTCCTCACGGCTAACAAGCAGGGTGTTTACGACTTTGAGAAGCAGTTTAATGCTACGCTTTCCCTCCCTCATCAAATGCAGGGTGTTGCGTCAACGGCTGCCATGCCATACGCTGTCAATTCCTCGTTGGTAGAACGTCGAGAGGATAAGTCAGTGATACTGAGGTGGAAGGCGGTCACTCCTTATTATAATATATACGCCAGCTACATCTATCCTGTTGATACAGAGGACGCACGAAACTGCTTTTACACGTTATACGGGTCAGACGTTGCAGTTGAAGAACGTGAATCCTAACCTCTATTTTGCGGTTAGGGGTATGGATCGTTACGGGGTTGAAACGCCTGCTTTACAGGAGAATATGAAGTCTGCAACGCTTTCTAAATCTCCTGTTTCATTGCTCGCTAATGATGGTAACACCCTCACGCTCCCTGCGGCAGCAAAGCTAACGGATGCCGATCATTATGTAATCCTCTCTTTGCAGGGTGTCATACTCCGCATCATTAATGCTCAATCTGTAAGAAACAACCAGTTATCTATCAGTTCCCTGTCCGACGGTATGTATTCCCTCAAAGTCTATAACCACAAGAAAAAGTCCTTCGTCTTAGGCTCCTTCATGCTTAGAAGAGGTCGTTGACAAGTTAGGGAGTTGACGAGGGGACAACTTAGGAGGGTTGGCGAGTTGACAAGTTAGACGGGTTCACTTGTCAACTCGTTTACTTTTCCACTACTTCTCGGGTAAACGAGGTTGGCGTCAGTGATGTTGTTCAGCACCTCAGTGAGGAACTTACGTGACTCCCACTTTGCCATAGGCAGGTCGTGGAGCAGGTAGTTACCACAGTCGCGCGGAGCAGCACCAAGGATTTCGCCCTCGAAGTCAGCAACGAATTGGAAGGTGCGGCGCATGAGATCGACGATGTCTTTCGATTCAAGATCGCCACGAAGGATAAGATAGTTACCCGTTAGACAGCCCATAGGGACCCCAATAGATAACACGGTCTTTCCACTCTTCATCATTGCGGAGGAAGGTGGCGCTAGTGTTCGATGGCGTGGATGGCACCGACGTGCAACACTGGCTCACGATTGGGTTCTTTCATACGGATATCGAAGGTAGTAACGGTCTCTCACCCACTCATCCTCATGACTACATAAATGCCACGCAGCAATCGCTCGTGGTCAATGGTAAAGGAAGGTTTTACTTAATTCAGAATTCACAATTCAAAATTCACAATTATGATTACTAATGTGAGCTATGTTTTAACTCACAAGTCTTATTTAATACAGAATTCATGTTTAATTCATAATTCATAATTCAAAAATTCATAATTATGATTACCGATGTTTGTTTCTGTGTTATTCACGAGAGCTTTTAAGCTGTTGTTAGCATAAAGGAGTCTATTTTATTTGTGAGTTCTCTAAGAGAATTAAGTACAACAAAACGAGTTATATGTTTCTATAAACTCTGCCCACATCGGTAATCATAATTATGAATTGTGAATTATGAATTCTGAATTGCTTCTATAAAGCGCCTTGTCACCTCAAAGCTGCCATTGGCGATGCGCTCCCAGAAGTCGTAGTACTGGCTGGCTTTATTGTCTTTGAGCGGAACATCGCTGATAACTCGGAAGGAAACGAAAGGCGTTTGATAGATGTGGCAGACTTGCGCACAGAACAACTCTCCATATCGACGGCTGTTGCTTCTGGGAAGTGGTTCATTATCTCTTGCATCTTCTCACGTGAGGTTGACAAACCATTCGCCACTGACGGTCAGCCCCTGCGCTTGACGTGTAAGTCCCTACAATCAGGCAGTTGTTCAACGACAGTGCCTTTTTCAATCAACTCAGTAGAGCGCCTTGAAGCGAGCAGGCATACCGATAATCTGACCGAAAGCCACCTCATCGCCACAGTAGGCATCATGATACGCGCACTCTGTTGCTACCACCACATCGGTAACCTCCAATGAAGTGTCAGCCCTCACCAGCACAAACCACTTGATATAACAAGGTCGGATGGTAATGGTTAATCATCTCCACCGCACCGATGGTAGAGAGTTAACTTTACCGATACCACACTGCTGCAAGATGATTCCTTCTCTCCCAACTGTCCTGCGTAACGAAGTCTTTATGATTGAAAATGCTCCGTCTCAGTGTTGGAAAGAATTGCTTTAAGTTGCTCGAACTCTTTGTCCATTGCAACGATGATTCCTATTTTCATACTGCAAAGGTACGAAAAAGTTACAAGTTGGATAATGTAAGTGCTTTGTTTTTTGTAACTTTGCAGAGATTAATCATTTGTCTGATATAAGCAATATTAAATAAGAATGAAAAACTTGGAAAAGATTTCTACCCGATGTATTAGTAGTCGTATTGTTTGCAGGTCATCTCGTTCGCTTACTTCTTCGTACCCGTCACTCAGGTAAGATTCTCTATCGCCACGATGCCTCAGCAGGTGTCGGTTCGGCACAGGAAGATGACAGAGTACCAGAACCGTACAGGTGAGGCAACACGCTGGACAAACGCCATCTTCGGCGGTATGCCAACTTATCAGATGTCGCCATCGTATCAGTCAACAGACGGACTGTCGCAGGTGATGAATGCTTATCACCTCTGGTTGCCAGACAATGTATGGTTCCTTTTTGTCTATCTCTTAGGTTTTCTATATTCTGTTGAGAGCCTTTCGATTTCCGCCAACTCGTTGGCAGCCTGTAGCAGTATCATGGGCGTTCTCGTCCTATTTCCTCATTATCATTGCTGCCGGTCACCTCTGGAAGGTAATGGCATTGGCTTATCTTCCACCAATGATTGCCGGTATTGTCTTGGCTTATCGAGGACGTTATCTGTCTGGATTCATTGTGACAGCTATCTTCACAGCCTTTGAAGTAAAGGCGAACCACGTGCAGATGACTTATTACTATCTGTTCATCATCCTCTTTATGATCATCGGCTATCTCGTGCAAGCCGTTCGTGAGAAAGCAACTCGCAGGCTTCTTCAAGGCTTCGGGCGTATTGGCGTAGCAGCGATTGATTGGCGTTTTAATCAATCTATCGCTGCCTTTACCACACATGGCAGTATCAGAAAGAGTATGCGTGGCAAGAGGAGTTGCTGAAAGCTGATGGAGCCAACCAGACAAGCTCAGGTCTTGATCGCGACTATATCACTCAGTGGAGTTATGGTATTGATGAGACAATGACCTTACTCGTGCCTGATGCAAAGGGTGGAGCAAGTGTTCCATTGAGCCAAAGCAGTACGGCTATGTCGAAAGTTGACCCACAGATACAGTCAATGATTCCACAGCTCTATGATGCTTTCCCACAGTATTTCGGCACACAGCCGGGTACGAGCGGTCCTGTTTACGTCGGTGCATTCGTCCTCTTCCTCTTCATATTAGGCCTTTTCATCGTGAAGGGCACAACGAAGTGGGCACTCTTAGCAGCCACAATACTATCCGTTCTCCTCTCATGGGGACATAACTTCATGGGCTTCACCAACTTCTTCCTCGATTACATCCCAATGTATGCGAAGTTCCGAACGGTGGCAAGTATCCTTGTTATCGCTGAGTTCACCATCCCTCTCTTGGCAGCTCTTACCTTGAAGCGCCTTGTTGAGGAGCCAGAACTCTTAGGACAGAAGATGAAGTATGCCTATATCAGTCTCAGCTTGACAGCAGGTGTAGCCCTCTTAGTGGCTGTATTCCCAGACATGATGGGTCCATTCACCAGCGATCAGGAACGCCAGATGATTAATAGTATTCAGGGCATGGACGGCACATACGGCTGGAACAATCCTCGCTGAATGTCTCCGCTATGCGTGCTGCAATGGTCAGCTCAGACGCTTAGCGTTCGGTTATTATCATCCTCATCGGCTTTGCGCTGCTCTTTGCTTATAAGATGAAGAAGCGCGTGCCGACTATATGGTGGCTGCTTTGTTAGTTCTTTTGTCTCGTTGATATGTGGCAGGTGGACAAGCGTTACCTCAATGACGAGATGTTCGTACCAGAGTGAACGCGATATGCCACAGCAGCCAACGGCAGCCGACCTTGAAATTAACAGGATAAGAGCCTCGACTATCGTGTGCTGAACTTTGCTTCAAACACTTTCAACGAGAACGAGACATCTTACTTCCATAAGAGTATTGGTGGTTATCACCCTGCGAAGCTCCGTCGTTATCAGGAGATAATCGATGCTTACATCGTTCCAGAAATGCAGAAGACGATGCGGCAATCGCAGCAGCAGGTGGTAATATGCAGGCGGTGGATGGTGTGAAGATCTTCCCAGTGCTGAACATGCTGAACACGAAGTACTTTATCCTTCCGCTGCAAGGTGGTGCAACGGCACCAATACAGAACCCTTACGCACAGGGCAACGGCTGGTTTGTTAACAAACTCACCTATGTCAACGATGCCAACGCTGAGTATGCCGAGGTTGGTAAGATTGACGTACGCCATGAAGCCGTAGCCGATAAGAAGTTTGAGGCGGCTTTGGGTCAGGCAAAGGCGAACGACTCAACAGCGACTGTGAAGCTCGACAAGTATGAGCTCTAACAACCTGCAATACACCGTCAACTCAAAGAATGGTGGTGGTGGTAGTCTTCTCTGAGGTCTACTATCGGGTTGGACTGCAACCATCGATGGTCAGCCAGCAGAGCTGGTCGTGTCAACTACATCCTCCGTGCTGTGAGCGTAAAGCCGGGTAAGCACACGTAGTACTCGACTTCCGCAACAAGTATCTCTACTGAGACCATCGCTACATCTCTATCGTTATTCTCCTCTTGGCAGTGCAGGAGCAGGATATATGGAGTGGAAGAAGAAATAAACAAATAGCCAACCAACTGGCTTCTCCCATCCCTCCCCCATAGGGGAGGGCGTGAAATGCGAGATACCCCTAGCATTTCTGGAACTTGCGGTCATTGCGATAAGTGAAGTGTGGAGACAAGGAGAAGTCATCACAAAAAGATGAAGGTTGAAGAAGATCAAACAGAATACCCTCAAGTATTATGGCTTACGAGGTGTTCCGTTTAAATCGAAGAGTGTTTAGAACATTGGCTTTATATGCTTTTTATTATATAGGGCTTATAGCGTTCTTCACCTTTTTATATATATTGTAAAAACAAAGATAACAAGAAAATTATGAGACAACGAGTTGAAAAGAAACTGAATCAACGTTTGATGCTTCCAATAAAATTATTCATGGGTAGGGAGAAGTCGGGAGGTATCGTTCTGCTTCTCAGCGTTGCCTTAGCTATGGTATTGGCAAACACCGCCTTAGCAACAAGCTATTTCCATTTCTTTGAGCAGGAAGTAGGGATTTATCGTCAACGGAGAGCCTTATCTGAATTATAGTTTACACCACTGGATTAACGATGGACTGATGGCGATATTCTTCTTTGTGGTAGGCTTAGAACTAAAAAGGGAATTCATCGGTGGCGAACTCGCTGACATCAGAAACACAATTCTGCCCATAGGTGCAGCAATAGGCGGTATGCATATACCTGCACTTATTTATCTATGTCTGAACATAGGAACCGCACAGAGCATGGGATGGGGAGCACTACCAAGCAGACATCGCCTTTTGCCTTAGGAGTCGTATATCTTTTGGGCGATAAAGTACCCGTATCGGCTAAGGTTTTCCTTACAACACTTGCCATAGTAGACGACCTTGGGGCAGTGCTTGTCATCGCCTTCTTCTACACTTCCGAGCTCTCTATTGTGAGTTTACTCTTTGGTTTTGGCTTTCTCGCAGTGATGTTTATAGGCAACAGACTCGGTATCAAGAACCTATTCTTCTATGCCGCACTTGGTATCGGTGGTGTATGGGTAACATTCTTGCTATCGGGAATCCATGCAACAATCGCAGGCGTACTCGCCGCCTTCATGATTCCAGCCGATGCAAAGATTAACGAGTCGGTCTATCTCAAACGTATTAAGAGATTGACAAGACGTTTCGAGAAAGAGGAAGCAAACGAGGTTAGGACCTTGGAAGAGGGGCAGGTACACGTATTGGCACATATTGAGCACGACACCAATATTGCAATACCTTTGCTGCAACAGCTCGAACACAAGCTCACCCCTATCGTAACCTTCTTGATTATGCCGATATTTGCGATTGCCAATGCAGGTATCAACTTCACGAGTTTAAGTCTTTCAGACATCTTCTCAACCCACGTAGCACTCGGTGTGACACTCGGCTTGTTCTTAGGAAAACCAATTGGCATTGTCAGTGCAATCTTTTTAATGGTAAAAATGCGTTGGGCAACACTTCCAAGTGCCATCACTCGTCGCACACTGCTGGGCTTAGGTATGCTTGCCTCCATCGGCTTCACAATGTCGATGTTCATCTCTACCCTCGCTTTCACCGATGAGCTATTAATGACACAAGCAAAGTTGGGTATCTTCCTCGCCTCCATCTTAGGTGGAATAGGTGGATATGTACTGCTGAATAAGAAAAGTCGATAACAACCTCACCCCAACCCCTACCAGCCTCACCCTTTAACCCCCTCTCCGAAGGGAGAGGGGAGTTTCTAAAGCAACATATCTTTAAAGAATGACTAAGAAAAGGTCTTTCCTAAACAATAAGGGGTATCACGCTGATCACGCCCTCTCCTATGGGGAGGGGTTGGGAGAAGGGCTGAGTAGGGTTTGAGAAATGAGGCTCTTTTGTCATAATTTTTCCCATCTCCTTTTTCAAAAGATGCTCTTTTTAGCTTTCAATTAACGCCCTTTTGCCTTGCAAAAGATGCCCTTTAAGAACTGTTACTAACGCCCTTTTGAAGTCCAATTAAGCACCTTTTCTTGCACAACTTTATAACCAATTGATATTCTGCCGATTACAAACTTGCTTTTTGAGCATATTTCACCGATTTATTTAAGCTGTTTTTACTTGAATTTGTGTAATGATTTTTCAACTCTCACCTGTTAATTTTCAATGCACTAAATTAGAAAGAAAATGCTTTAAATTCATAATGCAAAATTATAATTACCGATGTTGAAAAAATCAACTGGAACTTACTAACCCCTAAAATTCAAATTATAAAGTTCAAAGGTTAAACTTCAAACTTCAAACTTCAAACTTCAAAGATCAATGTTTTTCTATCGGACAGACAGTGGAGGTTAGTTTCATCTTCTCGACATCAAACGTGGTTAGATAGGAAGTATCAGCAAATGCTGTTGAGAGAACCAAGAACTTCTTTATCCTATATAGATCGTGACCGTAAAGCATATAGTTAGCAATATCTGTTGCTGTGAAATAAGGTGTCATCTGAGTATGTGAGTGCATTACCTCTTTTATCTCCTCACCATTCATTGTTATCGGTTGCTCAAGAAAGCTACGGTGATATCTGCGCCAACTGAGTACATTCATCTCCTTATCTAAATCGAAAGAGTAATCATCACCAATAGGAATCACCCCATGCTTCGTTGTACCATGCAGGAGATAGAGTCTATAACCACCTTTCTCCAAAGGGAGCAAGTCCCAGTTCAGTCCTGATGTGTTAGCTAAGAGAATGCTATCTCCCTTCTCCTTTATAACCTTACGAGGTGCAAGCTGCTTTGCTTTGAGCAGTTCAATCTCATTTGGTTTGAGTTTACGTGGAGTGGCTGAACTGACATAGAAACTCGTGTCGTTACTTAAGTGGAATGTCAGTTCAAAGACCGTCTGTTCTTTTTCAAGATTAGCAAAGATATAACGCCAAGTTAGGTTTCCATCTTCAATAGCGGTAGCAGAATTAATCTCCGTTCTATTAACATTATATTTCATAAGAGAATCAGTAGCTTGCCACGCCAGTTTTTCATAAGTATATAACAACATTCCTTCCACAAGAATAGAGTCATTGATAGCTTGGAAACGCTCTGGAGAAGGTGCAACAAACTTCTTCGGTGCAGACTGTGCCTTACCATAAATGGAAAAACAAAAAAGGAGAAGTGCGGACAAGATAAGTTTTACCTTGTATTCGGAATTTGGAGTTTTCATGTTAATATTTGTTTTTAGTTATTGTTTAGTCCTTGGTATGAATGATTAAGTCAAAATAGGTGTTGGCGAGAAAAAGCATCACTCCCTTCCCTCCTTAAAGGGAGAAAACAGCCTCACCCCCCAACCCCCTCTCCTGCAGAGAGGGGAGTGCTGGGAACTGTTTGCTTAGGAATGACTAAACAGCTTTTCCAACCATAGGGGTAACCCGCATTTCACGCCCCTCCCTATGGGGGAGGGGGTTGGGGAGAGGCAACTTTATTACTCCTCCATCAACTTTCTATATCTACCCTTCTTAATCTCCTCATTGCCAAGACGGCGTGCCTTATTGATTTCGTAATCAGAGAAGCCACCTTCGAAGTAGACAACTTCACCATTACCCTCAAAGGCGAGGATGTGGGTACAGATACGGTCGAGGAACCAGCGGTCGTGGCTGATTACTACTGCACAACCTGCAAATGCTTCAAGACCTTCCTCTAAAGCACGGAGCGTGTTGACGTCGATATCATTCGTAGGCTCATCGAGTAAGAGGACGTTTCCTTCCTGCTTCAATGCTACAGCCAACTGTAATCGGTTGCGTTCACCGCCTGAAAGGACTGAGCAAAGCTTGCTTTGGTCGGTTCCGGAGAAGTTGAAACGAGAGAGATAAGCACGTGAATTGATGTCGCGTCCACCCATGCGGATGGTCTCGTTGCCCTGTGCTACAACATCATATACAGTCTTGTTTGGGTCAATATCCTTGTGTTGCTGGTCGACGTAGGCAGAGTTTAACAGTCTCACCCACCTCGAACGTACCGCCATCAGCCTGCTCAAGCCCATAATAAGGCGGAAGAGTGTTGTCTTTACCAGCACCGTTCGGACCGATAACACCCACGATACCGTTAGGGAGGCAACATGAAGTTGAGGTCGTTGAAGAGTATTTTCTCACCGAAAGCCTTCTGTACATGTTGTGCTTCAATTACCTTATTACCGAGTCGTGGACCATTAGGAATGAATATTTCGAGCTTCTCCTCGCGTTGCTTCTGCTCCTCATTGAGCATCTGTTCGTAAGAGTTCAGACGTGCTTTACCCTTTGCCTGACGTGCCTTTGGTGCCATACGTACCCATTCCAACTCGCGCTCCAGAGTCTTGCGACGCTTAGATGCTGACTTCTCTTCCTGTTCCATGCGCTTTGTCTTTCTGGTCGAGCCATGAAGAGTAGTTGCCCTTCCATGGAATACCCTTCGCCACGATCGAGCTCAGAATCCACTCGCTCACGTCATCAAGGAAGTAACGGTCGTGCGTAACGGCAATGACCGTACCCTCATACTGCTGTAAATGCTGCTCCAACCAGTCGATGCTCTCAGCGTCAAGGTGGTTGGTAGGCTCATCAAGAAGGAGTACGTCAGGCTTCTGAAGGAGTAGGCGGCAGAGAGCAACACGGCGTCGCTCACCACCTGAAAGGTTCGTAACAGGGAGGTCACCCTTAGGACAACGCAGTGCATCCATGGCTCTTTCGAGTCTTGAATCAATGTTCCAGGCATCCGTTGCATCGATGATATCCTGCAATTCTGCCTGACGCTGCATCAGCTTATCCATCTTGTCAGCATCAGAGTAATACTCTTCCAATCCAAATTTCACATTGATATCATCGTATTCCTTCAGTGCATCATAGATATGTTGCACACCTTCCATAACATTTTCCTTCACGGTTTTCGTCTCATCGAGTGGTGGATCCTGTGGCAGATAGCCCACAGAGTAGCCCGGACTCCATACCACTTCACCCTGTGTTGGCTCCACAAGACCAGCGATAATCTTCATCAGCGTAGACTTACCTGCGCCGTTGAGACCAATAATACCTATCTTTGCACCATAGAAGAACGAGAGGTAAATGTTCTTCAGAATCTGTTTCTGGTTCTGTGGGATGATCTTTCGATACACCCACCATTGAGAAGATAATCTTCTTGTCGTCTACTGTTGCCATTAATTCTTTCGTTTGTTTTGTAGGCAAAGATAACGAAAATAATTCATATTGGCAAGTTAAGAAGTGGACGAGTTAAGAAGTGGACGAGTAAACAAGATGCTTGCGAAAAGAAGACAAGGTAAGGAGAAGACAGAGTAACAGGTTAACATTTAACCCAAATGCGGGCATTAGAGGCTAAATATATTGTGGTTTAATGAGATTTTGTAACTTATTCTAAAAATCATATCAAGTAATTTTATTATAAACCGCGTTCTTTAATTTGTTTCTGTATTACTTATTTTATTCTTAGAACTCATTATATGGCATGGAATTTTCGTGAGATCGTTAAATCACTATATTAAGCATCTTTATGAGTACAAAGATAAGTAAAAAGTTGATAAATGAAGTAATTGTTAACAAGAAAACGAAAGATTAATAAGACTCTTGTTTATAATAAAAAATATATATTATAATGCTATAACACACTGATTCTTAAAGAGAAAAGAAGAATATCCTTGTGGATATTCCTCTTATAACATAGTGATTCCGTTGGAGTCAGTATTGAAAACTTAACAAATGTCTGTTTACTAATGACTTAAATCAGTTTTCTGATATAACTATAAAGTATGTAGCACATTTGTGGCGCAGGTTGTGGGGAACTCATAGGAATCACAACCTATGACACTGATGTGGGGAATTTTATATCCTGTAACTCACTTTCAAAGAACATTCTTTTCCCTCTAAAACAAGAGGACTAGCGATAGAGTGGATTTTGTGTTTGAAAAACGCTTAGTCAATCTCTAAATAACGTAACAAAAGATACTTATTTTATTTGAATTACTTAAATGTTTTGGCTATATGTTCTTGCAATAACAAAAGTTTTAATATTTAAGTCTTACAACTTTAACGATAATTACTTTCCTTTATAATCGTGTTCAACTAATGAGTAATGTTCAAAATTAATGAACAAGAGGTAATTAGTAGACACTAGATTTGGAATTAACAAAAATGTTCATTATATTTGCGGCGTTCAATACGAATGAACATTGTTAAAATGATGAACTATATGAATAAAAATAAAGTTATAATTTCAGATGCCATTGACCATTTGAGAGAGGTTTTGGCTAAGTTAAACAGGTTGTTTTATAAAAATCTCTATAGAAATGACTCTACGATATTCAGATAGAAGGACAAGACTTTCTATTGTTCAAAACAATGTTATAAAAGGCAAACTTATCTATAATTTTGCAGAATGGCAGGTGACCTGTGACACAAACTGATGCCTTCCTGCTAATATCATAATATATACAACCTGATCTTTATAACTTGGTACAGCAAGAAAATATCAACATGATGAGAGAAGTGTAATTGTAGAATCATTGTCCCTCCGTTATTTGTCACATCAGCGGTCAAAAAGATTTGAGCAGAAGGAAAAAGGGGAAAAAGCTTTCATGGAGCTGGTATTAAATTGATATTTTTCTTTTACAAGATGAAACTAATGTTTCCAAACCCTATCCTTAGATTTTGCGACCCAGACAGGCTTATCGCTGGGAAGAACAAAGAATGTTGAGAAGAACTGGTTTGAGGAGCATTTTATTATAAACGATGGCTTCTAAACGTGTATTGAAGATCGGGAACAACTGATTGACCTATGGCAAGTGTGCTATAAACTGGTACGTTAGAGCCGAGTATTGATAAAGAATTTGAATTGGTGGATTACAAGATTGGAAACAACTCAAACTTCCTAACAATATGTATTGGGGGAAAGTGGAGCTTATTTACATGATGGCTTTATTCTCGAACAATTTTGAAATATATGCAGATGCGCCCATCAGCAATCTTTTGCTAACTCACAAAGTAAGAATCCAAGATAATGGAAGCATCAAGGTTTATCAGAAATTCTGGAAAGATAGTACGAATAGCAATTTGGTTCCTAATTTTCTTATCTACGCAGATTTAATAGGAAGTGGGAACAGTCGTTGTATCAGAAGCAGCACAGAAACTGAAGGCGTATGGCATATAAATTGACCAAGGAAAGGTTGGAAACGACCTTTTATTCTCCACCTTACAGGCATTGAAAAAGTGTATGTCTGAGTATAACCTTTTTCTCTATGTGGTAGGAGCTACGGCAAGGGACATCACGATGAAGATATTGAATGAGGTAGAGCCAAAAAGGAGGACTAGACCTCGATGTTGCAATAGCCATTGAACATTGGGACGATTTTGGACAAAATATGCAGGACTTTGGGCGAATCATTTTGTAAGAGTTAACACTCAAATTCATATATAAGGGCATGAAGACAATATAGAATACGTGAGGTGGATATTTGGCGTATTGCTGTTGACGAACAAATATACTGTCAGCACCTGAAGGCAATCCTGTCATAGTCTGTCAAATGTTTAGAAGATGTGATGAAGCAAGCTATAGATATAGAAAATTGATAACCTCACATTTTAAGATCGCACCGTTATGTGACAGTTCCTATTAAATTGGACGCTTGGAGATGACCGCATCAAGCCACGCAAGGATGCGATGATATGTTCTGTATTGTGAGCAACTATTTTCCGATGCGCATTGCTGGGTAATTCTGTAACCCCACCTGATTGTGTGGAGCTGTCGGAGATAAGTCAACCATAGTATATGAGTTCACAATAGCTTGGATATGATGTTTCACAGATGCTGTCAACAAACACTTGCTGTTTTATATTGAATTGTTGAAAGGAGAAACGCTGATGTAGAACATAGTGAGCTGATTTACCATCTTATGCGTGCTATGGCGATGACAAAAGAAGCGCATTTGATGTCTTGCCATTATAAAATCCCCTGGTAGCTTTTACAAACGAACTTCAGTAGGCAGTGCATATGAAAGTAAGAATATTTTTCTAGAAAGGACAATGGCAAAGAGAACGAGACTTTTTAGCTATAAGTTCTTGATGACACTCATATGCTGTTCTTTCTGATGGTATGGGGAGGTCTTTCCCTTGGTGCCTGGCAGCAAAAACCGCGACTAATGCCATTTGCGACTATTGTGTCAACACTATGGCAGCTCAATATCAAAATTGCTATGCTTTAAAGGAAGCAGATCGTAAGATTCGACGTTAGTCTTCAGTTTAAAGCAATATGGGGACTCAACAACAGCCATTATCATAGAACAGAAAAGTTGCATGCAGTTGGCTGGGCAATGTCAGAATCTTTCGAATGATTAAAATGATCTCTACAACTCAACATTGATCATGTCATTCATATAGGATATGGTAGAACAGCTCTTTCTCGTTGGCAAAAAGGCATAGAACTATCATCCTTTGCCATACATTACCGATAACCTTCAACAAGGTACGACTTTATACCTATGCACAGACGGATGTATCAAATGCCCATTCTGCTGAGCACTTTCTCTATGCAGGAATTAGAGACGTTGGTAAATCTTCCAAATGATGATGCTTTCCAGCCCATTAAAATAAGTCTCTAACCTCTGTTTTTAAGTTTCTAAAAGTTCAAAACTCGTGCAGTCTTAGCCATAATCTGCTCCCTTTTAATAAAAGGAAAAAGTATATCTATGAAAGTACGCATTGATATAGACATGCAAACAGGGGAAAGAGGAGCTCTCGAAATTTATAAGGCATATTCTGACAGATTGTTGCGGATATAGCCTGCACTCATGAACGACAAGCACGGCAGAAGATATTCTGCATAATGCTTTATTATTATCTTCCTCCATCAAGTCGCTGAAAGACAACTCAAAATTGGAAGGATGGATGATTAACCTCGTGAGAACTTGTAGCCTAAGATTCCTGCAAAGTACAGAAAAAGACGATGTTCCTCTATCCAGTCTGGGCCTTGAACTCTTGAACGAGGAAGATGAGGAGGAAAAGAATATTGACATAGAACTATTAGTTGGAGGCGATAGAATCGTTACCGGATGGGAACAGAGAGTGTTCAAACTTTCTGTTTTTGGATGGTCTTTCCACAAGGGAAATCGGAGAACTGCTTTGGTATCAATCCTCTAGTTCTTCTTCACAGTTGTTTAGGCAAAGAAAATGCTACGCACCATACTGATTAATTATTGGATGCTCTTCTTGCTTCCTAGTTCTTATACCAGTTCTATCTATTTTCGCAACGAGGGACGAGTCTGCCCAGCACTTCTGATGACAAAGCCAACAGTAGTAAACACTCATAAGAACTTCCAAGACGGCCTCAAAAAGGCACGCCTCTAAAGAAAGCAACCAAACTATTCCAATCCCATCAACTACCAACTTGAATGATGATCATATTTTGGCAAAAGAGTTGTTTCTGCTAGAAGATTTCTTCACAAATAATAACTGATAGTAAATCTGGACAGCAGACAGTACTCAACTGTGTAGATTCCTTTACAAAAACATCTGGCAAAGGATATCAGCATAGAAGACTCTGTGTTCCGTATTCCACAAATTCCAGAAGAAAGAATGATGGCATTGAACGAGAATGTCGCCTACGATGTCACCAATAAGAGAAATACGCATGGACATTTAACTTCGATTTATTCTTCCAATGGGCGATGGAGACCATGTCAACCTAGACTACCTGTCGGTGTAGATTGCGCTAACAGTGGGGCTGCAGCAAAACCTATATGACATGGGATGATTATGTAAACTATCTCGCCCGGAACAATGCCTTGATGGATTCTGTCGAGGATGGCAAAAATGTCATGGATAGCACTCAACAATGCAACAGATGCAACGCATCCTTAAGCGCATCCTTAGGTGAAAAAGCATCACTACCTCAAAAACATTTGGATTATCGCTTAATAAGCAAATTAAGTTCGCATTGGACTTTTAGCGCAGGTTTGACCTATACAGGGTTGAAGTCTCGAGGCGAGTTTTAATGGTGCAACCTTGTTGAAAACCCAAAAGATTGATTATGTGGGCATCCTTTTCGCGATTGACCTATCGTGATCTGGGGCAGGGCGTTTAAAATGCCTATACAACCGGTGGTGTGAGCATTCGGATGCCCTGCCCACAGTTCGCTGGACAAGAAGTATATCATAACGTCTGACTCGTCATACACTGCTGAGGGTGACATCAAGGCCCGTTATCAGTGGTCTGTAAACTTAGAGCATAGGTGTACGAGTACGAGCTATTCTGACCGTTCAGCCTGTATTTGGAACCAAATATGTTCTATTACTTTAGAATGGTAGCAGGCTTGAAACCCATCTCGCGAAGGCATCCGTTCATCATAACGGTGCCATTCGACTGAGGCTACTCTGGTAGATAGATGAAAAGGATAGTCATAAATATAGTGCAGTCTTTTTATAGATTTCCGCCTTTATAGTAAAGACAAAACTCAAAAGAAAAGAATGTATAGTATGTATGACTACATCTATAACGGAATAGTATTTGTCAATAATGTACGCAGACAGCACAAGACTCACCTCTTTGATGATATATTCCACTACTAACTGTCAGTCACGTTGCAAGCACTGTTCCATTTGGAAGAAACCTACGGAAAATACAAGTTTAGAGGACATCATCAAGATAATGAACAGCAAATGTGTAACAAAGCGCACGATGGTCGGTTTGGAGGGAGGCGAGTTTATCCTTCATCCTGACAGACAAGATATTGATGGTCGACATTCATCATCCCAACTATACTTTGCTGTCTAATTGCCTCGCAGTGGATAAGGTTATTTCGTCTGTGAAGAATCATCACCCCAAGCATCTGTATGTTTCACTCGACGGCAATAGGGAAACCTATCGCTATATGCGTGGCAGGGATGGATATGATAAGGTTATTGAAGTCATTGAGGCGTGCAAAGACATTGTTCCCATATCCCTGATGTTCTGTCTTTCTCCTTGGAATTCTTTTGGAGACATGGAATATGTGATAGATGTAGCCAAAAGATATGGCATAGACGTGCGTATTGGCATATACAGACAATGTCATTTTGGCACGACCACGACCTGATGGAAGCTGATGATGCGGATTTCATCGGTCAGATACCATCCTCCATACATCAAACGGACGAAAACTTTGACTTTGTCCCTATATGACGACTGGAAGAATAACGGTTGAAACTTCGGTGTCACAGTATTTTCAGCGAGTTGGTCATCCATTCAATGGTGATGTTCCTTTGTGCCCAAAATTTGGATGTAATCTTTGGGCAACATCCATGAAATACGCTCGACGAGATTTTCAACTCAAAGAAAAGCAGGAAGATTCAAAGTGTAACACTCCAAAGAATGTAATCAATGCTGGATCAACTATCATCGGAAGTATGATATTATCCTGTTGAGAATCTGGAAAAATACTACCCAAACGACTGATAGAGTTGTTTTACGGAAATACCAATGACAGATGACAGGCATACCACCTATAAAACATTTAAAGAAAATAACCGTAACGAATGAACATGGGATATTATTGGAGATAACATCATGGTAGATACAAGAATACGCAGCATCAGGGAACTGGGACATACCTACACACACAGGCAATATGCTCTTTGTTTGGGTATTGGAAATCATTGTCAGCAACCTGTTTGCATGCACAGTATCTGCAAACTGCCACTGAAATACATCTGCTGCACCTCGGAGAGAAAAGCCAAGTTGATTTCACCAGATTAGCTGGAACTATCCTTACATCACATCTTGAACGATGATACGGTTTCTGGGTCTTTGGCTGTGATCACATGCATTCGCAGATTGCAAAGGTAAAGTCATCAAAAGCCGAAAATCCTTATTTATAGACGAAACCGCCATGCGAGAACGAAAGGGAACTGAACTCCCTGATAGATACGGTCAAACTGCATGGGTCACAACATATCGTTGTCGGACTCGCAAAGACGATTTGCCCTACCTTCATCTTGCAAAAGCGATTGAGAAGTGAGGGTAAACGACACTATCATATCGCTATCTTAGGATTATACCCAGAGGGAGATGCCTGCTCGACCTCTTCATCCATCCTCTTGACTATTTGTATCTCCTCTTGAGCAAAGATAAAAAGGTGGTAGAAGAATGACCAGTAGGATGGCGGACAGACCTGTTTTCTTAGTGTTGAGCATCAAAAATATAACGGGGATGCTGGAACTATCATGATTACTCTTGGCAGGATGCACAGGAACAATGATATCAGTACAGATAATGGACAATATCTATTGGATAGAATGGAAAGACGTTTGCTCCAAGACACTCTGCGATATTGGGAATCCCTTGGAAAAATCTTCCAAAACAAAGCAACCATTGTTAGAAATCTCTACGAAGGAATGGTTTGTTCCAACCATTAGAATAATCAAATCTGTCTCACAAGGTTTCTTCTCCGAAATTCAGGTGTTTGCTGACATGGTTGAAAAACAAGCGTGATGATGATTATGTTTTGATCTGGAAAGTGTCAAGCAGGTTTATACTCTCATGTCAAAAATACATAATTGCACAAGCAAGAAATAGCGAATAACTGCGTTTATATAAAACAGTATTCAAATCCATACATTTATGAAAAAGTATTTTACTGTCTGATTTGCCTCAGTTGGGTTATCAGCATGCTCGTCAGAGAAAGTAGTACTGGACATTAAGAGTTTATGATGTGGCAAACTCCACTTTCAAGTTTCACACCCTCTCCAGCAGAAACCCGTCCAGATTTCTATTTGGAAAATGATGCAAAACCTGCAGCCCTTAGCGTTGAATTGGGGAAAAAGACGGCGTGCCAATGCGCGCTCGAAGATGTGAAAGCCAACTGCGCTGTGAGAAATATTTATGAACGACATCGCTAATCAGGGTAATCAGATTACCCTTCTTTGTGTATCACACAATGTCCCTTGATGCGCTTACAGATTGTATTTGCAAATATGATGTCAATTTTAAGATGAGCAAGTAATCCCGGGAATTATCAACTGAAAGTGTACTATGCCAAACCAAATATAAATATGAAGCCCGATATTGCATATATAATGGGCAAGTCAATCTCGTGCAGAATAAGAAGGCATATATAACTCTCAATGCTGACAAGGTGTTGCCGAAATGTAAAGATTACTTTTGAAAGAATCATAATAATAAGATAAAAACCAACTAAAATAATATTGATATGAGGTTTATATGTACTACAAGTGCTCATTTTATCGTTGTTATTTATTGGTTGCAACAGCGAAGATGAACAAACGTCAACTCCTATAGTACAAGGAGCGAAAACGGAATTGTTTGCCGTTGGGACAACTCGCATAACAAGGGCTGCTGCAAAAGCTATCTTTTTACGCTTAGAACATCAAATCTTTCAGTATGCAGACTCGTGATTGTCTTCCAAGATTTTTGAGCCTACAAGTCAACTCTTCCAGTTTACCGTAATATAGAACACATTCGTGTATGCAGGTGTTGCTTCACATCACAACCTTTGTATCTCCGGTCCAATAGTCAAATATTTACAGATTTATCATTGGTCTCGGAATCAGGTAAGTTTTATCTTAGCGACTGCTACCCACGAAACATCGAGAACGACAGTCACTATGCCAAAGATAACAAGGTTATTGCGGAATCACGAGAAAAACGAGCAACAGAATGGGGAGAGTTTCTCTCAATTCTCAGAAAACATGGAAATTGATAGAATAGTGAATAACGCAAACATATCTATCTAAAGGTATATCTTTATCACTTTTAGCCCTTTTTGGTCATCGGATCAAAAGGGCTAGATCATATTAAAGGGTTGAAATATCTTATATACCTTATGTCTCTCCATGGACATCTTTTACACTATTACGCGCAGTTCGGGATAAAGAAAAGTTGATTGAAAAAGTTGGTAACCTCGTCAAAATTCGTATCTTGATAGTTGAGAATCAATAGATTACAAATTTTCGAACGATGATTATCAAGGACAAAGATTACTGAAATTTTTCTGTATAATCGACGAGGTTTGATAAGAATTTGAGTGCCGAATTAGTGAAAACCTGCGTCTATCGTCCCATAACAGTGACGGCAAACGCTACCGAAAACCGCAAGGCAGACTCTCAGAAAGTGAGTAGAGCCATTTTGAGTAGGCTATCATCTCAGCGCATATCACTGATTTCAAGGTATTATTTGAATTGGGTCAAAGGGGTGATGCGTCAGGATTCTCCCGACGCGGTTTCCTATAACCGCTTCGTTGAACTCATGCCAAGAGTGTTCTTTAAGATGATGCTGTTCATGAAGCTCTATGCCTTCGGCAAGTGTACGGGGTATAACGATTGTTGACGCACAATGATACCCGTATGTCACAATGTACGACGATATTACAACAAAGTCTTTGCCGGCCTCGCCAAGGACGGAAAGGGTACCATGGGCTGGTGTCATGGATTCAAGCTGCACCTGCTATGCAATGATTCTGGTGAAGTGATAACGTTCTGTCTTACAGGAGCAAATGTGGATGACAGAGATAGCAGGGTATGGACGGTTTGCAATGGTCTTATTTGGGAAGATCTTTGCTGATAGAGGGTACATCAAGCAGGAACTCTTTGATAGCCTGTTCAGTCAAGGTATCCAACTCGTTCATGGGCTCAAGGCTAAGATGAAGAACAAACTGAGTGCCTATGTGGGACAAGATCATGCTGAGGAAAAGATACATTATCGAGTGCATTAACGAACTACTCAAGAACAAAGCCAACCTTGTTCACTCAAGACACCGCTCGATACACAACTTTATCATGAACTTGTGTTCTGCCCTTACAGCATACTGCTTCTTTGAGAACAAGCCAGAGGCACTGCCAGTGTATGTGGAAAAATCAAGGCAGTTGGAACTTTTCTCATGCTAAACTTATCCCGAACTCAAGCACTATTGTACTGTATTATGAATAGATAGGATTAGCATTTGTACGAGTATACTCTTATGCTTTAAGCTCTTATGACTATTGCCCACTTCATTTCCTCTTACAAACCGTCTTGTAAAGTTAAATAATTGGTTGGTTGGCCGGTTTCACTTTGAAGATTCTCAAATTAGCGTTTTTATTATATTTTTGCAAGCAAGAAATGAGTCATTGACTGTTCAGTGACGTTTTAAGTTGTCCAAATTATTGATTTTTATTTCATAGATAAGAAGAAATCACTGTAAAAGACTTCTATTATTAATCTTTTCAAGGATTTTCGTGTTGTTGGTTATTACCAACTTCTGTCAAGAGGATCGAATTCGGCCTCTTTGAGGTTAG
>BNJU01004970.1_pt1 | contig 44803 bp, 37 predicted proteins | sample 8539281 | NCBI WGS metagenome assembly BNJU01 (sample SAMD00202456, study PRJDB9452) | human saliva metagenome | isolation source: human saliva | place: Japan
GTATATCTTGTAAAGGTATACGTATTATTTAGTATGGAAACATGGACACATAGGGATAAGCGTATTGCTTTGCAAGATTGTATAGTAATTGTTTTTTTAGTGTAAAGAAGAGGTATTTGTATTATGAAAAAAACAATTCGCAGCAATCTTTGCAGCAACAGCAGTTTTTGGGTGTAACTACTGCATTTCGCAGCTAACCCATTCTCCGATGTAACTCCTGATTCTTGGGCATACCAAGCTGTATCCCAATTGGCGCAGCTGGTATCGTTAACGGTTATCCAGATGGCACTTTCAAAGGACAAAACGATATCACTCGTTACGAAATGGCTCAAATGATTGCTAAAGCTATGGCTAACCAAGACCGCGCTAATGCTGAACAACAAGCTATGATCAATCGTTTGGCTGATGAATTCTCCAACGAATTGAACAACTTGGGCGTTCGTGTAGCTCGTTTGGAAGACCGTGTTGGTAACGTGAAAAGTAACTGGCGATGCTCGTCTTCGTTACCAAGATGATGAACAAAGGTAACTCTAAATTTGACGCACGTGCACGTTTGCAATTCAATGCAAAAAGTAAACGATCGTACTGATGCAGTTGTTCGTGTGGTTGCTGGTGATTTCGAATTTGGTGATGCTAATGCTGATACATCCGTAAAAGTTGACCGTGCATATGTAAACCACAAATTTGGCGAACGCGTATCCGTTAAAGCTGGTCGTTTTGGTCAAATGTTAGGTGCTGGTTTAGCATATGACGATACTTTTGATGGTGCTCAATTCAATGCTGGTAACGACAAAGTTAACTTCCAAGCAGCTTATGGCTATGCTATTGAAGGCGTAGGTACTGCTACTACTAAAACAAACTCTCAACTTGCTGTAGTTGGTTTGAACGGTAAACTTGGTAAACACGTTAATGCTGGCGGTTTCTACGCACGTGTAAACGGTGAAGATTTGAAAGCTCCTGTAGCTGCTAAACCTTACAAATATCTATGGTTTCAACACAGACATTAACTTTGATAAAGTTTGGGTTGGTGGCGAATGGTTAAAAGCTTCTAACATTGAAAAATCTCAAGCATGGGTTGCAGGTGTTGGTTATGGCGCATATGACCAAGCTAAACAAGGTACTTGGGACGTAAAAGCTCAATACTTCAACCAAAAAGCTAATGCTCCTATCTTGTCCAGTACTTGGGACCACGCTTACACTGCTGGTTATAAAGGTTGGATGGCAACTGCTGACTATGCATTACAAGATAATGTTGGCTTAACTGCTTACTATGGCTTCAATTGGAAAGATCAAGCCGGTGCTGATCAAAACGATTTCTACCGTGTTGACCTTAACTACCAATTCTAATCTTGGAGATTAGTGTAGTTTAAGTACATGTACAAATATGGCGAAACGTATGTTTCGCCATATTTTTTTTGCAATACTTACGTAAAAATGAAAATAATATGAATATTTTATGTTCTGCTTATCGATTATTTATCTCTCATTGTTATACTAGAAAGAAATATTATGGTTGTATGATGTGTATATAAGGGGAACGAGGATACTTATATACTGATTCATGCGACTATAGCATGTATAATATATAGTTTTCTATAGTAGAGAGGTATTTTTATGAAATATCAATTGGCTGCTGTGTTGGCAGCAACTGCTATGTTGGGTGTAACGACTGCCTTCGGCGCTAATCCATTTTCTGATGTAACGCCAGATTCTTGGGCGTATCAATCTGTGTCTCAATTGGCGAGTGCGGGCATTATTAATGGCTATCCAGATGGGACTTTCAAAGGCCAAAAGGACATTACCCGTTTTGAAATGGCTCAAATGATTGCGAAGGCCATGGCCAATCAGGATCGTGCCAATGCGGAACAGCAGGCGATGATTAATCGCTTAGCCGATGAATTTTCCAATGAATTGAATAATTTAGGCGTTCGCGTGGCTCGTTTAGAGGACCGCACGGGTAATGTGAAAGTTTCCGGTGATGTGCAGTTTTTATTGCGTCATTCCTTTACGAAAAATGGCGTATTAGTAGGGCAAGGCGGTCAATATTACAAGCCATCTAAATTTGATGTCCGTGGTCGTGTACAATTTAATGGAAAGGTCAATGACCGCACCGATGTAGTGGCTCGCTTTAGAACCTATCAAATGGAATTTGGCGACGGCGCTGAATACGAATCCGCTCTTACACTGGATCGGGGGTATGTAAATCATCAATTTGGTAAACATACGTCTGTGAAGGTGGGCCGTTTTAATCAAGTCATCGGCAATGGTTTATTGTATGATGATACATTCGATGGTATTCAGTTCAACACGGGTAACGACAAGGTTCAACTTCAATTAGCCCATGGCTATGCGACGGCAGAGCATAATGAAACTCGTTTCTTGCCAGACCGTGATCAATATAATTATGCAGGCCTTAAAGGTAGAGTAAATAAGCATATCGATGTGGGTGCGTTCTACTCTCGTCATAGAAGAGATAGAACGGGTATTTATAATACATACGGTAATTTGTATGGTTTAAGCACGGATATGAATTTTAATAAACTTTGGGTTGGTGGTGAATGGGTGAAAGCAGTTGGCACCGCACATAGCCATGCTTGGACTGCTGGTATCGATTATGGTAATTACAACGCTGCAAAAAAAGGCACGTGGGATGTAAAAGCGCAATACTTTAGCTTTGATCAAAACTTAGCGTCCTATGGATCCAAGTGGAATTTCCCATTTGATGCCAATAATTACCATTGGGATTATAATGCAACACCACCATCTGTTACCACGACATACCGTGGCTTTAGAGGCTGGATGGCCACTGTGGACTACGCATTGCAAGACAATGTGAGCCTCAATGCATATTATGGATTTAAGAATAGAACACATCGAATCGATGGTTCGCTTAATGAATACTTACCAAACTACTACCGCGTAGAGTTAAATTACCAATTCTAATCAAATAGATTGGCACAACTTAATACAATGCAAAAAGATGGCGAAATAAGATGGCAAAATGTATATTTCGTCATCTTTTTTGTTATATTTGCGGTTTTTCTACAGGTGTTGAGGTTACCTTTACAATCCCATGAAAATCCAATGAACTTTTCTCTGAAATATAAAATATTTGTTATAGTATGTTATACTTATGTTATATTCTGTAATGGGACGGTTATCACTTATAAGGGGATAGGGAGAATCAGTCTGGTAGCGCCGAATTGCAGATGTGTATGTTTCTTTTTTGGAGAGAGGTATAGTTATGAAAAAACAATTTGCCGCTATCTTTGCAGCAACAGCTGTGTTGGGTGTAACAACTGCGTTTGCAGCGAACCCATTTTCCGATGTAACCCCTGATTCTTGGGCCTACCAAGCCGTGTCTCAATTGGCTAGTACTGGCATCATCACTGGCTATCCAGATGGTACTTTCAGAGGCGAAAAATGGTATTACTCGTTTCCAAGTAGCACAAATGGTAGCGAAGGCGCTTGCTAACCAAGATCGTGCGAATGCGGAACAACAAGCCTTGATTAACCGTTTGGCTGATGAATTCTCTAACGAATTAAATAACTTGGGCGTTCGCGTGGCTCGTTTAGAGGACCGCGTTGGTAAGTGAAAGTAACCGGTGATATGCGTCTTCGTTATCTTGGTTCCCAAAAGAAAGATGGTAACTATGTAAACGCTGTGGGCGATTACAGCAAAGGTTCCCAATTCGACGCGCGTGCTCGCATTCAGTTCAATGCGAAGGTTAATGACCGCACAGACGCTGTCGTTCGCGTAACTTCTGGGGACTTTGAATTTGGCGATGCGACTAATGGTGGCAATGCAACGGCTACTATCGATCGCGCTTATGTAAATCACAAATTTGGTGAACGCGTGTCTGTGAAAGCTGGTCGCTTCGACCAAATGCTCGGCAACGGTTTGATTTACGATGACACATTCGATGGCGTTCAATTCAATGCAGGCAACGACAAAGTTCAATTCCAAGCAGCCTACGGCTATGCTGTGGCAGGCGCTTTTGACGGCTTAACTAAAAAAATCTAACAAAAACTTTCACCTATGCAGGCGTTAAAGGTCAACTTAATAAACATGTAAACCTTGGTGGCTTCTATGCGCGTAGAAATGCGCACAAATCTAGTGGTGACGCACTTAGAAACATGTATGGCTTCAGCACAGACATGAACTTTGATAAAGTTTGGGTTGGTGGCGAATGGGTGAAAGCAGCTGGCGTTTCTCACGGTTCTGCATGGACTGCTGGCCTTGGCTATGGTGACTACGACCAAGCAAAACGCGGTTCTTGGGACGTAAAAGCACAATACTTCAACTTCGGCCAAAAACCTAGGCGCTGCATCCTCCACATGGGACATTGCATACGATACAACTAATACAGCTTGATGGCTACAGCTGCACCTGGTATAACTACTAGTACAATGAATTATCAAGGCTTCAAAGGCTGGTTATTAACTGCTGATTACGCATTACAAAAAGAACGTGGGCTTAACAGCATACTACGGATTTAATAACAAAACAAACAAGGCTACTGGCGATAACGAAAAACTTTCCAACTACTACCGCGTAGACCTTAACTACCAATTCTAATATGATGATTGGTATCGTTCATAACTAACACAATCCCCTTGATGAGTATCTCGGTACTCTTATCAAGGGATTTTTAAATTAGAACACGCCTGTAGTAATTAGTAAGATAGCCTGATATAGTATCTCTAGAATTAGAACAGACGTGTTCTAATTTGTAAGATAGCCTGATATAGTGTCTCTAGAATTAGAACAGGTGTGTTCTAATTAGTAAGATAGCCTGATATGGTCTCTCCAGAATTAGAACAGGCCTGTTCTAATTTTTTTAGGAGAGGTATGAAAGGGCTTCGTCAATACTACAGGCCTGTACTAATTTTTCAGATGAGATATTAATAGAACAAGGCCTTACCTCTAGAATTAATATACCCTCTCGTGATATATTACAGATAAGTAGTGTTTTTTACGTTTCATATGTATAAGGAGATACTCTATGTTTCGCTTTCAAAGTGAGTTATTATTACGTTTACAGAAACAATTTGTATCTGAACATGAGTCTGATTTCAAACTCTATTGAGGATTTGATAGAAGCATTTATGACTCAATATAATCGTGGTGATTTTAATGATACGATAGAAATGAAATTACGTGATTTATATGAGGCTGCAAAAAGAGGCTGATACGACTGAGGAATCAAAGAAATTCTACAATAAGATTCTTGCGTTATGTCCTGATGAAGTAGATGCTAAACGGGAACTTATAGCTCTTGAGTTGCATCCAAGTTTTTCAACTTCATCAGCTAAAAACAGCTAGTAGAATCGTTGAAAAAAACCTAAGAAAATGGATTGGCATATAATCGAGGCTCGTCCTTATATGCGCTGTCTCATCGACATGGGGATGATATATTTAGAATACAATATGTATAATGATGCGATTGCATGCTTTACTCCTGTCTTTCACGGGGACAAAGCAAGACCATTCAGGATTCCTTGTGTACATGATGGTTGCTTGTTGTGGTGCCGCCAACTGGGATCATGGTCGCAAGGTGTATCAACGTTATCTCGCATGTTGCGATGATATACAAAATGCATTTAATCAGGCACCGAATATCATGTTGCCGATGCATATGTTGTATATTTTATTGGCTTTGCAGTGTGGTGAAAAGCAAGGTTGCCCATGATGTATTAGCAGATCTTGTTGACGAATATGAAGATATTGATTGGTTATTACAAGATGCAACGCGGTGGAACGATTTTTGTAGAAGACCATTTAGAGACCATTATGTATATGGTAGACCAAGTGATTGACATAGATTTTTGATCCACGGGAATTAATAAGTTTATATACTGCTATCTCATTTTTACCGACTCAATTGGTGAGTTTTGAAAGCCCATTATGGCAGACTTTATATGATGCGTATGAATGTGTTACCGGTCTAATTGTTGTGAATCGGTACTCTAATGATAGCTATATAGGAAAATGCGAGACAGCTCATATGAGTACCGTAGAGGTTGCTAAAGGTGTGGCTGTGCGAGGAAATCCGGTATATGACAATATACGGTTTGGTGCACAAATTACACTTTCACAAGCTGGCCTATACACAGTAGCTGATTTTAAAACAGTTACTAAACAAGAAGTATTGATGCTACCAGGCATTGGTAAAAAAACGGTGGAACAACTAGAGCATAATGGTGTTATATTTAAAGCGTAAAATGTGACTTGAGCTCACTAGCTATCCTAGGATAACGAAGGGCTATTTGTCTTTTCCATAACTAAAACAATCCCCTTGATGAGTATCTCGGTACTTATCAAGGGGATTTTAAATTAGAACACGCCTGTAGTAATTAATAAGATAGCCTGATATAGTGTCTCTAGAATTAGAACAGGCCTGTTCTAATTTGTAAGATAGCCTGATATGGTCTCTCCAGAAATAGAACAGGCCTGTTCTATTTTTTAGGAGAGGTATTAAAGGTCCCAGGCAATACTACAGGCCTGTACTAATTTTAAAAAGTATGTTAATGGAATCAACAGATAGTACAGATCTATACTAATTTTATTTCTCTCATATTTACAAATAATCAAATTATAAATTATAATTTAAGATAATTTATAGTTTGTTTATATTGTGAGAGTGAGAGGACTATTATGAGACATGTAAGTAAAGCAAAGCTATCGCTAGCTGTAGCACTGACGATTGCTGGCGCGATTATCCCTAATGCTATGGCTATGGATGACGATGGTGTAATTCGTGCTGATAATTTTTATGTTATGAACCTAGGTGAAGTACCGGGAGTTACTTAAAGGTATCGAGGCCGATCATAGAGCGATTATTGCTATGGATCGTGTACATGCTCGTGCAACTGATGATAGACCTGCTATTATAGTGGCTAAGAATGATGGTTCCATTACCGTTAGAGAAGGATTAATTCAAGTAGGGAATGTAAGTAGACCTGCAGTAATTTCTAATGGTGGAGTTGTAAATCTTGGCGTTGATGGTTCTCATGGAAAAAAATACAAGGCTATGATATTAATCTTGACGGTGATGTGCGCATTGACGGCAATGAGGAGACTTCCTCTATAATCAATATTGGTTTAGATCAGAAAGATGCATTATGGGTTGGTTTTGCTCTTAATTTAGCAGATAAAAATTCTCCTCATGATAATCATATCAATGTATTCCTTGGTGAGCAGGGTTATTGGGATCACTTTTATCAAGGTGGTTTATCTGGTACAAGCTACTCTACTATGACTACACCGAGTCATGTACATCGTTTAGTAGGTGCTAAGAACCGTAATTTTAACAATGGTGTCACACAATCGGAGCATAATGAAATCCATATTGATAAGCTCGAAGGCCATGTTAATTTTATTTATGATCCTAATGATGAATATGCAGATACCGAGGATCCAGAATATACACCGCCAACCACAACATATAATGGTTTAACGGCTGATTCCTTCTGGGGTGGCGACATTCATATCACAAGTGCAGCCCCTAATGCTGGCGCTCATCTATACACTAGTCGCAAAGGATTAGACTTGTCTACTGAGGATAATGTAAACAAGGTTTTAGATAATCTTGCACATAAGGTGTATTACCATAACTATGTGACTGGTGAAAGAAACCTTGAAGGCACAGTAGCCATTGCTTCTGAAGGTGCTGAATCTGGTCGTTTTAAGGTAGTAACGTCTGGCTATGCTAAAGAAGGTGCTATTACATGGCAAGCGGATCAAAATGGTCAAGGTAAATATGTATATGGTAATACAACAGTAACACCTACACCGCAACCAGTGCCAACACCGGCGCCACAACCGGCACCAGTGCCAACACCGGCGCCACAACCGGCACCAACGCCAACACCGGCGCCACAACCGGCACCAATACCAACACCGGCGCCACAACCGACACCAACACCAACACCAGCACCGCAACCGGCGCCACAACCAACACCGGCACCGCAACCTGCACCACAACCGGTGCCAACACCAGCATCGCAACCGGCACCAGTCCAATCAACGGCATATGATACCCCTCATATGCGTGGTGCTCGTTCTGCGATTATGAGCAATATCAACGGCTGGCGCACATTAACAAATACTTACCGTCCTCGTGCATTGCAACAAGGCGCAACAACAGGTATTTGGGCCCATATCGGTGGTGGTCAATATAGCTATAATGCACAAGGTATTGATACCGACACAACATATACACGCATTCAAGGTGGTTACGACGCTAAAACTGGTAGCGGTTGGACTGTAGGCGGTCAAGTGTCTTACCTTCGTGGCCATGATGATTATGTGTTCAATGGTTCTGGCAAAGAAAAGGCCTTTGCTGTTGGCGCCTATGGTTTGAAAGACCTCGGCCGAGATCAATACATTCAACTTGAATCCCAAGTTGGTCGTGTAACGAATACTTTCACAGCTCGTAATGAAATTGGTGAAAGCCTATCTGGCGAAACGAAGGCTAATGCATACACTATCGGCGCTCGCTATGGTAAAACTGTGAAATTACAAAATGGTGTATACATCGAACCGCAAGCACAATTGAGTTATACTCACTTTGGTGGAGATAGCTTTAATGCAGGCACCATGCATGTAGACCAAGCTGGCGTAAGCAGCACTGCTGGCGGTCTTGGCCTTGAAATTGGTAAGACCTTTGGCGCAGGGCAGTATCTATACTCGTGTCGGCGTTAACCATGCCTTCTCTGGCTCGGTGAAAACTACATACACAAGTGGTTCTACTGTGAAATCAACAGAACAAGACCTTAAAGGGACATGGACTGACCTTGCATTCGGTGGCCGCTATGGCATCAATGCTAACAACAGCCTTTATGCTGATATTAGCACCGGATTATCTGGCGACTATAAAGCAGGCTGGTCTGTGAACGCTGGATTTACACATAAATTCTAAGATATGTTTACCTAAAACAATCTGAGGATATAGTCGATATATAAATAGCCCCAAAGTACTAATAGCTGTATATATTAGCTGTTAGTACTTTGGGGCTTTTATAAATATGGTCTCTCCAGAATTAGAACAGGCGTGTTCTATTTTTTAGGGCACCATATTAATCTTATTCTACTAAATATTTAAAGTCCTTATTACACCTTAATCTGTATATCTGTATTTATAGATACTTATTGCTTAACTCATATGTTCGCATTATAATTGACCTAAGATAGTCAGCGAGGTTGGGCCTCTCTTCGTTAATAGAGGGAGGGTGCTCTATGAGTGATTATGAGTTAATCATGATAATTCTAGAGGTGATGACTGTTGTTATTGCCTTTTGGTGCACTTGTGGCTCTTATTTGTCTTGGAAAAGACAAATAGCCCTTCGTTATCCTAAGGTAACTAGGTAACTGAAAGGCCATTTCATCACTTTTATACTTCTTGAGATGAGCCTGACGGAACTACTCGCTTGGCTATCTTCTTTTATTATAAGGAAAATTATATATATCGTCAAATTCAAATGAACTTAATCAATTATGTGGTGTCTCTAGAATTAGAACACGCCTGTTCTAATTTTTAGGAGACATGTTAAGAGGCCCCTCCAATACTACATGCGTGTTCTAATTTTTAAAGGGTATGTACGAAGGTTCGGAAATTACTACACGCCTGTTCTAATTCCAAGTAGGTATGTCAGAGGAACGCAATCTCAGAAAATGTGGTATAATAAGTTGTTAAATCGTATACAATCATTTGATGAGGAGGCCTCATGTTTCAACGTATATGCGCAGTGGCTATGTTTGTAGCAGCGCTGTTTATATTTGTTATACCCAATGCCGATGCTCGGCAAGATATTTATGCTTTCACCTATAATGGCAATAACTGGTATGTGGACCGTGATTCGATTGATCGCAGTAAACCGGATGGGTTGCTACATTTTACGGTGTATACCATGATTGGCTGCGTTATGATGTGGCTAGTGGCAGTGAGTATTACAACGCTGATGTATATTATTACGATCAAAAATTGTCTACCGAAGGTGGTCAGTTATTATATCGCAACCCAGGTATCTTGGCGGCGGCTCGTGTGGCACGTCAACAACCGGATGCGCCTAAACAAGCACCAAAACCAGTAGTAGCACAGCAAATAGCATCACAATCGGTAGCAGCTCAAACAGCGGCTCAATCTGTAGCGCCAACGGCACCGCAACCAAATATCGTTAAGGCGTTATCGACACCAGTTCAAGCGCCTGTACCTGCTAATGGTCCTGTGAAAGTAAACACGCAAATACCTATTGTATTACCAACAGGCCCAGTGAAAAAGGTGGCGGCTAAAACGGTGATGACCCTTCATAAAGCACCTCAACAAACAACGGATTCCACATCTGAGTCCGATGAAACAGGAACAAATCATACTCGTAAATAATCTTAACACTACAATCTAGTTCTATGTATACTGAGAATACATCAGTTATATATTCGACTAGGTTGTAGTTTTTTATTATAATGATAGTATACAAGTGTTAACAATAGGACTTATGACTGGGAGGGTATGAGTTCTAGTTTATCTATAGTTGGGTTGAGCTGTCATAGAGGGTAGAGAGAGATGAAGCAGTTCGTAAAGAGGCTAGCTTGTGGTGTTTTGGTGATCGTCACGATGGGCACCATTGTAGGGTGTAGTCGAGAGGAGCCGAGTGTGACGACAAATTCTGATCGTGCGCCCGTAGGGTATAAGGCGATTGCCGCCATGAATGCGTCGGCTGCGGAAAAGGCGGACCGCAGTGTGCGCACGATGTCACAAGAGGACAAGATTGGTCAGTTAATGTGTATCGGTCTAGAAGGCACTACATTTGACGAGTCACAAAAAGAATTAGTACGTAAATATCGCGTAGGCGGTATTGTATTAGATAATGATAATATGGAATCCAAGGAACAAGTGCGGGCTTTCACAAAAGGCATACGAGACACTGCGAATACGTCGAGCCTTATGATGCCGTTCATCGCCATGAATCGAGAACGCATGCAGTATAGACCTAATTTGATGCTACCGTGGACGGACCCTAAGTTGTTATCGAAGCAGGGGCTTGATGCGGTGTCGAGTCTAGCGACGCGCACGGCTATCGAGATGCGCGACCTTGGGTTTAATTTGAACCTGGGTGTAATGGTGAATACCCATTCGTTTTACTCGTACACGAGCGATGTGGACCGGGCGGCGCGCATCGGTGAAACTATTACTAAACGCTATGCGGCGAATCGCGTGTTTACGGGGTACCAATATTTTCCAGGCGGCGCTGATTACACGGTGCCGGGCATGAAACTAGATGCATCGAAGGCGAGCCTCATGGACGATGATGGTCGCGTATTTGCTCAGCTCATCGATGCGACGCGTGACGAACATCCTATGATTATGGTGAATGCTGTGAAAGTACTCTCTATTGATGCGAATCATCCGGTGAGTTTATCTAAACCGATCATTACAGATTGGCTACGGAATGAACTGGGCTTTGACGGCGTGGTGATGACCGATGATATCGAGGTCGGCGCTGCTATTGCTGGTATGTCCATAGAGGATTATGCGGTGCGTACCATTAATGCAGGCAGCGACATGGTTATCCTTTGTAAGCATGCCAAGCACATCAAGGCAGTTCACGATGCATTGACGCAGGCTGTAGCAGATGGAACTATTTCCGAAGCACGGCTTGATGAATCGGTGCGCCGCATCATGCTCATGAAATTTAGCAATGACCGATAGATATGGCTTACAACTGTAAGCTTTAATAATAAGAATGTAAAATTAGGCATAGAAACTCTTTTCTCGTAATAATGTATCCTCTTTACTGGACAACCAGTAAAAGGGGTACATATCATAATGGGAAAAGAGTTTTTTATGTGTAAAAAATGAATTTATTATCTATTTGTTAAAATTTACAAGAAATATTTTATAGTTTATTTAAAATATGATATAATAAACTCCTGAGAACTATTTTAAGGGAGGTGAGATCTTATATGAAATGTAGTAACCATGAGGCGGTCATTGACGCCATAATGGAACTATACAATCAGGACCGCATGGAAATGAGTGTTGTACACGGTCCTTACAGCGTTGGTAAAACGTATATCGCTAGAGAGTTACAGGCTCGATTAGGCAAGGGTCATACCATATATCTGCTTGGACGCTTGGCGAATGAGTCCATTCATATTCGATCAATTGAGAGAGAACTAAAGGTGCCATTAGGGTCTTTTAAGACCTTAGAGGATGCATTGCGTGGCGTTTTTCAAGCAAGTCTTGACAAGCGGATCATGCTCATCATAGATGATTATCCTTCATTTGTGGATACGGTTCCACAAGCGCCTATCATATTGCGTGACTTGATGGAAACCTATCGTGACCATGGTAAAGTATTCGTACTCCTCATGGGAACCCATGTGGACGAATTAAAAGGGCGAATCTTGGGCGAATCAAGCTTAATTGCAGCCTACATTCATAATTATTTCAAGGTCAATCCGTTCACACTTGATGATGTGAGAGCATCAGGTTGGGACTATACGGATGAAGATCTTGTTAAGCTATACCATGTAACAGGCGGTATGCCGGGGAACCTCGTGCATATAGATCCCGCCTTATCGGTAGATGAAAATATTGTGCGTCTATTCTTTAAACCACAAGGCATATTATGTACGGAACCACAACGATTGCTTATGCGCTACATTCGTAATGTAGGCGCCGCTAATGCGATTCTCTATGCGTTGGCACAACTGGATAAGCCGTTCTATACAGAATTATGTCATGCCAGTGAGCTTAAGAGTGGCACCTTTGCAACCCGTATGGCCGACCTCTTAGATATGGAAATTATTGGACGTATTCAAGGGGGGGAGCCGTGGTCCACTGCGTTACGCAGATTACCATTTTGTGAATACTATGTTCCAATTTTGGTACCAGTTCGTGTTCCCAAATCTTGAGGAAATTAATTGTGGTCAAGGGCAATATATTTACGATACCATTGCAAAACCTGCGTTAGATACACTCGATTAATACAATCGTTTTAGTGAAATGAATTCGAATTCGTGCGACTTGTAATTGATTCGAATTCGCTCATTGTACAACGATCGATTCAAATTCATGCAGCTATGTAAAATTGATCTAAATTGACGTACTTTTCTGAAATAGGTTTGTAATTATACACAAATACATATGTAACAACAAAAATTCCGCTGTAAATCTATGCATTTATGGCGGAATTTCTCATTTGTCTAAATACTCATTTGGGTGTATATTCCAAGTAAGCCTAGGCAGAAAGGAACGAATATGAACGTGAAACATGTGGTTTGTCCCCAAAAGGTATTACAAGCGGTGACAGACCTTAGTTTAGTGCGCGTCTGCCAAGAACGTCGTGTATCGGTGCTCAGTACGGAACGAGCCGTGTGGCCCATCGAGGAACTGACCATCGATGCGGCACAAGTCGAGCTATGCCGGCGCTATCGGCCGCTTATCATGCGGTATGCAAGCCGATGTAGTACGGCTATGCTAACGGACGACGTCGAATCATTTCTGTGGATCATCTTTATCGAATCCATCTATAGCTTTCACACATCGGGAAAGGTACCATTTTCTGGCTATGTGAAAGCAGCCATTCATTATGGTTATCTTAATTTTTATAAACAATCAGCTCATCAGTGGCGCCACGAGTTGACCTTGCCTCTATGTACCGGTGATGATGTATCAGAGCCTGCCATGGACCAGTTCCCTGATGATATAGATATTGAACGAGACATCATCGGAACGGTAACAGAAGACGAATTGCGCAATCGTCTGTGGTCTGCTTTCAAAAAATTACCACGCGAGCAACAACAGTTATTGTATGCCCTATATCGAGATGGCAAGAGCTGCGTAGACATAGGCTGTGAAACACATCAGTCAAGACAGGCTGTGCAACAACGCCATCAAAAAGGCCATCGACCAATTGCGGTACTATATGATGGTAGCGGATAACAAAGAATTCGATATTCAAGATATGCAAAAATATGCATAGTTATAAGTAATTTTAAAAAACTAAAATATTTTTTAATTTATATATTTACAGCTTGTAATTATAGGTATACAATTAACTCATAAGTGCTGCTAAAGCACATTTATATAACACGTGTTATTTATACAATTTTACAAGAGGAATTCCTTAGTTTTATTACTCATTAATCTTAAGAAAGGTTATAATGATGCATAATACAGCGTATCAAACGGTAAGTAATAAAGAATCAATTTCTTGTAATCCAAATGCGATATATGGCGATGTAGCTCACCATATATGTTGCTTAATTCCTGTTTACATAGATGGTGGTGACTGCACCGCATGTTACTATGTAGATGGTCGGCGTGATATCATTCACAAATCCATTAAAACGGTATTGCGAGAGATAGCACGACACGAGGGTGTTCTAGCAAACGGCATTCAATCAACAAGACGGTCAAAGCCCATGTATACGGATCCACGAACGTTAGGTCCTAACATGACATTTGCTTGTCTTAAAGCACGGAAACCAATTGCGCGCGATGTGGTGTATGGTTTATTCAATGTTATCATTCCATTTCAATACCACATTGAGCCAGGACCAGAACCACATACAACGTATATCATCATAGGAGACTTTGATCCTATACTCGTATTTCATTCCCCTGACCACGTGCAACGCAAACTACGAGATGCTTTGTTAGAGCATTTAGATTATACAAAACGGATACTTGCTAAATTGAGTACCTGCGGTAACCCTTATGTGGTGGCTGAAATCTATGGCGCATCGAGAACATTAGCGGGAGTATAGCAACACATTTTGAAAGTGTGGGAGGGACGTAATATGAATTACGCAACAAAATTATGTATTGTTTCAATGGTTAGTGTATTTAGTGTATCTTCTATAGGCCTAGTGCAAGCCGCTGATACACCTATCGTTTCAACTGGTGGTGCAGCCTATAATATTGGATTGCAGGGATCTACTTTTTCTAATTCAGACAATGTATCCTTAGGTGGACAAACTGGAGCCACTAATAGCAATCCCTATTCATATACGAGATCCCAAATGCAAAGAGGGTAACAATGTTGCCATTGGACGCTTTAGCGTTGAACGGATCTCAAATGGTGGTGGTAATGTCGCATTAGGTGCTAAAACCTTTGTTGACGGGCAAAAGGGCGATTACAACTTTCATAGGTAACTTTGCGGCAGGTTATAAATCAACTATTTCTGATACTGTTGCCATCGGTTACTTTAGTGGTGCCAATGCTACGGGTAATAAAAATGTGTGGATCGGTCGATCGCAAGCCGGAGGCAGTAAGGGTAATAATACGGTGTTGATTGGCTCTAACTCAAACGTGAATGGTGATTTCAACTATGGCATGGGTCATGGTGTTATCTTTGAAGGTAACAAGAACTCTGCTATTGGTGCATACAACAAAATTGAAGGTAACCAATCTGGTGCCTTTGGTGTAGGTACGTATAATGTGGCCACTGTTAAGGGGGATAATTCCTATAGCGTAGGTAACAAGAACGAAATTGGTGCCAATAACACATTTGTAATGGGTAATAATGTAAAAACATCTCTAGATAATGCAGTTGTATTAGGTAATAATTCCACTGCTGAAAGTAGCGATGTGGTGAGCACCCCAAGTTATACTTATGCAGGTGGCACTGTTAACTTTGCCGGCACTGCACCGGTATCCACCGTATCCGTAGGCGCTACCGGTCAAGAACGGACCATCACTCATGTAGCGGCAGGCCGTGTAAGTGCTGATTCTACAGATGCCATCAATGGTTCCCAATTATATGGTGCAAATCAACAAATCGATAATCTATATAACAAAATTAGCAACATTGGAAAAGAGGCCAATAAAGGCGATGCTCGTGCTGCGGCACTAGCTGCATTACATCCAATGCAATTTGATCCAGATAATCGAGTACAAGTGATGGGCGGTATTGGCCACTACAAAGATGCTAATGCGCTAGCCCTCGGTGTGGGGTATTATCCAAAGGAAAACTTGCTCCTCACAGCCGGTGCTACCGTTAATGACCACATCATGGCCAACCTTGGTGTATCCTATAAATTCGGTGAAAACAAAACGCTACAAAAAATCTCTCCTGCGTCCTATAATGCTCTCGAACAACGGGTTGATACATTGGAGGCTCAAAATAAAAAGTTACAAGAAACAGTAGATATGCTGGTAGAAAAATTAAATAATAGATAATATTGAGATGCTTAAATAGCTGTATAGTGTAAACAGATTTTTCATACAAACCTCAATACATAAGCGGATAGTTAATCCTTTGTGATTTAGCTACCCGCTTTTTTTAATTTATTTAATTATCCTATAAATACATTAATTTTTGTCATGTAATTCTAACTTTTTGCGATTTATTATAAACAAACTATTTACAAATATTTAAAAATATGTTAATATATTCATGTAATCATCATGAAGAAATGATGAGTTTTGAGAGTGACTTATTGTTTTGTTATATAGGGGATAGAAGAACATGAACAATCGTAAACGTATATTAACACTATTGATCAATGGTGTCTTGTTATCTAGCCTATGTGTGGCTAGTGCAGCGGATACAACAACTGGGTCAGGTAATGGTATTGCCTACGGTACAGGTAGTACCGCAAATAACACCTTAGATGTTGCATTGGGTAACAAAGCTAATGTAGAAAACTACGTTGGCCAAAATGGCAGCATAGCTATTGGTGCCAATGCACATGTTGAAAATATGGCAGGTGGTGCAGAAGCCGCTGTAGGAATGGGGCAAACATCCTATTCTGGTAACTTTTGGTCCTCTGCTCGTGTACCGGCAGATCCATCTAAGGTAGTGGGTTCTGTTGCGATTGGTAATAACACATATGCTCGTACGGGCAGTACCATGATTGGATCTCATAACTATCGTGGAGCCATTGGTGATATAACGATAGATACAGATAATAATGGTACACGTGGTGCAAATCTAAATGTATATGCAACAACTGTTGGTGCGAATAGCTTTAGTAATGGGGCTTTCACCACTACTACTGGTACATATAATGTCATTAGTTCCACCTACACAGGTGGTCGTTTCTCAACACCTACTCAAAACTTCGGGGCTACCGTAAATGGTGCTTTCAACAGTATTGAATCTACAAGTGGTGGTTCTACAGCTGGTGTAGCAACGGCTATTACTGGCGTTGCCAACCGTGTAGCGAATTCTAATGGTGTACTTGTATATGGTGCAGGTAATGAAATCACTAATTCTAGTACTTCGTTCAGTACGCCTGGTGAAAGTGCTACGTCCGCGAAGGATTTTGCAGACAAATTAAACTGCTGTTACATCCTCTAATGGTGCTGGTGCTACAATGGCGTTTGGTGGCGGTAATAAAGCAGACTATACACTACGTACATCTATGATTGGTGTAAATAACACTGTAACCGGAGTACGTGGTAACCAAAGTAAAGATAACTTGGCTATCGGCGTGGGCAATACAGGTACGAAAGTACAGCACATGACTGTTATCGGTTCTAAAAATACAGTATCCGATGCAAATAATACTCTTGTTTTAGGTGATAATCGTACTGTAACGAGTGCAAACAACACAGTTATCTTAGGATCTAGCGATAATGGCACAACAACGACTGTAAACGATGCAGTGGCTGTAGGTCATAATACAGAAGTATCCGTAGTAGGTGGTACTGCTATTGGTAGTGGCTCTAAAGCAACTGTTGCAGCTGGTGCAGTAGGTTATGATGTTCTTACCAATGCGCCATCCACTGAAACATCTTCTACTTGGGTGTCTACAGCATCGGCTGTGTCTGTTGGTGATGTAGATAATAATGTAACTCGTCAAATCACATCTGTCGCTGCTGGTACTAATGATACTGATGCGGTAAATGTGGCTCAACTTAAATTGTTGCGTAACAATGTAGGCGGCGATATTACGAATATCCAAAACAACATTACAAACATTAATGGCAATATAGCTCGCTTGGACAAACGCGTAAATCGTGGTGTTGCTGGTTCTGCTGCCTTGGCGGCCCTTCATCCGCTCGACTTTGACCCTGATGCTAAATGGGATTTTGCTGCTGGCTATGGTCATTACCACAATGGCAATGCTGCTGCACTCGGTGCATTCTATCGTCCTAACGAGGACGTTCAATTGAGCGTAGGTTCTACATTGGGTAATGGGGAAACTGTTGTGAATGCTGGCCTTTCTGTGAAAGTTGGCGCTCATAGCAATGTATCTCGTTCTCGCGTAGCCATCGGTAAAGAAGTGTTAGAACTTAAGAAAACCGTAGCTCTTCAAAATGCACAAATCCAAAAATTGACAACCCTTTTAAATGGTGTAGCTGGTACTAATATGAAAGCTGACCGCACTACACTATTCCCAGATGTGCCAAGCAATCACTGGGCGTACGAAGCTGTTAGCGATTTATCTCGTCGTGGCTTAGTAGAAGGGTACCCAGATGGTACATTCGGTGGGGACCGTATGTTAACACGTTATGAGTTTGCACAAATCGTATACCGTGCAATTCAAAACGGCGTACAAGTAAACGAACAACTCGTAACAGAATTTAGCCCTGAAATGGCATTATTCCGCGTAGATACAGTGGCAAAAAATCATCAAGGACAACCCAACTATTGAACGTGTTCGTGTCAATAAAAAATAGTTGATAATATAATGTATATAAAATAATACAATATATAAGACTTATAAAAATATATTATAAAACCCGTAACTATGTAGCGGCTAGTATATCTCATCTGATGTACTAGCCGCTATTTATCGTATAAATAAAATTAATATAACAAATCAGTTACAGTCGCTTAAAAATTTCATAATATTTTTCATAAAACCGTATCGAAAATATTGAAAATATGAATGCTATATGGTACTTTTTATACATGTATGCATAAAACTAGACTATTATTGTCTACTTTATAAATGAATGAGTTATTAATAATAAATGATATATTAGTATGAGGAGATACGTGGACTGTGAATAAGATATTTAAAGTGATTTGGTCTAAATCTAAACAATGTTACGTTGTTGTATCGGAAATGGCGAAGAATACGACGGGGAAAAAGAAGATTGTGGTGGCTAGTATTCTAGCAGGGTTAGCGATGTCAACAATGGGGACTCATGTAATGGCTGTATCCACAATTCCTTTCACTGATCAACCATCATCAGCACTTGCCAATGGCTCGGTTAAGAATACCACAACCAATGGTGTCGCTATAGGTAATGCAGCCTATAGCGATTCTAATCAATCCATCGCGATTGGCTTTAGAAGTTTTGCATCAGGTACCTTCATAGGCGGTTCCATTAAGCCATCTGTTGCAGTCGGTGCAGGCGCACATGCTGAAGGTAATAATACGGTTGCCATAGGTACTATTGCAGAGAATAGAGCTTCTTATGGTGTTGCATTGGGGAATGAAAGTAAAGTAACATCCGGATCAGATTATGGGATTGCTATTGGTTATCAAACGCAAGTATCAGCTGTTCATAGCATGGCAATAGGTGAAAAGGCTAGTGCATCCGCTACACTTGCTGTAGCTCTTGGTGCGAATGCAAAAGCTACAGGGGCCTACTCTTATACTGCTGGGTTTAACTCCGAATCTGGTGGCGAGGCGGCTATTGCCGTTGGTAAATCTGCTAGTGCTGGTGGTGAATCTGCTGTAGCAGTAGGTAATGGTACAGTTGCTACTGCTGGTGATGCTGTAGCTATTGGTACGTCATCTCAAGCTACTGGTGGAGATTCTATCGCATTAGGGAAAAGTGCGAATGCTAGCAATGGTGATTCCATTGCCATTGGTCAAGATACAGTATCTAACAATATTAATTCTGTAGCACTCGGCAAGACTTCTCAAGCTACTGGCGCCTCTGCAACTGCACTAGGGCCACAAGCAAAGGCAACTGGCTCTACGGCGGTGGCAATTGGTCTCAATTCAGAGGCTAATCAAAGCAGTACCGTTGCTATTGGACAAAGTAGTGCAGCATCTGGTCTTCAAGCGATTGCTGTTGGTTATAAATCTGCTGCTAGTGGTGAAAATGCTGCCGCCTATGGTAACACAGCAAAGGCAGCTGAAAAGAACTCATTAGCACTAGGTGCAAATACACAAGCGACTGTAGAAGGTGGCGTAGCATTGGGTGCTGGATCCATAGCGAATACAGTAGCTGGTGCTGGCTATAATCCGAATACAGGACGAACAAATACATTTACTGGCTTATCTGGTAATGCGTTAACAAGCACTTGGGCTGCTGTTTCTATTGGCGATGGCACCAATACACGTCAATTAACAGGTCTTGCAGCTGGTACTAACAATACTGATGCGGTCAACGTAGCACAACTTAAGAGCATGAACCTTGCTTTCACAGCCGACGGTAGCACAAAGGGCGACGTTAATTTAACAAATAGTGCATTAAACGTAGTCGGTGATAGTACATATATAACGACAAAGGGCAATAATCAAACACTCACCATTTCTGGTAAAAAGCAAACTATTACCGTTACGAATGGTACGGCTAGTGCTAGCGCAGGCATGGCGGACGCCAATAATGTAGCACAAGCGATTAACCAAGCAAATGCGGATCAAACCATTAGCTATAAGGCGAATGGTGGTACGGCTAATGCGGTTAAGGTATCCGATGGCCTTAATTTCACCAATGGTACAACTACGATTGCTACGATAGGTGCGAATGGTCAAGTAACTTATGACTTGAATACGACAACGAAACAATCGATTACGGATTCGTCAACAGCTGTCAATCGTACGATTGCCCTTGGTGGTTCCACAGGATCCACGACAGCTAAAAAATTGGCTTCTGGAGATGTTAAATTTAATATTAAGGGCCAAACCGGCACCAATGCGTTGATTTCGACATCTGCTAGTGGCGATGATGTAACCATTGCACCAACGTCTAAATTGACTGCCGCTGTTACGGCTGCTGAAAATGCAGCAGATAAAAATTTATCCAATATTTCTACAAGTGGTAAAACTGTTATTAAAGATTTAGCTAAAGGGGCTGCGCAAGATGCTGTGAAAGTAGCCGGTACTAGCCTTGCTACGGTATCAGATAATACAGTAGGCGGCGTTAAAACATATACGGTTGATGTGAATACCGGTAATTTGGTGGTAGCTGCTAACGGTCAAGTCGGTGCTGCTGGTACAACAGGTGCATCTGGTGCGACTGGTTCTAATGGCGTAGCTACAACACAAAACGTAGCGACTGCTATTAACGATGCTGTGACTAAAGCAAAAGCAAGCACAACACAAGCTTTAGCTGATGCAGAACATAAATTTGCTGGTGATACAGGTACTACATCCGTTCGTAAACACGGTGAAGTATTATCCATTAAAGGCGGCGTAACAAATGCTGCTAGTTTGACAACAGGTAACATCGGTGTCGTATCCGATGGGGCCGGTACATTAAATGTACAACTTGCAAAAGTATTGAGCGGTTTAACATCTGCTACATTCACTACTGCTGGTGGCAATTCTACTGTTATTAATAGTGATGGCGTAACCATTACACCAAGTGGTGCTGGTGCTTCTGCTATTTCCATGACAACGGCTGGTATCAATGCGGGTAACAAGGAAATTAAAGGTGTTGCTACTGGTACTACGGCTGATGCGGCAGTTAATAAGGCCCAAATGGATGCGGCCATTACAGCTGCAGCACAAGACGCTGTAACTGTAACAGGCACAGGCCTTGCTACCGTATCTGACAATACAACTGGCGGTGTAAAAACATACACTGTGAATGTAGACGAAGGTAAACTTGTCCTCGATGATACAACAGGTAAAATCGGCGCTAACGGTAGTACACAAGGTACTACAGCTGGTAAAAATGGCGTAGCTACAACACAAACGTTGCGACTGCTATTAATGACGCTGTGACTAAAGCAAATGCCAATAATGCACAAGCTTTAGCTGACGCAAAACACAATTTTGCTGGTGATGATGCTACCGTAATTAGCCGTAAACATGGTGAACAACTTAACATTAAAGGTGGCGCATCTACAACTGCTACAGATCTTACATCTGGTAATATCGCAGTGGTAGGTGATACGGCATCTGGCACACTAAATATCAAGATGGCAAAAGCCCTAACAGGCTTAACATCTGTAACATTTACAGATGGATCCGGCAATACACAAACAGTAACAGGTGGTTCCTCTACTATCACGGATGGTGCTGGTAACACAACTACTATCACTAAAGGTGGCGTAACAACGACTGACGCAGCTGGCAATACTACTACGACAGCGCCTACAGGTGTAACCGTAACACCAGCTGGTGCTGGTGCCACACCAATTTCTGTAACAACTAGTGGTATTAGTGCTGGTAACAAAGAAATTAAGAATGTTGCTAATGGTACTACTGATGATGCTGCTGTGAACAAGAAACAAATGGATGATGCTGTAAAAGCCGCTTCGGATGCAACTAAAGCATTGGGTGATAATACTGTTTCGCTAGGAAGTGAATCTGGCTCTACAACAGCTAAGAAATTGAGCACAACTGGTGGCATTACGTTCAACATCAAAGGTGATACTGGTACAAATGCACTCATTACAACATCTGCGACAGGTGATAATGTCACCATCGCTCCAACTGCTAAGTTGAGTGCTGCGGTGACAGCAGCAGAAAAATCTGCTGACAAAGATTTGTCTAATATTTCATCTGCAGGCAAAACAGTGATCAAAGACTTGGCAGCTACATCTGCTCAAGATGCTGTTAATGTAACAGGTACAGGCCTTGCTACAGTATCTGACAATACAGCAGGTGGTGTGAAAACATACACTGTGAATGTAGACGAAGGTAAACTTGTCCTTGATGATACAACAGGTAAAATCGGTGCTAACGGTGCTACACAAGGTAGTACAGCTGGTAAAAATGGCGTAGCTACAACACAAAATGTAGCGACTGCTATTAATGATGCTGTAGCTAAGGCGAAAGCAAGCACAACACAAGCATTAGCCGATGCTGAACATAAATTTGATGGTGATACAGGTACTACATCTGTACGTAAACACGGTGAAGTATTGTCCATTAAAGGTGGCGTAACAACACCAGCTGACTTAAGCACTGGCAACATCGGTGTCGTGTCCGATGGGGCAGGCACATTGAACATCCGCCTTGCGAAGGTATTGAGTGGTTTAACATCTGCAACCTTCACCACTGCTGGTGGCAATACTACTGTTATCAATGGTGATGGTGTAACCATTACACCAAGTGGTGCTGGTGCCTCTGCTATCTCTATGACAACGGATGGTATCAATGCGGGCGGTAAAGAAGTAAAAGGTATCGCCGATGGTACAGCTGCCGATTCCGCTGTTAGCAAAGGCCAAATGGAAACAGCTATTGCTAATGCACAAACAGCAGCTACATCTACTGAAAAGGTAATTGCTAAGGCGTTAACTGGCGATACTAACTTAGCCACTGTAACAGGTCAAACGGGTACAGCTAAAGGTGAAACCTATGAAGTATCTGTATCTGAAAACGTCGTTAAAAATGTAGCTAAGGCAGCTGCACAAGACGCTGTAACCGTAACAGGCACAGGCCTTGCTACGGTATCTGATAATACAACTGGTGGTGTAAAAACATACACTGTAAATGTAGACGAAGGTAAACTTGTCCTTGATGATACAACAGGTAACATCGGTGCTAACGGTGCTACACAAGGTACGACAGCTGGTAAAAATGGCGTAGCTACAACACAAAACGTAGCGACTGCTATCAATGATGCTGTAGCTATGGCGAAAGCAAGCACAGTACAAGCCTTAGCCGATGCAGAACATAAATTTGATGGTGATACAGGTACAACATCTGTACGTAAACACGGTGAAGTATTATCCATTAAAGGTGGCGTAACAACACCAGCTGATTTAGCAACAGGCAACATCGGTGTCGTATCCGATGGGGCAGGCACATTGAACATCCGCCTTGCGAAAGTATTGAGTGGTTTAACATCTGCTACATTTACAGATGGATCCGGTAATACACAAACTGTAACAGGTGCTTCCTCTACTATCACGGATGGTGCAGGTAATACAACTGCTATGACTAAAGGCGGCCTATCCACTACTGACGGTACAAACACAACGACAGTAGCACCAGCTGGTGTCACTGCCACTGATGGTACTCACACTGTTAAGTTGAATGGCTCCGGTATCGATGCTGGTAATACACAAATTAAGAATGTGGGCAAAGCCATTACCGATGATGCTGCGGTTAACAAGAAACAAATGGATGACGCGGTAAAAGCCGCTACTGATGCAACCACAGCATTGGGAAATAACACGATTGCCCTTGGTGGTGATACCGGTTCTACAACAGCGAAGAAACTTAGCACAAATGCTATTACTTTCAATATTAAAGGCGACACAGGCGCTAATGCGTTAATCACTACATCTGCTACCGGTGATAATGTAACCATTGCTCCAACCGCAAAATTGACAGATGCGGTGACAGCAGCAGAAAAATCTGCTGATAAGGATTTGTCTAATATTTCAACTGCTGGTAAAACAGTGATCAAAGACTTGGCCGTCACATCCGCTCAAGATGCTGTTAATGTAACAGGTACAGGTCTAGCTACGGTATCTAGCAATACAGCAGGCGGTGTAAAAACATACACTGTAGATGTGAAGGCTGGTAATTTAGTGGTTGATGCCAATGGTCAAGTCGGTGCTAATGGTGCAACAGGCACAGGTGGTGCCACAGGTACTGATGGCGTAGCTACAACACAAAACGTAGCGACCGCTATTAACGATGCAATTACTAAATCCAATGCGAATACAGCACAAGCTTTAGCTGATGCAGAACATAAATTTGATGGTGATACAGGTGCTACATCTGTACGTAAACACGGTGAAGTATTATCCATTAAAGGTGGCGTTACAACACCAGCTGATTTAAGCACTGGCAACATCGGTGTCGTATCCGATGGGGCAGGTACATTGAACATCCGCCTTGCGAAGGTATTGAGCGGTTTAACATCTGCTACGTTCAAGATGCATCCGGTAATACCACTATGGTGACAGGTGGTTCCACTACGATTGCAGATACATCTGGTAATACTCAAACATTGGCTCCAACGAAATCTGAAATTAAGGATAACAATGGTGTATCCACTGTTACTACAAAAGATGGTGTAACAGCTAAAGATGCTAGCGGCAATATAACATCTTTAACTAAAGGTGGTTTATCTACTACTGACGGTACGAATACAACGACAGTAGCACCGTCTGGTGTCACTGCAACCAATGGTACCAACACTGTTAAGTTGAATGGTTCTGGTATCGATGCTGGTAATACACAAATTAAGAATGTTGGCAAAGCCACTACCGACGATGCTGCGGTTAATAAGAAACAAATGGATGATGCTGTAAAAGCAGCTTCCGATGCTACAACAGCATTGGGCAACAATACCATCACTATTGGTAGCGATAATGGCTCTACAGACGCTAAAAAATTGAATACAACTGGTGGTATTCAATTTAATATCAATGGTGAAAGCGGTGCTAATGCGTTGATTACAACAACGGCATCGGGTAATACCGTAACTATCGCATCTACCACTAAGTTGAGCAATGCCGTAGCGGCCGCTGAAATGCAGCCAATAAAGATTTATCCAATCTCAGTGCGAATGGTGAATCTCGTATCAAAGACTTGGCAAAATCTGCGGCATCCTGGAATGTTCAAACTAATGGCTCTGGTACAACAGCCGTATCCGGTGGGGATACTGTTAACTTTGTAAATGGTAAGAACATTACAATTACCAACACTGATAGAGAAATCAAAGTTGCTACTAAAGATGATGTAAGCTTTAATAAGGTCACTGTTGGTGGTATGACCCTCGATAACAATGGTATGGATGCCGGTAACAAGGAAATTAAAAATGTGGCTGCTGGTACAACAGCAAATTCTGCAGTAAATAAACAACAATTAGACAATGCGATTTCTGGTGTAAGCAATATTAACTATACAACCAGCAGTATTACTGACCGCGCTGGTAGCACACCGGTACGTTCCGTTGCTTTATCTACAGGATTTGATTTCAAAGGTGATGGCAATATTCAAGTTTCCGAAGATACAGTTAACAATGGTGTTATTCACTATGCGATGAATCCTAATTTGTCCGGTATCACATCCATTACCGGTGCGGGTAGTGGTGCGCCAACGATGACTTTCAACAGTCAAAATGGCAATACCCCTGCTAATGTATCCATTAATTCTAATTTGGATATGGGTGGCCATCGCATTACCGGTGTAGGTCCTGCGGAAAAACCAACCGATGCGGTGAATAAACAACAAGTGGATCAAGCACTTCGTGGACTTACGGGGATGGCAGACAATGCAGCAAGACACTATGCAAGCAAAGCGGGCGCTAATGCAGCTGCATTGGCAGCATTGAAACCAATTCAATATGATCCATTGGAACCAACACAAATCATGGCTGGTGTGGGTAATTACAAATCCCAAACCGCTGTGGCACTCGGTATGGCGCATTACACCAATGAAAATACGATGTTCAACATCGGTGTATCCCTCGATAGCCATGACAACATGGTTAACGCTGGTGTAACCCATAAATTTGGCTATAGCCCTGAAAAGAAAGCTATTCCAGATCGCTATAAAGGTGGTCCAATTAGCTCCATCTATGTAATGCAAGATGAAATGCAAGCCTTGTTGGCAAAGACCAAGAAAAGGATGCTGTAATCTCCAAACAGGCTAGTGAAATTGATACACTTCGCCAACAAAATGAAGATATGCAACGTAAAATCGACATGATTCTTGCTAAATTACAATAATAGTATGGTATAAGACATACAATAAAAGCGGATAGTGAGTCCTAGGATTCACTATCCGCTTTTGGTTGTGTGTATGTTATTTTTTTCTAAAGAATCCCAATACTTGTAAATGACGCAATACTTCATCTAAATATTGCTCTGATGGAACGCGGTACTGTTGACCATCCTTCGTCATCCGTTCGACGGTCACATTCACATCTAGATCTTCTATGAGTTTTTCTTTTGTAGTTGGTTTTGTTAAGAGACGCATAATGTATAACACGCCATGGTCCACGTCATAGTCGATTTGATTATACATGTTTGATGTCGTCATATACTGATTGCCATCCTTTTCGATTAGGGTTGCAATATAGTCGATGAACCGCTGAGGAATGTAGGTTTCATTTTCCTTGAATGGTAGGTGTTCATAGCGTTCACCAAAGGTATAGAGTTGTCCGATAACCACTAATAAGAACAAGCGCGTATAAAGCTTATCCATATCGATCTCATAGCCCGGATACTGATGTTCAATATGGTTGACCACATCTTGTACAGAGAATGGTAATCGTGTATCCATCATTTCCTTAATAGCGATGTGTACCGTATCCGTCCATTCCGGTGGGACACCTAAATCCGTATCTAAGGTAATGAGGAAATAGAGACCATCCAATATGTCCTTGGTTACCGTTTCATTTTGTGTAATCTTGTCCGCGTTGGATTGTTTCGTTAGCAACGACATGCGGAACTGTGTATCATACACGTAATCAAAGTACTGTTCCTTATCTACGCGGTTATCTTGAGCCAACTTTTTAATATTCGTCACAGTCGCATCCGGTAACCACGTAATAAAGGAGCGCTGCATACATTCATCGCCCACATAGGCACAGCCTTGAGCTTCGGCGCGCTTCACAAATTCCGATACATACACCGGATCATTAATGGCCTCTAAATACTCATGGCCCACGTAGTAATCATTGGCCTTAAGGATACGGTCAATATTAGGGATCTTGTAACTCGATTTCATGCGAGACCGTTCATCCAACTTCATCGTTTCCTGAATGAGCTGCAACACCTGTTTCGTATATGCCGTGCGGTCCTGTAGGGACGTCGTTGGCGCATGCTTTTCCGAATAGAGCATAATATCCCGTAATTGTTCTAACCGTTTCCACCCGGGATACGTATTATATGACACATACGCAATACCCTGATCCGATAGATTGCGATTACAAATGCTGAGAATTTTGTCTTTCACCATGTCCGGTACCCACGACCAAATGCCGTGCACGATGATGTAATCAAAGGTGCCGAAATCGTCGTCGATGTCCATGATATTTTTCTCTAGCAACGTAATATTCGTGAGTCCCATGGATTCGATTAATTCCTTGCCGTGCTCAATCTGCACGCCCGATAAATCGATGCCCGTGAAAGTAGTCTCTGGATAGTACAGCGCTTGTGGGATGATGTTGCCCCCGCATGACGAACCTAGCTCTAATACGCGCGCCCCCTTGAGTGGTGCTGGTGAAAGCCCATATAATCGGGCGCGGGCTTGCAGTGAATTGATGTTGGTGTTGGAAAATGCTTTGGACACATAGAGAAAATTGTCATACGACTCTTTCAATTCCTCAATCTTTTCTTGCACCACCTCATTAATAGGTGGCTGTATGGTGTTTGATTTCTTTTGGGACTTATCGTTTGCAGATGGTTTACCTTGCTTCGCATCTGTTTTGGGAATAGAGTTTTGGCTCATGTGTATACCTTTCAATATAGACTAATATATATCTTTTAATAGAAATGAATATTATAACTTTTATAAGAGACAAATTTTCTTTAAGTATATCATAGGAGAGATATCTGAGTAGGGTATAACTTGTACGACGCCGTTTTATTCTCCATGAGAAACCTCCCCTATATAATGATATATATGTGTTTAGTATAGCATAGAGTCGATTTTGTTATATACAATTATGAAAAAAAGTTCATTATTAATACCAATTATTCCAGATGAGGAGATTTTTTTCCGTTTTTATATAATTTAGAATTGTTAATTTGTACTGAAAGTAAAAAGATGACTAAAAAAATAGAAATCCTTATTTTTATGCAGATTTATATCATATCGATGTATGTGAAAGTTATTAAAACGATATGGCAATAGTTTATAAGTAAAACTAATGCATACATCGATAATTATTGTAGTAAATCGAATTCTATAGAAATAGATAGTTTATATAGAGAGAAAAATACCCATAAAATTAATAAAAAAATTGAGTTAAAATATAAAATATCTATAAATAAATATAAAATAATAAAAAAATATGTGAGGGAAAAAAATGAAAAACCATTTACAAGAGCATTTATATTTGTTATCTTATATATGACGCAAGATGAGGGATAAATGAAATATGTGTTAGACCACGAATTTTGAGGCTTTCACAAACATGGAAAATCTCATCGAACAACATTGTAATAATAAGGATTATAATTGTGTCTTTTTTCAAAGGGGGTTCATAGATTCTATGAATAAGATTTTTAAGGTTGTTTGGAGCAAAACAAAAGAATGCTACGTTGTAGTATCTGAAGTTGCGAAAAACAACAGTGGTAAGAAAAAAGTTTTAGCTAGCGTATTAGCTACGTTGGCTATTATGGGCGCTGGTGCTCAAATGGGTACTCCGGTACATGCGGATACAGATCTAAGGTATAGTGCAGTTAATATTGCCCCAAATAATGTTCCTGCTGGTTATGGTCCGAATAAGGTAAGTACAAACTCGATAGTTGTGGGGTATGCTAACGATACTAAGACTGGTGCCCAAGGTAATGGCCATGTGGCTTATGGCTTTGGCAATACTGCTACAGAGGATACTACTACTGCACTTGGTGGAGGCAATAAGGCTACTGGACCTGCGGCTACAGCAATAGGTTCCTTTAATGAGGCGACTGCTCGCGCATCTGTTGCAATGGGTAATGTGGCTAAGGCAAGTGGTGAAAAGAGTATTTCTATTGGTAACTATTCTGTTGCTAAAAGTAATGATGATATTGCTATTGGTAATCAGGCTAAAACAACATCAACTGGGGATAGCATTGCTATGGGTAGACAAGCTACAGCAGGTAATGCAAATGCTCTTGCTTTTGGCGCCGAATCTAATGCTAGCGGTTGGGGTAGTATTGCTACGGGGCGTGAAGCAGCTGCAAGTGCTAATTTTGCAACTGCTATTGGCTATCAATCTAAGGCAGAAGGCAGTGCTTCTGTAGCAATTGGTAAACAAAATAAATCTAATATGGCTGATACTATTACTATGGGTAATGGTAATACAGCTAATACTATGGGCGGTATTGCTATTGGTTTGAATAATAAAGCTGATTCCTCTATAGGTGATTCTACAACTGCTAATAAAAGTAATCTTCAGATAGCTTTTGGACGTGATAATGAAGCTACGTCTCTTGATACAATCGCTATTGGTCGAGAAGTAAAATCTACTAAAACTGGTGCAGTTGCAATGGGTTCTCGTATCAATGCAAATGGTGATTATGCAGTTGCTATCGGGAATTCCTCAGCAGGCGGTACCGTAGAAGCCGGCGACTATGCTGTAGCAGTTGGTTTCAAAGCAAAGCAACTGGTGGCCGTTCCATCGCTCAAGGTGGTGCTGCAGAAGCTGCTGCTCGTGCATCTATCGCTATGGGTTTACGCTCAAAGGTTAATGCACAAAAAGCGACTTCTAACTATGAATTCTCTGGTTCCAATGGGACATCAAGCCCAGCAGGCTATAATACAGAAACAATTACTATTAACTCAGCTTCAGCTCCTGCGGGTGGTGCCGTAGCTGGTAATTATTATGATGCTGGCTCTGCTATTGCTGTTGGTGAAGGCGCAACTGTTAGTGATGAATCTGATCGTGCTGTTGTTGTTGGCCCAGATGCAAAAACCAATGGTAATGCTCACTATTCCGTAGTATTAGGTTCCGGTTCCCATGCAGATGCATCTGACGGCTTCGTAGCTGGTCATGGTTCTTCTGTTGCGTCTCGTGAAAGTATCGCTATTGGCTCCGGTGCTAATGTATCTGGTACTGAAAATATCCGTTCTCAAGCTATAGGTTTTGGTGCTACTGTAACTGGTACTGGTGCGTATGACGCAACAGCGATTGGTGCTACAGCTCAGGTTTCTGGCGTACAAGGCGGCGTAGCGCTAGGTTCTGGATCCTTGTTGAGCCGTACAACAAATTCTAATGAAAATGCTGGTTTTAATAGTAAATTCGTAGACGGTACAAAAGTTCGTAATCGTGCATATACTGCTGATTTGACGGGTCATAATGATCAATGGGATTCTGGTTCCATTAATACTGGTGCCGTTTCCGTTGGTAATGATACTCAAAAACGTCAAATCATCAACGTAGCAGCTGGTAATAAAGATACTGACGCTGTTAACGTAGCACAATTGAAAAACGTTGGCGTTCGTGTTGGTGCTGATACTAATACAGCTACAATCGGTACAAACAAAGTTGCAGCGGATTTCCTTGCGTACAATGGTCAATTGAACATTAAAGGTGACAACAACCGTGTTACAACTGTGTCCGAAAACGATGCAAACGGCAAAGATGCTAACGTAAATGTTAAATTTGATTACGATGGCTTGGTGAAAGCTAAAACTGGTTCTGCAGTTACTGTAGATCAAAAAACAGATGCAGCTGGTAAAACATACTTTGAAATCGACGCTGCAGCAGGAAGCAAAACTGTATTAGCAGATGGTAAAAATACAACTGTAACTGGTGCAGGTACAACGGCTAGCCCATATAAAGTAAATGTAGAAGGTGCTTTAACAGGTATCTCCTCCATTACAAACAATACTGGCGGTAAAATCGAATTCAGTACCGGTGGTACAACTATTTCCGGTGGCCCTGTTAATGTATCTAATAACAAAATCACAGGTGTTGCTAATGGCGATGTAAATGCTACATCTAAAGATGCTGTTAACGGTTCTCAATTATATGCTGTAAAAGCTGCTGAACGTCACATTGCACCTACAACTACTGGCACTGAATACACTGTTGATAGCAATGGCAATGTAACTATGACATACCTTGATGGTAATAATAACGCTGTTACTGGTGAACAAGCAGTTATTAAAGGCATTGCTAAACAAGATCTTTCCAACATTAATGATGCTGGTAAGAAAGTTATCACTGGCCTTGGTACAATCGTAAAAGCTGGCGACAATGTCAATGTATCTGAAAGCTCTGATGCAACAACAGGTCAAAAAACATACACTGTAAACGCTGTAACTCCAGCTGTTTACACAAAAGCTGATGGTACAAAAGTGTATAAACGTCCAGATGGCACTTTCACAACAAATAGTAATCTTGCTGCTGGTAATAATGTAGACAAAGGTGATGTAATCACATCCTTCATGGATGGCAATGGCAACACAACTGGCGGTAACATGGTTATCAACAACGTTGGCTCTGCTATTAAAAACGCTGGTAATGCAGGTGATTCTTTCTTGACTAAGTTAGATGCTGCTAACACTGCAACTCCAAATGCAGCAGTAAACGTATCTGACTTGAAGAATACAGCTGATGGCTTGACTGATAAAGGCTTGAGATTCGATGCTAACGAAGGTAATGAAAAAACTAACAAACTTGGCTCTAAAGTAACAGTCAAAGGTACTGGCGCTTTAACTGCTGGTAAAGCATATGCTGATGAATACAACACAGCTAATATTAGAACAAATATTGAACAAGGTTCTGATGGTAATACAACAATCAACGTTGGTTTAGCTAAAGCGTTGAAAGATATTAATTCTATTTCTAATGGTAACTCCTCTATCACTCTTAACAGCAATCCAGGTGGCACTAATAATACACCTGCAGTACAAATTACTGGTGGCAACTTGTCCATGGGCAATGGCACAACAAATAATAAGATTGTAAACTTGGCTCCTGGCACAGATGGCACTGACGCAGTTAACTTGAACCAATTGAAAGGTATGCGTACAGTTGTAACATCTACAGATAAATCTGTAACTGTTACATCTAATGAAAATTCTACAACAGGTCAAGTAACATATGACTTGAAAGTAGCAACTACTGGTACAGTATCTAAATCTACTTGGGATCTTAAATCTGGTGTAGCATCTGCTACAGAAGGTACTCACTCTGGTGATACAACTCAAACGATTGCTGATACTAAATCTGTAACAATGCAAGCTGGTAAAAACTTAACAGTTAAACAAACTAATGACGGTAATGGTAATACATCTGTTGCATATTCCTTAGATAAAGATCTTACTAACTTAGATAAAGTGGTTGTTAATGGTAAAGATGGTATTGCTGGTAAAGATGGCGTAACTATCGTTGGACCTCAAGGTGCTACTGGTGCCCCTGGCATGCCTGGTACAAATGGTATCGATGGTAAAGTTGGTATCTCCGGTAAAGACGGTAAAGATGCTGTTTCTATCGCAGGTAAAGATGGCGTTGGTACAATCGGTTTGACAGGTCCTCAAGGCCCTGCTGGTACAAACGGCAAGTCTGTAGATATCTCTACTGAAAATGGCAAACAAACATTAGTTAAACCAGAAAAAAATAATGGTGATCAATCTCAACGTATCGTATACGTACCAAAAGATAAAGATGGTAATCCGTTACTAGATAAAGATAATAACCCTATCAAACGTGAAGTGGCTACCATGGATGATGGCTTGAAATTTGCTGGTGATGATGGTCAAACAGATGCTAATAAAGTAATTGCTAAACAACTTAACGAAAAAGTAGATATTATTGGTGGTGCTACAGGTACATTGACTGACAACAACATCGGTGTTAATAACGATGGCGGCAAATTGAAAGTTCAATTGGCTAAAGATGTTGATTTGACTAATGCTGGTTCCTTAACTGTTGGTGGTACTAAAGTTAATAACGATGGCATTACAATTAAGGCTCCTACAACTCCTGGTACAACTACAACTACAACTGATGTTAAGTTGACAAATACTGGTCTTAATAATGGTGGTAATACAATTACTAATGTTGCTGAAGGTCAAAATAATACTGATGCAGTTAACGTAAAACAATTGAAAGAAAACCGTACAGAAGTTAAAGCTGGTGACAATGTAGTTGTAACTTCAGCTGTGGATGCAACAGATAATCACACTATTTATACTGTAAATGCTGTAACTCCTGCTGTTTACACAACTCCAGATGGTACTAAATTAACAAAAGATAAAGACGGTAAATTCCATAAAGAAGGTGAAACGGCAGAATATACTGGCGATATCATCACATCTTTTGAAAACCCTAAAGCAGCAACTGGACAAACAACAAAAGATGGCGGCATGATCGTTAACAATATTGGCTCTGCTATTAGTGGTCATGAAGCGAAAGATACTGCAGGCACGGTAATTACTAGCCCTACATATTTACAACGTTTGGAAACAGCTGCTGGTGATAACTTAACTAAGCATGCTGCTGTTAATGTATCTGACTTGAATAGCGCTGCTAAAGAATTGAAAGCATCTGAATTGCATATTGCTCCAACTGCGGTAAAAGCTAATTCTACTGAAGTTAAAGGTGGTTCACTTAATGCCGCAGGTACTGAAAACGTATATAAATATGATGCAGCTACTAAGAAAGTTACATTGACATACAATGATGGTAATGGTAAAGCAGTAACTGATACTAAAGCAGTTATCGACTTCTCCGCTTTGAATACTGGCGGTACAACAGCTTCTACTTGGACTGCTAAAACATCTGCGGAAAATACAACTGCAGGTTCTGAAGTAGGTAAACATGCTGGTAACGATAGCCAAGTAATTGGAGATCAAAACTCTGTTGATTTCCAAGCTGGTCGTAACATGACTGTTAAGCAAACTAATGATGGTAATGGTAATACAACTATTAACTATGCATTAGATAAAGATTTAACAAACTTGGATAAAGTGGTTGTTAATGGTAAAGATGGTATTGCTGGTAAAGATGGCGTAACTATCGTTGGCCCTCAAGGTGCTACTGGTGCCCCTGGCATGCCTGGTACAAATGGTATCGATGGTAAAGTTGGTATCTCCGGTAAAGACGGTAAAGATGCTGTTTCTATCGCAGGTAAAGATGGCGTTGGTACAATCGGTTTGACAGGTCCTCAAGGCCCTGCTGGTACAAACGGCAAGTCTGTAGATATCTCTACTGAAAATGGCAAACAAACATTAGTTAAACCAGAAAAAAATAATGGTGATCAATCTCAACGTATCGTATACGTACCAAAAAGATAAAGATGGTAATCCGTTACTAGATAAAGATAATAACCCTATCAAACGTGAAGTGGCTACCATGGATGATGGCTTGAAATTTGCTGGTGATGATGGTCAAACAGATGCTAATAAAGTAATTGCTAAACAACTTAACGAAAAAAAGTAGATATTATTGGTGGTGCTACAGGTACATTGACTGACAACAACATCGGTGTTAATAACGATGGCGGCAAATTGAAAGTTCAATTGGCTAAAGATGTTGATTTGACTAATGCTGGTTCCTTAACTGTTGGTGGTACTAAAGTTAATAACGATGGCATTACAATTAAGGCTCCTACAACTCCTGGTACAACTACAACTACAACTGATGTTAAGTTGACAAATACTGGTCTTAATAATGGTGGTAATACAATTACTAATGTTGCTGAAGGTCAAAATAATACTGATGCAGTTAACGTAAAACAATTGAAAGAAAACCGTACAGAAGTTAAAGCTGGTGACAATGTAGTTGTAACTTCAGCTGTGGATGCAACAGATAATCACACTATTTATACTGTAAATGCTGTAACTCCTGCTGTTTACACAACTCCAGATGGTACTAAATTAACAAAAGATAAAGACGGTAAATTCCATAAAGAAGGTGAAACGGCAGAATATACTGGCGATATCATCACTTCTTTCGAAAACCCTAAAGCAGCCACTGGCCAAACAACAAAAGATGGGGGCATGATTGTTAACAACATTGGTTCTGCTATTAAAAATCAAAATCCAACAATGCCTGCAGGTCAAACTGCTACATACTTGGATAAATTGAAAGCAGCTGCTGATGCTGGTTCTAATGTTAAGAATGCAGCGGTTAACGTATCTGATCTTCATAACACTGCTGAAGCATTGAAAGCTTCTGAATTGCATATTGCTCCAACTGCTGGCGGTAAGGATGCTGATAAAGGTGGCGTAGGAATAACTCCAAGCGCAACAGCTGCTGCAGCTGGTGCAGCTACACAAGCATATAAGTATAATACAAATACTAAACAAGTTGAATTGACATTCAATGATGGTAATGGTAAAGCTGTAACTGGTCCTAAAGCTGTTATCGACTTGTCTGATTTGGCTAACCAAATTACAAGCGGTTATACTTTCAGTGCTAATGCAACTGCTAATGGTGGTACAGTAGCGAATGATGCTGCAACTCCTGCAGTAGTAACAGCTGTTGAAAATGGCGGTACAATCAACTATGCAGCAGGCAAAAACTTGACTGTAAAACAAGATATTGATACAGCTACTAAAACTCATACTTATACATATGCATTAGCTGATAAAATCGGTATTGGTGAAAAAGGTCAACCAGGCGTTGCAGGTAAAGATGGCGTTGATGGTAAAATCGGCGTAAATGGTAAAGACGGTTCTTCCGTAGTTATCAATGGTGCAGATGGTTCCATCGGTATGACTGGTCCTCAAGGCAAGGATGGTAAAGATGGTATTAATGGCCGTGATGGTGCTAACATCTCCATGACATCTGCTAAAGGTGAACAAGTTCTCATCAATCGTGATCCAGCTCATAGTGCTGATACAGACAAAGCTGAACGTATCGTATATGTTCCAAAAGATGCTAGTGGCAACCCTATTCAAGATGCTAATCACAAGAACATTGTACGTGAAGTAGCAACTATGGACGATGGCCTTAAATTCGGTGGCGATATGGGTACTGTAAACTCTGTAAAACTCAACAAACAAGTTGATGTTAAGGGTGGCATTACAGATACAAATAAATTAGCTACAGGTAACAACATTGGTGTTACATCTGGCATTGACCCAACTACTAATAATGCAACATTGAATGTTCAATTAGCAAAAGACCTTACAGGTTTAAATAGTGTTGAACTTGGTGGTAACACAATTAAGACTGATGGTGATCACATTACTATCACTACTCCAAGTACTACACCTGGTGGTAATGCTACTGTGAATAAAGTGGCTAACTTGGGTGATGAATTACATATCACACCTGGTACATACGAAATTGGTGCAACAAATAAAGATGCCAATGCTAAAAACGATGAAGTAACATTGACATACACTGATGGCAATGGTGCTGAAAAAGCAAATACATTTGCAAAAATCAAAGGCGTTGCTAAATCTGATCTTTCCAACATCAATACTGATGGTAAGAAAGTTATTACTGGACTAAGTTCCGTTGTAAAAGCTGGCGATAATGTAACAGTTAAAACTGATACAGATGCAACTACTAATCAAAAAACTTACACAGTAAATGCTGTAACTCCAGCTGTTTACACTAAAGCTGATGGTACTAAAGTAGTTAAACGTCCAGATGGTACTTTCACAACTAACGTTGATGGTGCTCCTGGTAACGATGTACCTGCAAGCGATGTAATCGTATCCTTCCAAGATGCAGCTGGTAATAGAACTGGTGGTAACTCCATCGTTAATAACGTTGGTTCTGCAATCGATAAACCTGGTACAGCTACTGGTAATACATTCTTAACTAAGCTTGATAATGCAGCTACTGACACTCCATTTGCGGCGGTTAACGTAAGAGATCTTAAGACTACTGCTGATGCGTTGAAAGCAAATGAACTTCACATTGCACCTACATCTGGTGGTACTGATACTGATAAAGGTGGCGTAGTAAAAACTGCTGGCTCTACTGATATGGTATACAAATACGACGCAGCTAGTAAGACTGTTACATTGACTTATAACGATGGTAATGGTAAAGCTGTAACTGGCCCTAAAGCAGTTCTTGATTTCACCGACTTGAACATTCCAGCTGGTGGTAACAACTATGGCTTCAAAGCTAATGCAACTGCTAATGGTGGTACAGTAGCAAATGATACTACAACTCCTGCAGCGGCAACAGCTGTTGAAAATGGTGGCACTGTTAACTTTGCAGCAGGCAAAAACTTGACTGTAAAACAAGATATTGATACTGCTAACAAAAATCAAACGTATACATTTAGCTTAGACAAAGAACTTACTAACTTAGACAAAGTTGTTGTAAATGGTAAAGCTGGTCAACCTGGTAAAGATGGCGTAACTATCGTTGGTCCTCAAGGTGCTACAGGCACTCCTGGTACAAATGGTATCGATGGTAAAGTTGGTATCTCTGGTAAAGACGGTAAAGATGCTGTATCCATTTCTGGTAAAGATGGCGTTGGTCATATCGGCTTAACAGGTCCTGCAGGTGCTCCTGGTGCTCCTGGTGCACCTGGTACACCTGGTGCTAATATCGATATTTCCACAGATCATGGCACACAAACACTTGTTAAACCAGAAGCTAACAACAATGACAAATCTGAACGTATCGTATACGTACCAAAAGATGCTAATGGCAATCCATTAAAAGATAAAGATAATAACCCTATCAAACGTGAAGTAGCAACTATGGATGATGGCTTGCGTTTCACTGGTAACAACACTTCTAAAGAAATAAACAACCAATGAATTCTCTTGTGAAGGTTCAAGGTGAAGGTGTTACTGAAAATACAACATCTGGTAAATTAGAAGTTAATGGCCAAGAATTCAAATCTGCAACAGGGAACATCGCAGTTGTAGCAGATGGCGATAAAACTTTGACAGTTAAGATGAACAAAGATCTTAACCTCACTAAAGATGGTTCTGTAACAATGGGTGATACTGTTGTAAATAACGATGGTATTACTATTAAAGCTCCTACAACTCCTGGTACAACTACAACTGATGTTAAGTTGACAAACCAAGGTCTTGATAATGGTGGTAATAAAATTACTAACGTTAAAGCTGGTACAGATGATACTGATGCAGTAAACGTAAAACAATTGAAAGACAAAGTTACAACTGTTACTTCTTCTGATAGCTCCATTAAAGTAGTAGACAAAAATGTTGCTGGTCAACCTGGTTATGATGCAACTAAAGGTCACCAATATGACATTACTATCAATAACCAAGGTGTTGTAAATAATGCACAAACTCCTGTTGTGTATACTAAGAAAGATGGCACTAAAGTTTACAAACAACCAAATGGTACTTTCACAACAAACATTGATGGTACGGGCACAGTAGTTCCTGCTAACCAAGTTATCGCATCTATGAATAATGCTGATAACTCCTCAACAACTCCAATGAAGTTGAATAATGTTGGCTCTTCCATCGCTGATGAAACTGGTACTACATTCTTGGATAAGTTGGACAGTGCTAATAAGAACACACCAAATGGTGCTGTAAACGTATCTGACCTTAAATCTACATCTGATGCTCTTATCGATAAAGGTCTTGTATTTGATGCAAATAACGCAGATCCTAAGACAAATAAACTTGGTTCTAAAGTAACTATTGCTGGTACAGGCGCTCTCGGTACTACCGAAAACTTTGCAGATAAATACAACACTGATAACATCAGAACTAATATCAAACAAGATCCAGCAGGTAATACAACTGTTGAAATCGGTCTTAATAAAAACCTTAAAGGCTTAGAATCTGTTAGCGTTCCAGGTAAAGATGGCGTTGACGGTCAAGACGGTGTATCCATTACTGGTAAAGATGGTGCGAATGGCCTTGACGGTAAAGTTTCTATCGGTAAAGACGGCAAAGATGCTGTATCTATCTCCGGTAAAGACGGTATCGGTCACATTGGTTTAACTGGTGCTGCTGGTAAAGATGGTACAAATACGAAAGCAGATATTACTGTTAAAGAAGGCAAACCTGGTTTAAATGGTACTGATGGTATTACTCGTATCGTATACAAAGATAAAGATGGTAACGATCATGAAGTAGCAACTCACGATGATGGCGTAAAATACGCTGGTGATGATGCTCAAGGTACAGATAAAACTAAAGTTATCTCCAAAAAATTGAACGAAACTATCGATATCGTTGGTGGTGCAGATAAAACTAAATTGACTGACAATAACATCGGCGTGAATAACGATGGTGGTAAATTGAAAGTCCAATTAGCTAACGAATTGGCTGGTATCAATACGATTTCCAACGGTGGTTCCTCCATTACGTTTAACAGCAACCCTGGTGGTGCAACTAATACTCCAGCAGTTAAGATTTCTGGTGGCGACCTTAATATGGGTGGTAATAAAATCACTAATCTTAAGAATGGTACAGCTCCAACAGATGCTGCAACTGTTGGTCAATTGACTAAAGTAGAAGCAGGAGATAATAGTGTAACCGTTGCTCATACGACTACAGCTGATGGACAAAATGTTTATACTATTAAAGCTAACCCTGCTGGTACAGTAGATTTAACAAATGTTAATAACCGTATCGATCAACTTGGTGAAGAAATCGGCCGTGTAGGTGCTCAAGGCGCAGCTCTCTCCGCATTGAAACCTATCCAATACGATCCATTGGAACCAACTCAAATCATGGCTGGTTATGGTAACTACCGTGGTAACTCCGCAGTGGCTCTTGGCGTAGCTCATTACAAAAATGAATCTACATTAATCCATGGTGGCGTATCCTGGGCTGGTGGTTCTAGCCACATGATGGCGAACGCTGGTGTAACTTGGAAAGTCGGCAACCGTGATAGCGAAGCTGCTGTAGCAGATCGTTACCGCAAAGGCCCTATCAGTTCTGCCTATGCAATGCAACAAGAAATGGCAGCTATGAAAGCTCAAAATGCCGGATTAAAAGGCGAAGTATCTGACTTGAAAGCAGAAAATGAACAAATGAAAGCTCAAATTGCTGCAATGATGGCAAAATTAGGTTTATAATTTGAAACGTTAAACTTTCACAGACACTGGGATGAGGGTTCTCATCAATGAGAATCCTCGTATCCCTTTTGATTCGACTAAGAAAAGAGGAATAGATATGAAAAAATCTACAATGCTTGCTTTCACAGCAGCAATATTTATGAGCGCTGCATCCCTTACTGGTCACGCAGCTAGCGCACCAACATATGATGATGTATTAATTGTTAAAAACCCTGTAATGACGCCACAACTTGGGTCTGTTGTACTCGTTCCTGTAGCAAGTCCACAAACCGTGGCTGCTGTTCATGATTATGTGAAAGCTTGGCAAAATGCAGAAATTAACATTGCAAAAGCTAAGGTTAAACGCGATAATCACGAACAATTAACTAAAGCGGACGTAAAATGGTTACATTCTTATGACAAACATAATTATGCTGATTATTTCCGTACGCATTCCATCGGTCGTGTACATGGTCAAGAAGTGTTCATGAACTGGAACGGTGAAAAACCGTAACAAAAAAATGAATACGAATACTTTGATATGCCAAAATACAATGAACAAGATGGTTTCACCAATAGCTACGGATACAATGTACTTCGTGGCATGGTAGATCAAATCAATACAGTTATCCAAGAGCAAAAGAAAATCGGTGGTCCTATGACTGACGAAGAAGCGACTGCTTTGGAAGACTCCATTTTGGACATTATGGCTCATGACCAAGAACATGTAAACAATGACGAACTTCGTCACTACATGAACGACACAATTTGGTACGCCGCAAAACAAACGGTGAAAAATAAAGCTAGCGAAGAACCTCAAGTTGGCGATGACCACGAAGTAGATCTTCGCGCAGCAATGGCTAAGCCAGCTGTCGATCAACCACAATCCCGTAAAGTAAATTTACGTGATGCTATTAGTAAATAATACTAGTAGATACAATTATAATTACATAGGGCCCTCATTATGACTCTCACATTCCCCTTTGATTGTATTGAGGTCTATAAAAGACGCTCACACGATGTGTGGGCGTTTTTGTGCATATACGTGTATCTTATGTTGTATTAGCGATGCTCTTGTTGTATTTGTAATTGAATAATAGGACACTGAATATATTAATTAATCATTAATAATATGGGCTTGTTATTTAATTGAATGCGTTATATATATAACATAAAAAAACCTAGTGTTTTACTGATATATTGGCGTTTTGTTGTTTATAAAATTTATGGATAATAGAATTGTATTTAAATCTATAGAATAGGCTTATTTTCATTATTTAACAAAAATTATAAACTAAAAAAAGAATGGAGCGTTATATGAAAATGACGTGAAGAGAATTACAAGATTATGTCTATAAACCTTGATATAATGCACTTTTTTTCATAAATGCGTTTATTTTTACACATACATATAAATTTCAGTTTATTTTCATCCAAAAATATAAAATTTCATTAAATAAATAGGTGAAAAAGTATTTACAATTAATTAATAAATTGATATTATTGAATTATCCTATATGAAGTGTGTGTGAATGAGAGGAAAGCCACTCTTCATGAAGTGAACTAAAGTGTAAAAGTTACATTTTTATGTACTTATGAGAAAGGGGTTCAAAGGTTTTATGAACAAGGTCTTTAAAGTCGTTTGGAGCAAATCCAAAGAGTGCTACGTTGTAGTGCCTGAGATTGCGAAAAATAATAGCGGCAAAAAGAAAGTCCTAGCTAGCGTATTGGCTGGTTTAGCTGTAGCTGGCGCTATGGGCGGTATTGCGCCTCAACAAGCCATGGCTGATGCGGATTATGGCAATAGTCATGTTAATGTTTGGGCTAATACGGCTCCAGATGGTAGCAATGGCAAAAATGATGCAGGTCAAAACTCTATCGTTGTAGGGTATCAAAATACAACAGACCACACAGCTGGTAATGATGGCAAGGTAGCGATTGGTGCTAAAAACTCAGCAACTGGCAATTCCGCTATGGCAATGGGGAACCGAAACGTTGCAAACGGTGGTGCAGCTACAGCTATCGGTGCTGGTAATGAATCGACTGCAGCAACAACACTTACGGTAGGTAATAAAAATAATGCGAATGCGGAAAATGCTATCGCTATTGGTGCGTACAATAATCAAAATTGGACACATGGTTCTTGGCAAACAACACCTAACCAGCTGGTGCTTATTCATTAGCCATCGGTAACTTTAATGATGCATTAGGTAGTCGTGCTACTGCAGTAGGTGCTTTCAATACAGCTAAAGGCGAATGGGCTACTGCTATTGGTGCGTCTACAGTGGCAAGCGGTAATGGTGACGTAGCTATCGGTGATACAACTAAAACCAATGCAACCGGTGTTGGTCATGCCGTAGCTGTGGGCTGGCATGCTGAAACAGGTGCTGCTAATGCTGTGGCTGTAGGCCCTAGCGCATTAGCTAGTGGTAAAAATTCCGTATCTGTTGGTACCAATAATAACTCTCGTGTGCAAGACACTGTTACCATGGGTCAAGACAATGATGCGAAAACAATGGGCGGTATCGCCATTGGTAAAAACAACATGGTGGACTCCACAAATGGTGGCACAAACCATCCAGAAACGAGAGATGAGAATTCTCAAATTGCCATCGGTCGTGATAACACAGCCACTCATTTAGATACAATCGCTATTGGCCGTGATACTCATGCAACAGGCTCTGGCGCAACTGTAGTCGGTGCTCGTGCTGATGCATCTGGCAACAATGCTATCGCTATCGGTAATAGTGGTAAAAATTCACCTCGCGTAACAGCATCCGGTGTTAATTCCATTGCGGTTGGTATGCAATCCCAAGCAACTGGTGAAGCTACCATCGCTCAAGGTGCAGGCGCTAATGCAGCTGGTGATTTTGGCATTGCTGTAGGTCGTATCTCTAAAGCAAAAGCAAACTATAGCCAAGCGTATGGCAACGAAGCTACATCTTCTACAATGGGCTCCATTGCAATGGGTGCTTTAGCTAAAGGCGGTAATGATAATGGCACAGCCTCTGAAGGTGGTTCCGTAGCCGTTGGTAATGCTGCTTGGGCTACTGGTAACCGTGCGATTGCCATCGGTAGTATTCGCCCTACAGAAGGCAACTTAAAATACCCAACTGGTGTAGGCAAAGATGTTACATCAGGCCTTCAAGGCACTGATTACAATACACAAGCTACAGCTAACCAAGCGATTGCTGTAGGTTCCGGTGCACGTACTGATGCGCAAAACTCCATTACTATGGGTACTAACGCAAAGGTTGATGCTACTGCAAATGGTTACACATACCAAAAAACTAATAATTCAGGCGTAAAAGAAACGTTGACATTGTCCACGGATCCAACTCCTACATCTGGTATTAATAATAGAACTACGTATGATGCTGGTAATGGCATTGCTATCGGTAGAGATTCCCACGTAACAGGCAAAACAACATCCGCTATTGCGATTGGTAACTCTGCATTAGCTGATGATGGCGCTGTTGCTGCTACCGTTATCGGTGCTGGTGCATCCTCTAAATCCGTAAGCTCTGTAGCAATTGGTACAACGGCTAACGTACAAGGCGGCGAAGGTGCCGTTGCCGTAGGTTCTGGTGCTACTGTTACAGGCAATTACGATAATGCATCCGCCTTCGGTTCCGGTGCAACCGTTAATAAAACAAATGGTACCGCTCTTGGTGCCGGTGCACAAACCAATGTACGCGGTGGCGTAGCTCTTGGTGCTTCATCCCAAGCTGATGAACGTTCTGGTGCAGGCGAATCCACAGGTTTCCATGCGACTAACCGTACACGTGAATACCAAGGCGAAAAATAAAGGCCTTGCAGATAATAACTTGCAGTTATTCCATGCAGATATTGCCGGTGGCGATGCAGGCATGGTTTCTGTTGGTAACGATGGCATTAAACGTCAAATTACCAATGTTGCATCTGGTACATCCGATTATGATGCGGTTAACGTTGCCCAATTGCGTAACGTTGGCGTCGTTGTAACTGGTGATACTGGTAAGAGCGATTTCCTTGTACATGATGGCAAGTTGAACGTTGTTGGCACAGGTCGTGTTTCTACAACAGCTGCTAATGATGGTGCGAAAGATTCCAAAATCACTGTTGCTTTCGATGACA
>BNJU01001405.1_pt1 | contig 44789 bp, 49 predicted proteins | sample 8539281 | NCBI WGS metagenome assembly BNJU01 (sample SAMD00202456, study PRJDB9452) | human saliva metagenome | isolation source: human saliva | place: Japan
TTATATATATAGTAAAAGGAAGGCATCAGAACAGATGTCTTCCTTTTTGTTTGTTGATCGCAATTAGTGCTGTTCGGCAAATATTTATTGTATATGTTAGCTTCTTTACTATATATTATCATATCCTTTTTATCCTGTTCTGATGATGTACTAATGTTCCGCACATATTGTGTTGATGCCCCGCACATATCGTGCTCACGGTAAGCACCACTGGTGTTGAGGCTAAACACGATGCAATAAACCACTATATAGAAATTCTCTTTAGGCTTGATTAAAGAAATAGATATCAATGTTTGGAATATCTTAATATGCTAATCGTATGTAAAGGTAACTTATATTCATTGATAAGGGATATAAAAAGAAAAAGCGATGACCTTCACAGGGAATCGCTTTATTTACTCAATAGGTATTAGTCTTTTTAAAGGTAAAAGATTGTTTTTCAGGATAACAGTCACAAAGATATGTTATTTTCGTATTCCATGCAAACTTTTAGTAGATCATTGTTGAAATGTGTGCGGACACATGTTTATATAAAATTATTTTTTTGATGATAAAGGGTGCTGTCTTCTTGTTTTTAAAAGCGTTTTTTGTTGCTTGAAACTTACGATTTTTACTTTTATCTTATGTTGAATTAAGTTGTGTTTGTCATGTTATACGAATTGTAGTGAGTTGTGGTTATTTATTTTGTTCTTCGTTCTTTTGTATGATAAATTAATCATTGAAATAGCTTTTTGCTATCCAAAGTATTTCCTTTATTCATAGATTATAGTTAACTTTGCAAGGAGACTATCTGTGAGTTAAGTTTAAGTAAAAAGCAAAATCTTCCATTACTACATTTATAAATGATTATGAAGAAAAGAACAATCTTGTTGTTTGGACTGCTCCTTATGGTTTTTAACTGCTGTTGCAGGTGGAAAAATTAAGGTGGCATGTGTGGGAAATAGTGTGACATGGGGAATGACAATTGTCGATAGAGAGAAGAATTGTTATCCAGCACAACTGCAGTTGATGTTAGGAGATAGTTATGAAGTGAGAAACTTCGGACACTCCGGTACGACATTGCTTCGTCGTGGACATCGTCCTTATGTTGATCAGAAAGAGTATAAGGAAGCATTGGATTTCAAGGCAGATCTTGTTATTATCCACCTTGGGCTCAATGATACCGACCCACGTAATTGGCCAGAATACAGTGAGGAGTTTAATGCAGATTATATTCGTTTGATTGATAGTTTCCGTCAGGCAAATCCAAAGGCGAAGATTTGGATATGTCTTATGACGCCAATCTTTGATCGTCATCCTCGTTTTGAGAGTGGTACACGTGATTGGCATGCACAGATTCAGAAGCATATACGACAAGTGGCTACAGCTACACGCGTGCCACTGATTGATTTGAATACGCCTTTATACAGCCGTCCTGACCTTCTTGCCGATGCAATTCATCCTAATGCTGAAGGTGCAAAGATTATCGCTGAGACCGTATATGGTGCTTTGACAGGCAATTATGGTGGTCTTGCTCTTTCTCCGTTATATACAGATGGTATGGTTGTTCAGCGCAATCAGCCTATAGTCTTCCGTGGAAAAGCTAATACGGGGGAAACGGTTAAGGTGAACTTCAATGGTCGTACACTATCGGCTGTGGTTGATGGGGCAGGGAAGTGGAGAATTTCTTTCCCAGCAGAGAAGGCCGGTGGTCCATATAAAGCCCTAATAAGTACGAAGAAAGAAAAGCTTACTATTAAGGATATATATGTCGGTGAGGTATGGCTTTGCTCAGGACAGTCGAATATGGAATTACCAGTGAACGCTGTACAGAGCAGAAAGCAAGACTTAGATGAGGCTAACAGTCAGACTCGCTTACATCTTTTTAATATGTCTGCTATCTATCCAACGAATGCTGTAGCATGGTCGGCTGGTGCTTGTGACTCAATAAATCGTCATCAGTATCTCCGTGTGGGACCGTGGCGTAACTGCTCGTGAGTCATTGGGCGGCTTCTCAGCTGTGGCTTATCACTTTGGAAAGAAGTTAGCAGACAGCTTACAAGTACCTGTAGGTATCATCTGTAATGCTGTTGGTGGAACGACAACAGAGTCATGGATTGATCGTCAGACCTTAGAACAGCGTATGCCAGCCATTCTTCGTGATTGGTATCGTGGAGACTTCGGTATGAAGTGGGCACGTGAACGAGCATTGCAGAACATCAGTGTGAGTAAAAACCCATTGCAGCGTCATCCTTATGCTCCTGCTTATATGTTTGAGGCGGGCATGCTTCCTTTGAAGGGTTATGGCATTAAGGGCGTTGTGTGGTATCAAGGTGAGTCTAATGCGCACAATATAGAACTTCACGAAAGACTCTTCCCTATGTTGCAGAAGAGTTGGCGTAACTTCTTCCACAACGCTGAACTGCCATTCTATTTTGTACAGCTCTCCAGCTTGAATCGTCCTTCATGGCCACGTTTCCGTGACTCTCAACGTCGTATGGCGTCAAGGTTGCGTAATACTTGGATGGCTGTAACAACGGATGTGGGCGATTCTTTGGACGTGCATTATACGAATAAGAAGCCTGTTGGCGAGCGCCTTGGCTTACAAGCTTTGTGTCATAGTTATGATTATAAGATAGAGTCTGAGGGACCAGTCTGCCATGCTGTATCGATGAAAGATAATGGACTCGAACTTCAATTTTTTCACGCACAATCACTGTCTGCTAATGGTAGTCGCCTTATAGGCTTTGAGGTAGCAGGTGCTGATGGTATCTTTTATCCAGCCGAAGCACAGATAACATCGTCTAACACAGTTCTTGTTAGGTCGTCATCTGTAACACGTCCACTCTATGTTCGTTATGGTTGGCAACCTTTCACACGTGCTAATCTTGTGAATGAAGTGGGATTACCATGTAGTACATTTCAATGGAGAGTTAGAAAGTAGGTGTTTTTAATTTACTACATTTGGTAGTGTAACCTCTTTCAAACAACAAGTTGCTTTCGCACTGATAGTATACTACATTGTGTTTAACGCCCAGCACCATTGGTATTTACCATGAACACCAATGGTGCTGGGCATTAGCACAAAAAGTAAAACATGGAAAGAGGATTCTTTTCATAAAAGATTATTGACTAACTTATCTGGGTAGAACAAGCTTGAAACCAATAAGAATCAACTCGTTAATATGAATTTTAAGGTAACAGACAATTCGTTTCTGCGGAAATTCATAAACCCTATTTTATCTTTTCATACTCTACAATAGGCTTCTGTGCATTCATTCCACGCAGTCGAGATGTTAGGTGGCGGAAAAGTCGGGCAACAAGTTGAGGCTGTGAAGCACTAAGGTCATTCTTTTCTGATAGGTCGGTTGATAGGTTATAAAGTTCTTTCTTACCAGTAAGATACGAATAAATCAATTTCCATTGTCCCTCACGAATAGCACAATTAAGGCTGATGCCCAGTCCTTCTCCATCCCATATATTAGGATAGTTCCATATTAGTTGTCGCTTCTCAAAGCCTCGTTGTTTACCACGAAGGATGGGTGTGATATCCTTTCCGTCAATCGTCTGTGGTACGCGATAGTTTTTGATACCTGCCATAGAGAGCAAAGTCGGATAAAGGTCCTCTATTATAATAGGTGCATGAGAGCGTGAATTTGGTTTTACAACATTGTTCCATTTTACAATAAAGGGTACCCTTATACCTCCTTCATAGAGCGAGCCTTTACCACTCTTGAGAGGTGCATTTTGTGTGTAAAGTTCCCCATCTCGCCAATACGATGAAGAGGCAAGTCCTCCATTATCACTCATAAAGATGATAATCGTCTCTCGATTGAGTTCAGCCTGCGCTACCCAATCCATGAGGTCTCCTAAACTTTTATCCATTCCTGCAACTAATGAAGCATAAGCAGCTTCTTTTTCTGAAAGACCACGTGCTCTATAGGTAGGATAAAAACGCATATCTCGGTCGATGGGGACGTGTACAGCGTAATGAGACATATAGAGATAGAAAGGCTGATTATATTTCTTTGCCTTCTCTAAGGATGCAATAGCCTCTTGTGTTAGAGCTTCTGTAGCAAAGGTTCCAGTACCCCAATAACGTTCTAAACCAGGGATAGCAAATGGAGATGTGGGTTTCCCATCCTTTGTGAAGCCATAGTTACGCTCGCTCAAATAGGTTGCTAAGCCTCCTGCTGCTGTACCTGTAATGTTTATATCAAAGCCGAAATGATGTGGGTTCTCACCTGGTGTGTCAATAGCTCCCCAGTGTGCTTTCCCACAATGGATGGTGTGATACCCTGCATTTTTTAGTAGCTGAACAAAGGAGGTAGCCTTTGTTGTGTGTGCTACATTACCACTTTGTGCAATGCCATTATAATTCCAATCAGGTAGCGTTACGCCTTCTCGCTTTCCATCCGTCATTTTGTCACGATGTAAAGTCCAATTCGTTACGCGGTGTCGTGCCATATTCATACCAGTCATTAGGCTACATCTGGAAGGTGAACTGATAGGTGTTGCATAAGCATCAGTAAACATCATACCCTCTGCAGCGAGTCTTTTCATATTTGGTGTATCATACTTTCGATTATTGGCAGTAATTGAGTCTGCAAAAGGAAGGGATGTGTCTTGCCATCCCATGTCGTCTACCATGAAGAAGATAATGTTGGGTTGTGTGTTTTCTCTTTGAGCCTTGGCTGGGAGCGATACTCCAAAAGCAGCCATAGAGGCGGTAGCCAATAGAGTGGAAGAATATTTTTGATTTATAGAATGTATAGATGTGCATTGTTATAAAGAATTATGGGTTGGGTTCTTAGATAGAGTACAAAGTTAAGAATAAAGTTGATAAATGCGACATAAATAAGGCGAAGTTTTATTTCTCCTTATGTTATTGTAGAGCGCATAACTATCATATAAAAACTTATATTTTTTTCATCACTTACGCATCTCTCAACTAAAAAGACACAAGAAAAGTTATAAATAATTTGGAATTATCAGAAAAATCTTGTTACCTTTTGCACTCGCTTTTTATCAAAGCATAGGGAGATTCGCTAAACTCAGTTGGTAGAGCACAACACTTTTTAATGTTGGGGTCATGGGTTCGAGCCCCATGCGAATCACTGAAACAAGAGGAATATCTGAAAGGGTATTCCTTTCTTGTTTTATTGATAATCAGTATATTATATTATTATAAGCTAAAGTGGCTCAGTAGAAAAAGGTGGGAAATTTTCTTAATTAATATATTTTTCTTTCCTTTGTATCATGGAAGAAAAATATCTATATCAGTTAGCCGAATTCGTTTTACCCAGTGATTTATTACATTATTTCTATTATTAAGATAGAGTCTGATTCTTCATTGTTACGTATTTATCTTGATGAGAAGATGGAGAAAGAACTTTCCGATTTATCTTCATTTTTGAATCAAAAGGCTTTATGGAAGCTGTTGAGGTGACGGATTTTTCCGATTCGTGACCATAAGGTTATTTTTGGTTCTTCGTCGACGTCGCTGGATAGATATTCGTACAGGTAAGAGTTTTCTCTTCCCTTGCAGATTGATATTACAGCCTCCGGCACTCGTTATTCCAAAGAGTTCGGGACTTTTTAGAAGAAAACGTATGGAGACATCCCCAGTGACCTGCCGTACGCTTGAGGAATTCTATCATATCAATGGACGTAGTTTTTGAGAAACAATACAAGGAAACATTAAGTGGTTACAGGTCCTGAATCAGTTATCTCATGCTCAGAAGTGGCTTCTCTTTGAGGATAATATTGGTAAGAACATAGCAATAGACGAGACATTCTTGTCCAATGGTGAACTCTATACGATTATCACTAATAGGGATAAACACGGCAAGCAAGGATGTCTTGTAGCCATTGTTGCTGGAACTAAATCCTTGGATGTCTGCAAAGTATTGGATAAGATAGATGAGAAGAAACGGGAAGACGTAGAAGAGGTCACCTTGGACTTGTCCGATAGTATGCGTAAGATTGTAAGGCATTGTTTTCCAAAGGCTAAACGAGTGATTGATCGCTTTCATATACAGAAACTTGCAAGTGATGCCGTGCAACAGATGAGAATAGAGTATCGCTGGGCAGCTTTACAGCAAGCAAATGACGAGAAAGAGAATGCGAAGTTAGAAAAGATAGCGTATCAACCACTGACTTTTGAAAATGGAGATACACGTAGTGAACTGCTGGTGAGAAGTAGGTACCTGTTGTTCAAATCATCAGAGAAATGGACTGATGAACAGAAGCTAAGAGCCAAAATACTGTTCAGAGAATATCCTGACATTAAGAAGGCTTATGGTTTATCACATTCGCTAAGAATGATTTTTGCTAAGAATACTATCAAAGATGCAGCCAGACTATCATTGGCAAAATGGTATAATAACGTCGCAGAAGCTGGCTTTCATTCCTTTAATGTCATTGCTGCAACTTTCTACGAGCATTACGAAGACATACTTAACTTTTATATTAACAGATCTACAAACGCTGCTGCGGAATCCTTCAATGCAAAAATAAAACTATTTAGGGCTAACTTAAGAGGAGTTGTAGATAAAAGTTTCTTTCTTTTTAGGCTTGCCAAAATATATGCCTATCCCCACTAAATAGTCATCCCTTAAAAACTATATTTCAGCATAAAGCCTGTACTGACAAGCTCTATGCTGATTCTTTTTATAAGGTCCAAAAGAACTCTCATAGCTCTTTTGAAGTTATATGCTGCCGCCGCTAATAATACATTGATAGCATCTCCTTTCACACCTTTATAAAAGTTGCGAGATAATCGATGGTCTGCTTTTAAGATGTCCTATGGTTGGCTCTATACCCTGCTCGTTTTACAAAATAGTTTGTGTTTCTTTTTCTTTTGGTAGTAGCTATCTTTAGCTTTAGGAGTGTCTGGAATGAGTATCTTTGTCTGCCCAATCTGCTTTACACCTCTATACCCTCTATCTCCTGCTAACTTATCAACCTGCTTTCCTGTCATCCTTTGGGTTTGTTCCAACGTCTTTTCGATAGTATGCCCATCATATTCATTCCTAAAAGAACATGCACCCAAAATAAGTCCTGACCATGAGCGAAGAATAGATACTTTATTACCAAACTCATATTGCTTTATGTTCCTTACCTTTGCTGAGGCAAACCACATCTGGTTCGTGCAGAGAATATACTTTGTTCTTTGACTTTCGATTCTGAGAAAGAACTCTATAATATAGTTCAAACATCTTCTCATATCCTTTCTTTCCCTCAAGATTACGCTCTAATTCTCTTACCAATCTTCCTGCTATGGTTCTTAGTTGTCTATCTGCCTTAAGAGCTTTCTTACGATTCTTGGGATGATTACGAAAACGTTGGGAACGGTAAATCCCTTTCAACGTACGCGTGTAACTCTGTCGTAGAGGAAGACACTTGTCATGAACTATCTTCAGAACGTTTTTGATTATCTTTTTTATGCAACTTCGCATCTGTAGGATAGGTTATATTCTTCTCCTGCACGGTAGAATCAATGAAAGCCGTATCAAAATGATCTTCGTCATCATGGTCGGTATTAACACGGATGCTCTCTGCTAATATTAACTCCATACCTTCCTCACCTATACGATTTCTGAAGTGAACTAACTCGGAAGCGTCACAGGGTTGTTTGGGCATAAATTCAAGTCCACCACAAAAAAATATTGATAGTAGCATTCTCACTCCATTGAGAAACCACCATTTCATCTGAAACATTACGCAAATGTTTTTAAGATTAAAAGACCACACATCAAGCGAATAGGATGAGCGGGGCGACCATTAGTATTGCAATACAATGGAGAAAAAGCATTTTCAAAAACACTCCCAATTAATCTTATTACTAAGTTGGAAAAGGGGATGTTGATGACTAAGCATGTCCTCTAAAGAAGAGAACATAGAGAATTTGTTTGGATGTACGTTTAAGCATAAATATCTGCAAGATTTATAATGTAAAGGTACAAAAACTTGCAGATATAAGCAAATGATTTGTAGTATAATATACTGTGAATCAGAGGAATATTAGGCTTTTAAGGGTAGACTAAAATATCTACTGCCCCGAAGAACCCTATTAAATGGTCGTGAATATAGAAAAGCAAAAGAGTTGTAATCAGATGATTACAACTCTTTGTAGGGTAGTGATGGATTCGAACCACCGAAGCTAGAAGCAGCAGTTTACAGTCTGCCCCATTTGGCCACTCTGGAAACTACCCAGGTAGTGGGCGTTGACGGATTCGAACCGCCGACCCTCTGCTTGTAAGGCAGATGCTCCTAAACCAGCTGAAATGAAAACGCCCTTACTTTTTGTAAGCGGTTGCAAAAAGTAGTCATTTTATTTTCAACTCAGCAAACTTTATCAAGTTTTTTTCTTCTTTTTCTTTTTATGACGAAGAAATGTTCTTTTAGGGCCTATATGACAAAAATGTGCTTAAAATCCTTGTAACTATCTAATAATCATTATCTTTGTTCTATTTATATTTTTATGGCAAAAATCTGCTTTTATTGTGGCTCAAAATCGACTATAAAACGTGGTCATCTTAATGGTAGTCAACGCTGGTATTGTAAGTGCTGTAAGAGGAGAACTTTTGTTGGACATAATCGCCTTACCAATACCATTGTCAATAATCGTTATTCCAAGGGTAATCTAACTGTCAAAAGATCATCAGAGGAGTACGGAGTTTCAACCAGGACAATTTATAGAAAACTCAGTAAATCTTATAAAGAAGAACTTCTAATCTTCTTGTTCGCCCTGTAGTGGTTTTAATGGATACCACCTATTGGGGACGTAATTTTTGGTGTTGTCATCATGAAGGATTCATTGTCTGGTAATGTACTTTGGTTTAAGTTTATCAATGAGGCATGAACGTCTTGAAGACTATAAGGAGGCATAAGCTACTTGGAGTCACTTGGATATACCATTCAAGAGGCTTGTATGCGATGGTTTTAAGGGACTTAGACAAGCTTTTTCCCCAATTATAAATTCCAATTATGCCAGTTCCATCAAGTAATGACTATAAAAGACAAAACTAACTTCAAGACCCAAGCTTGAGGCTCAAAAGAACTGGCTTTGAAATATCAAGATAAAAGTTATGTCATACGGACAAGGAGTCCTTTATTGGGAGCTTTTAAAGGAATGGTACACCAAGTGGGAGGATTTTCATGGGAACGGACAACAACAGAAGATGGAAAATCACATTATACTCATAAAGGCTCTACGTAGTGCTTTTTGAGCCTTAAAAAGGAATATGTCGTCATTGTGGACATACTATGATTACCCTGAGTTGAAGATGCCAAATACAAACAATGCTATTGAATCACTCAATGCAGATTTAAAGACAAAAATTGAACCTACAAGGGGATCAGTATGGAAAGAAGAAAGATCTTCATCCAAGACTTTATAAAGTCCCATTCTCCTAAGAAATAAAAAGGGAATGGGAGATTTTTAAGCATTTTTTTGTCACATAAGAGAAAACGACGCTAAAAATAAGCACATTTTTGTCACATAAGCCTCTTTTAGAGTTGATATTTTATGGTGAGTTAAATAAAAACTCCCTATGAGTAACTTTATTTCTCACAGGGAGTTATTTATTAAATAATATATTTTAACTCTTAATAAAGTTCAAGACAAAGAGTACAGCCAGTACTATCAGGGTCCAGTTTAAATCTTTCCACTGACGTGTGAAAGTCTTCATGAATACATAAGCAAGGATTCCCAAACAGATGCCATCAGCAATAGAGTAGCAAAGTACCATTGTAATCATTGTGATGAAGGCTGGGAATGATTCTGTGATATCCTGAAGGTCGATTTTCTTTACTGAGTCAATCATTAGTACGCCTACCATAACCAAAGCTCCACTTGTTGCTGCACTTGGGATGAGCAGGAAGATAGGAGAGAGGAAGAGGGCTATGATGAAGAAGATACCTACTGTAAATGCTGTTACACCAGAGCGGCCACCTTCTGCAATACCACTGGCACTCTCAACGTATGTTGTCAGTGTTGAGCTACCCAACATAGCACCACAGGTTGTACCAATAGCATCACTCATCATAGCTTCTTTAACGTGAGGAATATCGCCATTTGGCTTAACGATACCTGTCTTGTCAGCTAAGCCCATCAGTGTACCGATAGTGTCAAAGATGTTAATCAAGAGAAGTGAGAAGACTACCAATACAGTTTTGAGGTTTATCAAGGATGAGAAATCAAACTTACAGAAGATAGGACTGATATCTTGTGGGGCAGATACTGGTATCCAGTTGTCTGGAAATACTGTTACTCCCATTGGAATACCAATGAGTGTTGTGATGATAATACCCCAGAATAGAGAGCCTTTAACGTTTCTTGCCATGAGTGCACCACTGATCAAAATAGCAATAATACCAAGAATGCAGGTAGGAGTGAAGGCTCCAAGATCAACGAGAGTGGCTTGGTTGTCAACGATAATATTAGCATTCTTTAGACCGATAAAGGCAATGAACATACCGATACCTGCTGATATGGCATAGCGTAGATTCGTTGGGATAGCGGCAAGAATCATCTCTCTCACATTGAAGAATGTGATTACGATAAAAAGAATACCCTCAATGAGCATAATTGCAAGTGCCTGCTGCCATGTGTAACCTAAGGATACGCAAAGGGTATAAGCAAAGAAGGCGTTAAGACCCATAGATGGAGCTTGTGCAAAAGGAAGCTTTGCCATAAATGCCAACAGTAATGTGGCAATAGCAGAAGCAAGTGCTGTACCGGTGAAGAGCGCTCCCTTGTCCATACCAGTACTTGCAAGAATACCAGGGTTGACAGCTAAGATATAGCTCATTGTTAAGAATGTTGTTGCTCCAGCAATAATTTCAGTGCGGAGCTTCATTGATTTGGGATCAAATCCGAGGGCTTTTTCTAAGAAAGTCATCATTGTTTTAAGGTTTCAAATACTCTTTAGTTTATATTGATGTTTTATTTATCCAATCGTCAAGAATCATTCGTGCTATTGATAAAGGCTCAGGAATGGTTGGCAGGTTATCTTTTGTAAACCAAGCTCCTTTTGAAAGTTCGCTACGCTGAAGTTGTATACTTCCACTATCGTAGTCTGCATTGAAACCCTATCATTAGACCGCAGGATAGAGGCCAAGGTTGTGAACCAAAGTAGCGAATGTTCTTTATTTTTATACCAGTTTCTTCTTCCACTTCACGGTGTACAGCTTCTTCGAGTGTCTCACCTGTTTCAACAAAGCCTGCTACAAGTCCATAGAAATCGGTCTTGAAGTTGCGAGCATGTACAAGGAGAACTTCGTCATCTCGGTGTACAAGGACGATGACTGCTGTTGCTAATTGTGGCCATACTTCTTTACCACAGTTTGTACAACGCTTTGATATATCGGTGTGCATCTTCATTGGGGCTCCACAAATGCCACAAAACTTGGTGTTATTATCCCAGTAAAGTAGTTCATGACACTTACCAGCCTTGAGGTATAGTTCCTTGGAAAGCTTATAGGAAGAAGGACGTAAGCCACACATCTCATACAGAGGATTGTCTGTAATAGGTTGGTCTATCATGACAGCCTTCACCTCTGTACCATCCTCCATCGGTGTGACATTCAAGACATGTGTCCAAGGATGTAGTGTTACTGGAGCTTCTTTAGAAAGTGGAATGGTATAATGCTCACCAACTTTCTCAAGCATGATATCTGTCTTACAGAAAACAAACCAGTATTTCTTCATTGGTTTAAGTATTAATACTTTGCCTGATTCTCTTAATCTTGAATTCTAATCTTGTATTACGCTTGTTTTGTCCAAGTTATCTTTACTTATTCACCAAAAAGAAGTTTACGGTCACGTGCAGCTGCAGGGATAGTCCATGCTTCAGGAACGAATTTCCAGTTGCGGTTTGGCTGTGGATTCATCACACCTGCCTTCTTTATCTCTTCCATTAAATAATGGCGTTGGTCTTTTGGACTTTCCCAAATGATTCGACTCTTCAAAGAGTCACGTGGAATACCAGCACCCTTGGTTAATAACTCGCCACCACCATTAGCACGATAGCTATTAACTGCTACTGTATACCACTTATTCTCATCAAATGGTTCTCCATTACTCATGCGAAGAATACGCACTTTTTGTCCATCAGGTTTTGTAACGTCTACTTCATAATCGATACCAGCTGCTGAATCAAAGTTGAACGAGAAGTTTTTGAAGCCAAGACGTTGTGCATCATTCTGTGTGTTTGAGAGCAAAAGTAGATGATCTTCAGGGCTTTTCATTGTGTTACACCATAGGTCATAACTCATTTCAAGATGCTTACGAATCTCTTTACCTGTCAAACGCATGGTGCAAAGGTTGTTCTCATACTTATAAAGATTGAACATATCAGCAACAGTGATAGGACCAGCTTTGATAGATGCGTTGAATAATAAAGGTGCATTGAAAGCAATATCTGCCTTAGTAATCTCCAACTCCAAGTTGAGGATAAGGTCGTTGAAAGCAGAGTTGCCGAAGTAACTATCTTTTGTATAGATAGTATTTTCAAATCTTCCAATTACCTGGTCGCTCCATGCCTTTACAGCATCAATCTCTGGTTGGAAGTGCTGAATGAAAGCATCGTCAGCTTTGAGTTCCTTTACATCAACCAATTCACCCGTAGCTTTTGTTACGGTGTATTGACGCTCACCTTTGACAGTCTTAGGTCTAAGGGTTAATGTTGCTATCGCTACACGTTGTGCATTGTTAGCAGGGTCAAGACAGATTACGTCTTTACCAACAATATTCTTTTCAATAGAACTATGTGGAGTATGGTCATGACCGAAGAAAACAATATCAAAACCAGGCACTTCCTTAGCTACCTTCTTCGAAGCATCCTCATCATATTCTGGTGTCTTAATACCACCATCCCAGCCAGAATGGAACAAACCAACAATAACGTCTGGCTTCTCTTTCGTCTTCACTTCTGTCATTGTTCGCTTGGCACAAGAGATCATTTCTTCAAAACGTAGACCACTCCAGATGCTCTCTTTCAACCAGTTAGGTATAGCAGGAGTGAGCATACCGATGACACAAACCTTGATACCATTCTTTTTCTTGATAGTATAATAAGGTAAGATATAAGGCTTATTAGTCTTTGTATCAATAATATTTGCACCAAGGATAGGAAACTTCAGCTCCTTAAACCATTTGTCATAAACCTCGTGTCCAGTTTCAATATCGTGGTTTCCAACTGTTGCAGCATCGTAACCCATATAGTTAAAGCACGCTTGCAGCGATATTAGTCTTCTCTGGTGCCACGTAATTATAGTAGTAGGAGATAGGCTGACCTTGTAGGATATCACCATTATCCAATAAATAGACATTGTCTTTCCCTTCCTTCTTACGCAGTTCTTCTACCAATGTATAGACTCTTGCCATAGAACCGCTTTTAGGTTTTCTGGTGATGAAGTCGTATGGGAAGAAAGAACCATGCACATCAGTTGTTTCGATAAGTTTGATAGTAACATCTTTCTGTTGTGCCATAGTTGAAGAACTGAGTCCTAACATGATGGAAAGTAATATTGTTGAAAGTTTCATAACTTTATTTTTAATTCAACTGCAAAAAGTACTAAATTATACGGAAATAAACGAACTTGTTTTTGTTATGTTTCAACGTCTTGTTTGAAGGTTAGTTGAGTTGAGGGTAGCGTGTTTATGGGTTAATGTAGAATTGTTTAATAATGTAGGAATATGCAATTCATTTAAGGTTGATTGTAGCAAAATAACAGGAGCACATAACTTAAAATCTTATATTACGCTTTCAAACATTCATAGTAGAGAATTTACCGATTGAATTCTTTGAGCATATATAAAAGTTTAAGTTGTGTGCTCCTGCCTTTAATTATGGTTCTAACCGTGAAGATTCTAAATAACACCTTGTGCCATCATAGCCTTAGCAACCTTGATGAAGCCTGCAACGTTAGCACCCTTTACATAGTTGATATATCCATCAGGCTCTGTTCCGTATTTTATACAGTTTGCGTGGATATCGTCCATAATCTGATGGAGTTTCTGGTCAACCTCTTCACGGCTCCACTTCAGACGTCCAGAGTTCTGACTCATCTCAAGTCCTGACACTGCTACACCACCAGCATTACTTGCTTTACCTGGGCAATAGAGTACCTTTGCGTCTTGGAAAATCTTTACTGCCTCTGGTGTAGAAGGCATGTTTGCACCTTCTGTCACAGCGATAACACCATTCTTTACGAGTTCAGCTGCTGCTTCTCCGTTGATTTCATTCTGTGTTGCGCATGGAGTTGCGATGTCAGCCTTCTCAGACCAAGGTCTTCCTCCTGGAACATACTTGACAGTATACTTCTCTGCATACTCACGAATACGTCCACGCTCAATGTTCTTGAGTTCCATTATATAAGCCAATTTCTCCTCATCTATACCATCTGGGTCATAGATGTAACCATCTGAATCGGAACAAGTAAGGGGCTTTGCACCTAATTCAAGCAACTTTTCTATCGTGTAGTGTGCTACATTACCCGAACCAGAGACGAGGACGGTCTTACCTTTGAGGTCAATGTTACGAGTCTTAAGCATGTTCTGCAAGAAGTATACATTACCATATCCTGTTGCTTCAGGACGGATAAGTGAACCACCAAACTCCTGACCTTTACCTGTAAGGATACCAACAAACTGATTAGTCAGTTTCTTATATTGTCCAAACATATAACCAACTTCGCGTCCACCAACACCAATGTCACCAGCTAGAACGTCACAGTCTGGACCAATGTAATTCCACAATCTCTCATGAAAGCTTGACAAAAACGCATTACCTCTGCATTTGACTTACCTCGAGGAGAAAAGTCAGAACCACCCTTAGCACCACCCATAGGGAGTGTTGTCAGTGAGTTCTTGAATGTCTGTTCAAAGGCAAGGAACTTCAAGATAGACTCATTAACTGATGCGTGGAAGCGAAGTCCACCTTTGTAGGGACCAATCGTGTTGTTATGTTGTACACGGAAGCCCATATTGGTTTGTACGTTTCCCCTGTCATCAACCCAGTTTACACGAAACTTTATGATTCTATCTGGCACACAGAGTCGCTCAATGAGGTTAGCCTGATCGAAGCCTGGATGTCTGATATATTCCTCCTCGATAGTGTCTAATACTTGTGAAACAGCCTGAATATACTCTGGCTCATTTGGAAAACGCTGTCTTTAATCTCTCTACGACTTCTGTTGCTTTCATAATTAATTGATGTTATTTTTATCCTGAAATATATTATTTCTTATATTTACTCTTGTTTACCTTGCAAAGGTAACATTTTTGCTTAAATATCTGTTATTTTGTAGTAGAATGTTTGAATATAACGTAAATAAGTCATTATCTATTCTCTTGTAGGTTAAAGTAGATGTTCATATCATCTTTTTGCAACATATGAATTAACAAGTGACATTATATTAAGATGTAATAGACTTCGTTTATAATACTATAATATTTTTCGATTTATGTTGCTGTCACTTTTAACATTTCTTGCAAGTGTATGTAAACTAATTAGTTACATGTATATAGGTTATGACAGTAGTGACAGAATTTTATTTTTGATAGAATCTCTTTGCCATATCTTCTTATCTTAATGCAGAGTTAACACAGAAAAGAGTAAGATAAACTCGTTTGACGCATCCTATATTTTGTCTGATGCAGTAATCATTTCTTATATCGTTAATTTTATTATTCCTGTGATAATAGATTGCATTCATTCCACTCTTGTCTTTCTGCAAGATTATTAATTCTCGATTTCTACTAATATCCTTTTGTCATTTTAATGATTAGCAATATGTACGAATGCTCGCACATGTTGTGCGGAGGTAACTCTAAATGGTGCGAAGATATATCATTACTCTCCTTAACCCACAGAGTCTGTTATATAAGACTTCTAAATATAGATTAATAAGGCTTATTAAAGAAGGAGGGATTTCATTTGCGTATAATTCGTTAATGTACAGATGAAGAGATAAAACAATGCCCGTAACCATTGTAGGGTTACGGGCATTATATAATATATGTAAACATACTCGCTTTATTTCTTACCAAGTCACGAAAGCCACTTCAGAGGTTTTTAATAAGAGCCTTCAAGCCTGATTCGTTGTTGGATGTTGATGGCAACTCCTCACGAATATCATATTTCGATCTCACTCTTCACAGACTTGTCTTCTGGTGTACGCTGGCGGTTGTTACGCTTCTTGCGCTTATTGTTAGGCTTCTTGTTCTGCTGATTGGTAGTGTTTTCTGCATTACCTTTATTGTTAGCAGGTTTTCTGTCATTGCGCTTCTCGTTCTCAGCTTTTGGCTGACGCTCCTGCTCTTACCCTTATTCTGACGATTATTCTTCTTGTTTACTGGTTTACCCTCAGTTGTTGCAGAGTTGTTATCTTGCTGCTTTTGAGGTCTATGGTTCTGTTTGTTTCCAGCCTTACGCTCCTGTTGGTTTGCGTTGTTCTCGTCAGTGTTGCTCTGAGTCTGCAGTGCAGACGTCTGTTGCATACTTGTGTCTTGTTTCTTATCCTTGTGACTCTGATGATCACGGTCCTTACGACGACGACTCTTTGCACTATTGCCAGCCTTCTTAGGCTTTCCGTTGCTCTTATATTCAGGACCTTCGCCAAGTTCTGCAGGTAGTTGCGCCTTCTCAACCTCCTTCTCTAAGAACGATTCAATCTGCTGGAAGAAGTAGATATCGTCTTCATTCCACGAAAGGTATCGCCTTTCCGTCACGGTCAGCACGTGCTGTACGACCAATACGATGAACATAATCCTCTGCGTCATGAGGTACATCGCAGTTGATGACCATTTGCACATGTCATCAATGTCGATACCACGTGATACGATGTCGGTTGCAACCAGTCATCAATCCGGCCACTCTTGAATTTGAACATAACGTCATTCGCTGTTTCTTGATCGGGTCAGATGCATCTCACCACAGTTGATGTGCATGCGATTAAAGCGATCATGCAATCTGCTTTGCTTCTGTTTTTGAACCTGAAAAGATAATGACACGCCTTGAGATCGCCAGCCTTGAAGATATCTTAATGATACCCATCTTCTGCGTCTCATAGCATACGTATGCTGTCTGTTGAATCTTCTCTGCAGGTTTTACTAACAGCGAGTTTAATCTCAACAGGATTCTTTAGCAATGTCTTAGCAAGTTCTTCAATCTTTGCAGGCATTGTAGCTGAGAACATAGTTGTCTGACATGTTGCAGGCAATTTCTTTGCTATTGTCATGATGTCATCAGCAAAACCCATGTCGAGCATGCGGTCAGCTTCGTCAAGGATGAAGAAACTCACCTTAGATAAGTCTACGTTACCGAGAGAAATATGAGAGATGAAGCGCCCTGGTGTTGCAATCACAACATCAGCTCCGAGTGCGAGACTCTTCAACTCTTGGTCGTATCTATTACCATCATTTCCGCCATAGACAGCAACACAAGATACACCATTAAGATAGTAGGCAAAGCCCTGCATACCTTGGTCAATCTGCTGTGCTAACTCGCGTGTAGGCGACATGATGACACAATTAATTGCTGACTCAGGGTAGCCACCATCAGCCAGTTTAGAGAGAACTGGAAGGAGGTAAGCCGCTGTTTTACCTGTTCCAGTCTGGGCAACGCCCAATACGTCGTGTCCTTTTAATATTTCGGGAATGCACTTCTCCTGAACTGGAGTACATTCATCAAAACGCATGTCATATAGTGCGTCAAGTACGTTATCGTTTAAATCTAAATCTTCAAAATACATATTTTACTGTTTTGCCCTTCTTCAATGAGGGTAGTTTTTACTTTTGTTTTATTCGCCTTATTAACTTGGTGCATGTCTATAGCAGAAGTAGGCGATGATAGCAAAGATAATGTTTGGTATCCACGCTGCCAATATAGGCGGTGTGTCATCCTGAATAGCAAAGGTTGCTGAAACGGTCTGGAGCATGATATAGCCGAAACTCAATGCCAAACCGATTCCAAGATAGAGTCCCATTCCACCTTTCCTCTTACGTGAAGAGAGGGAGAGACCGATGATGGTGAGGATGAAAGACGAGAACGACATCGCTATTCGTTTGTGGAACTCAACTTCATACTGTACCACATTACCAGAGCCACGGCTGGTCTGCTTGGAGATGTAGTTTAGTAGTTCTGGAGAGGTAAAGGTTTCTTGTTGACCTTTAGAATAGACAAGATCGGTTGGTTCCATGAGTAGAACGGTGTCCTTTGAGGCTCCACTTTGGATATGCTCCTTTAATCCTTTGAGTGTACGTATCTTCCAATTACTTACCTTCCAATGATACTTTGTGTCAGCAACGGTATCATACTGAATCTCCATTGCAGTCATGTGGCTGACAATCTTCTTGTTTTTAGTCTTTACAAGTGAGAATCCATAGCCTCGTTTATACTGGTCGTCGTAATGCTGAATATAAGCGGTAGTATTCTTTGCAACAAACAGTTGTACGTTCTCTGCCGATGTGTTCTTCTTTGAGTTACGATAGAGAGACTCAAAGTTTTGGCGAATAACAGTCCCATGAGGTATCACAAAGCTATTAAGATAGAATGTTAAGCCTGCGATGAGCACACATGATATCATGTAAGGGCGCATAAGTCGTCTGATAGACATGCCTGCTGCCATCATTGATATAATCTCAGAGTTACCTGCCAGTTTGGAAGTAAAGAAGATAACTGCAATGAATACGAATAGTGGTGAGAAGAGGTTGGAATAGTAAGGGACGAAGTTAGCGTAGTAATCAAAGATGATTGCTCGCCATGGGGCATGATATTGTGTAAACTTAGAGAGGTTCTCATTGAAGTCGAACACAATAGCAATGGAGATAATCAATAAGATAGCATAGATGTATGTACCTATGAATTTCTTAATGATATACCAGTCCAGAATACCGATAAAACGCGAAGGAGAGCATCTGAAGTAGATGTCCTACCTTCTTCAAGACAGGAAAGCGTGTAAGAACACGTTGCCCGAAATGGTTAATCAGTTTCTTAACTTTATCAACAATCTCTTTAACCTTACTCATTTGGTTTCTTCTTAAATTCTTCTTCCTAACTGTTCAATGACAGAAGCTTTCCACTGTACGAAGTTACCCTGCTCAATATGTGTACGTGCATCCGTTACGAGACGGAGATAGAACGCAAGGTTGTGGATGCTGGCAATCTGCATTGCGAGCAATTCTCCTGCTTTGAAGAGATGATGGAGATAGGCTTTACTTGTGATAACATCAATATCACAGCCATCAGGATCAATCGGTGAGAAATCATTTTCCCACTTCTTATTCTTCATGTTCATCGTACCATTGTAGGTGAAGAGCATTGCATTACGGCCGTTACGGGTAGGGCATAACACAATCGAACATATCCACACCGCGTTCAATAGCTTCGAGAATGTTCTGTGGTGTACCAACTCCCATCAGGTAACGAGACTGTCTTTTGGAAGAACTCATTGACTACTTCAATCATTTCATACATCACCTCTGTTGGTTCACCAACTGCTAAGCCACCGATAGCATTACCATCTGCACCCTTATCAGCCACAAACTTTGCTGCTTCACGGCGTAAGTCTTTGTAAGTACAGCCTTGAACGATAGGGAAGAGGCTCTGGTTATGACCATAGAGTGGCTCTGTTTCGTTGAATCGTTTGATACAACGATCGAGCCAACGCTGTGTCATTTCCAAACTCTTTTTGGCATATTGGTAATCGCTCTGTCCTGGAGGACACTCGTCGAAAGCCATCATGATATCAGCACCAATGATTCGTTCGGTGTCCATCACGTTCTCTGGTGTGAAGATATGCTTAGAACCATCGATGTGACTTCTGAACTCACAGCCCTCTTCTGACAGTTTACGAATACCTGTCAATGAGAAAACTTGGAAGCCACCAGAGTCTGTCAGGATTGGACGATCCAACCATTGAAACCATGCAGACCACCTGCAGCCTTGATGATATCAAGTCCCGGACGCAGGTAAAGGTGATAGGTATTACCTAAGATAATCTGTGCCTTAACCTGTTTTCGCAACTCCTCAAAGTGTACACCCTTAACAGAACCGACGGTACCAACAGGCATAAAGATAGGAGTATTTATCTGTCCGTGGTCGGTTGTGATGATACCTGTGCGGGCATCACTGGCGTTATCTGTATGCTGAAGTTCAAATGTCATTATTTTGTTTCCTCCTTCTTTTCTTCAACAATGGTAAAGTCTACTGGATGTTCTACCTTTTCATCAGTCAAAGCAAAGTCCCATACCTGCTGAATGTTCTCAACAAAGTGGAATTGAAGTCCCTACGATAAACCTCAGGAATCTCCTCAACATCCTTCTTATTCTCTGAACACATTACGATATCAGTAATCCCTGCACGTTTAGCAGCAAGTATCTTCTCCTTGATACCACCTACTGGAAGAACCTTACCACGTAGGGTTATTTCGCCCGTCATAGCAGTGTTCTTACGCACCTTACGCTGTGTGAGTGCTGAAGCAATACTTGTCGCAATCGTTATACCAGCTGAAGGACCATCCTTCGGGTTGCTCCTTCTGGTACGTGGATATGGATGTTCCACTGTTCAAAGATGCGATAATCTACGTTCAATGCGCTGATATGTGCCTTGACATACTCCAATGCAATGACAGCAGACTCTTTCATGACATCACCAAGGTTACCAGTCAGTGTTAACTTACCCGCTTTACCCTTAGAAAGTGAGGTCTCGATAAAGAGAATCTCACCGCCCACACTGGTCCATGCAAGACCTGTTACCACACCAGCATATTTGTTGCCCTGATAGATATCACGTGTGAAAGGTGGCTTACCTAATAAATCCTCTAACTTATCTGGTGTAATCTTCGTATAAGGAAGTTGCTTATCCATTGCCTGCTTGAAAAGCCAACTTGCATAGCTTTGTTGATTTGCTTCTCAAGTTGACGCACACCACTTTCGCGAGTATAGCTTTCAATAATCTTCTCCAACGTCGCTTTCGCAAACTTTGGTTTCTCTTCTAACTGGTCTAAACCTGTGTTTTCGAGTTCTTTTGGTACGAGATGGCGTTTTGCTATCTCAACCTTCTCTTCCGTGATATAACCTGAAACCTCAATAAGTTCCATACGGTCGAGTAGTGGACGTGGAATAGTATTGAGGTCGTTTGCTGTAGCAATGAACAATACCTTTGACAAATCATAATCCATATCCAGATAATTATCATGGAAAGCATTGTTCTGCTCAGGGTCGAGTACCTCCAACAAGGCTGATGAAGGATCGCCATTAACAGTGTTTTGAGTAACCTTATCAATCTCGTCAAGAATGAATACAGGATTTGATGAACCTGCCTTCTGAATATTCTTGATGATACGTCCAGGCATAGCACCAATGTAAGTCTTACGATGTCCTCTGATTTCTGATTCATCATGTAGACCACCGAGAGACACACGTACATATTTACGCTTCATTGCTTCAGCAATACTCTTGCCCAAGCTGGTCTTACCAACACCCGGAGGACCATAAAGGCAGAGGATTGGTGACTTCAAATTACCACGCAACTGAAGGACTGCAATGTATTCAAGGATACGTTCCTTGACCTTCTCCATACCATAGTGATCCTTGTCAAGAATACGCTTTGCACGTTTCAAGTCAAGATCGTCCTTGGTATATTCATTCCATGGTAGGCTGACCATTGTCTGCAGATAATTCACCTGCACACTATAATCAGGGCTCTGTGGGTTTAAGGTATCAAGTTTGTCTAATTCCTTTTGGAATATCTTGGCAATATCTTCTGACCACTTTTTATTCTTAGCCTTTTCAAGCAATTCTTTCTTGTCAGGTGCAGAATCGCCATCACCCAATTCTTCCTTAATGTTTTTAATCTGCTGATGTAGGAAGTATTCACGCTGTTGTTCGTCAAGATCCTCACGTGTTTTTGAACGTATATCCTGACGGAGATGCTGGAACTGAATTTCTCGATTCAGCACCTTCATCAACGCAAACAGACGATCCTTGATAGAATTTTCTTCTAACATTTGAATCTTGTCTGTTACAGGGAATGGCATAGTTGAACACACATAATTCACTGCGACAACAGGATTATTAATATTGTCGAGTGCAAACTGTGTGTCATCTGGGATGTCATCGCTACCATGGATATACTCCTTAGTGACCATCTTCATGTCCTCAACAGCCGTAGAGAATTCCTTGTCTCTCTTTGGTTCTGCTTCTTCTGGTAATGCAACGGTGTATCCCTTCATATAGGGTTCTACGGCTGTGATTTCCTTTATCTTACACTTGCCAAGTCCCTGCAAGATGACTGTGCGGTTGTTACCCTCGTAATTACCAGGCATATCAAAGGCACGAACGAAACGTGCATAGATACCTGTCGTATAGACGTCATCTATCTGTGGGTCATTAATGTTGCTGTCTTTCTGACTTACAATCGCTATTATAGTGTTCGGATTCTCCTCCAAGTGCTTTACAAGGGCCAGCGTTGGCTTTCTTCCAACGAGGATAGGAGAGAGAATTCCTGGGAACATAACGAGGTTACGGGTTACGAAAATAGGGATTTCGCCATCAACTTGTACGTCCAAGTTTGGCATGTCACCCTCGTAATCAGTAATCATTTGTATAGAGCTATTTTGTTTCATAAAGTTCTTTTTATACCTACTTTTAGCTTGCAAAGTTACAAAATAAAACCGAAAGACTAAAAGAATAATTGTGCTTTAATTAGCTATCTTGTAAAAAGGTGGGGTTATGTACGTAAGAAACAGGTGACAAATAGTAGGGTGTTTGTACTCCGCACATTTGGTGTTGATGCTTCGCACCATTGGTGTTAAGCCTCCGCACTATGTGTGCTGAGCCTCTTTGTTTCTATAAAAGCTGGTGAGTAATTTTACTATTGTAAATGTAATAAGCTTCAATAACCCCTTTAATTTCTTACTTGTCTGTTAATGTGTTTTCGGATAGCAATGGTTTCAAAATACGTTTCTTAACTGAAAGTTAGTTCTTGCCTTGTACTTTGTCGTCATCTTACTTACTTAATATAGAACGCTTGTGTAAGATTTTGATACCACATTGTGCGTGCTCCTATATCGTTGTTTAGTACTTGTTCTTCTATCTTATATACTGTGGTAGTATCCTTCCCCAAACTCTATTAAGCAGCGTTTAGCTGGCTTTTGAAGATTTTTGTTTTAATGTTTATTAGTTTTAATATTGATAATCCGTTAAATATAGCTTCTGCTTCAAGTATATCTTTGTTCTCTGAAGGACGATAATAGATAGCGTCCCGTTGGTTTAAGGAGTCTTTTAGAATGATAGATAAGCTCTTGGTGAGAGAGAGAATCAGTGTGTCTTGCAGTTGTTCTTTGTTGTAAAGGATTTTTTAATGAATTAATAAAGTAAGGTGGGTTACATACAATTGCATCGTAAATCCCTTCTTCTTGGATTGCACTGCATGGGACATAATCTTGTAGGGAACTATTGAGAATATTTATTCTATCGTTAAACGGAGACTTTGAAACATTAAAACGTGCATCTTCAAGCGCGCCCTTGTCAATCTCAATAGCATCAATCTGTGCTGTTGGGTAACGCTGTGCCATCATAAGGGCAATAAGTCCTGTACCTGTTCCTATGTCAAGAATTCTTAAGCCACCTTTTGCCCAAGCGCCAAGCAATACACCATCCGTCCCAACCTTCATGGCTGTGTGGTCATCTGTGATATGAAATTGCTTAAATGTAAAGCCCATCTTACTGGCTTAGAGTTTTATATATTCAGTTTGCGAAGCAGGTTTTTATTGATAGCCTGCACCTTTCTACTTTGTTTGGTAAGGTCTTGTCTCATCAAGTCAATGTTGTAGAATATTTCAGAAAAGGCAGTTTGCAACATGTTTGGTTGTCTGCAATCTTTTCCTCCCTTAGGATTTACAATAATGTTAATTCCCTTTGGTACAACAGAGATGTCTACATCAGCACCAGATGTAATAGGGTCACCATCGTAATGGATAACTCCCTCCTTCTTACGGTGTATATGAATATGCTTGGCTCTGAAAGTCTTTATCTTTAGATTCTTATCCAAGGTTTTGTTGAAAAGTTCAATTGCAACCTGTGGTGCATCAATGAGGTCAAATGGTTCCATGATAATAATATCCAACAAGCCATCACTCATAGATGCTTGCGGAGCGATATAGGCATTGTTACCATATTGTGAGGCATTGGCTGCTGATACGAGGAAAGCTTTATAACGATGTGTACCATCCTCATCTTCTATGACGTAGGTTTCTGGCTCATAGCTTAATCCTTCTTCAAGAACTTTCTGCATATAAGTGATAGGTCCACGTTTCCCCGCCTCTGCAAATTTCATAGAAATGAAAGCATCAAACCCCATTCCACAAGTACAGAAGAAAGGGTGATCGTTGATGATACCATAGTCAAGCGGTTTAACATCATAGTAGTTTAAAATGTCAACGCATTTCTTTAGGTTCATCGGTAGGTTTAGATGTCTTGCAAGTCCATTTCCAGAGCCACAAGGGAGTATGCCCATTGCAGACTTTGTATTGATAAGTGACCTTCCAATCTCGTTAACAGTCCCATCTCCGCCCACAGCAACAACAACGTCTACTCCTTCTTCCACGGCTTCCCGTGCAAGTTCTGTTGCGTGACCAGCATGTTGTGTTTCTGCAACGCGATAGTCAAACTTATCTTTATCGAGTCGTTCTTCAATGAGGTCAGGAATACCTGCCTTGCTTACAGTGCCCGATATGGGTTTAGGATAAAAACAATTTTTCTTATTCATTGTGCCAAATAATCAGCGCATGGTTTTTATTTGTACAAAGTTACATATTTATCGGTTATGTCGTGGATATATGAGAGTAAAAAATGTTTAAAAATCACTTTTCTAATCAAAAAGACCATTTTGTCATTCTAATTTAGTATCTTTGCAGCCTGAAAATAATATTTAAGTAGTTTAATGACTACACCCATATTAAAATATAATGGGACAGTTACAAGACAAGTACAAAAGCTACCGCGAGCCACAGAAGTTTATGGATGCTGGTGTTTATCCATACTTCCGTGAGATTACAAGTAAGCAAGGAACAGAAGTTACAGATATTGATGGCAACGAGATTCTTATGTTTGGCTCTAACGCTCACACAGGCTTGCCAAACGATCCACGTGTAATTAATGCTGCTCAGCTCGCTCTTGAAAAGTATGGCTCAGGTTGTGCCGGAAGTCGTTTCTTGAATGGTACACTCGATCTTCATGTTCAGTTGGAGAAAGAGCTTGCTGCTTTTGAAGGCAAGGATGAGGCGCTTGTTTTTTCAACAGGTTTTTCTGTAAATGCTGGTGTTCTCTCTGTTGTAGTAGGACGTGGTGACTATGTTATCTGTGATGATCGTGATCACGCAAGTATCGTTGATGGACGTCGTTTGAGTTTTGCAACTCAACTTCGCTATAAGCACAATGATATGGAGGATTTGGAGCGTGTTCTTCAGAGACTTCCTCAAGAAGCTGTTAAGCTGATTGTTGTTGATGGTGTCTTCTCTATGGAGGGTGACTTGGCAAACTTGCCAGCAATTGTTGAGTTGAAGCATAAGTATAATTGCTCAATCATGGTTGATGAGGCACATGGTTTAGGTGTGTTCGGTCGTCAGGGTAGAGGTGTTTGTGATCATTTCGGTTTGACAGACGAGGTAGACCTTATTATGGGTACTTTCTCAAAGAGTTTGGCATCAATCGGTGGTTTCATTGCTGGTGATAAGGATACTATTAATTATCTCCGTCATACTTGCCGTACATATATCTTCTCAGCAAGTAATGCGCCAGCAGCAACAGCCGCAGCATTGGAGGCACTTCATATTCTTGAGCAGGAGCCAGAACGTTTGGAGCAGTTGTGGAAGGTAACTAACTATGCTTTGAAGCGTTTCAGAGAAGAGGGTTTTGAGATTGGTGATACAGAGAGTCCAATTATTCCTCTCTATGTGCGTGATATTGAAAAGACTTTCGTGGTAACCAAGTTGGCGTATGAGGCTGGTGTGTTTATTAACCCAGTAATTCCTCCTGCTTGTGCTCCACAGGATACTTTGGTTCGCTTTGCATTGATGGCTACTCATACAGAGGAGCAGGTTGAGCGTGGTGTTCAGGCGTTGACTAAGATTTTTGTGATCACAGTATTATTAAGTAAGTTGTATATACTCCTATATAAAAGGTTTATAATAGTAAAGAAACGAAGGGATTATTCTTATAGAGTAATTCCTTCGTTTTTGTTTTACACCTTATATATGGTTGATGAGGGGGAGAGGGTTGTTGTTAATTATTCTGGAAGGAAACAAGAAAAGAGTGGGTTAATATTCTTTGTTAGGCATGTAAAAGGTTTAATAAGATTTTCTTTATCTAAGATTTTTGATAGTTTTTGCGTGTTAGATACTGTTTCTGATATATTCTTTTTATGAAGTAAAAGAATTATATTCATGAAGAAAAAGATTTCTTTTTCATGAAAATAATTTGGAATAGACGCTTGTAAGGTTATTCGTAGAGGCTATTTTGTTAGCTTAATATATAATGTTTGTCGTTTTTAGTGGTCAAATGAGAAATAATAATTAGTTTTCCCACATCTGTTATTATATAATTGAGAGTTGATATTATATGTAGTAGTACAAAAATAATGTATTTCTTCATCTTTGTGGCTGTTTCTTTTTATAGTTGCTTGTTTATCAATAACTTTGCGGTTGTTATAGACCTTTCTTGTACAGATTTTTATCATAAAAAGGGCTGATTTTTATTGAAAAACATAGAAAAGTTTGGAGGTGTCGGAAATATGTAGTACCTTTGCACTCGCAATTCAGAAATGAGTCAATCACTAATGAATATGCAACGGGGTGTAGCGCACTCGGTAGCGCATCTGGTTTGGGACCAGGCGGTCGCAGGTTCGAATCCTGTCACCCTCGACTTTTTGTCTAACTCTTTAGAGAAAGAGACGTTAAATGCGGCAATAGCTCAGTTGGTAGAGCACGACCTTGCCAAGGTCGGGGTCGCAGTTCGAGCCTCGTTTGCCGCTCTTTGATATTCTGAATTATTTAGAAGTTTTCTTCTAGTTATGCCCAGGTGGCGGAATTGGTAGACGCGCACGTTTCAGGTGCGTGTGTTTCACGACGTGCAGGTTCGAGTCCTGTTCTGGGCACTTTTTAAAACAGAATATTATATATATATGCTGGAGAGGTGGCGGAATTGGTAGACGCGCTACTTTGAGGGGTAGTGAAAAATTGTTTCGTGGGAGTTCGAGTCTCCTCCTCTTCACATAGAATTTTAAAGTAGTAGTTACTTACAATATGAAATGCGGCAATAAGCTCAGTTGAGTAGAGCACGACCTTGCCAAGGTCGGGGTCGCGAGTTCGAGCCTCGTTTGCCGCTCTTTTTAGAGAAACATACATAGCAATTTCTTTATGAATTTATATTTGCGATATTTCGATAGTGAAGTATTAGTGCATAATGTTGAGGAAGCTTTTAGATTTTTCTAAGTTCTATTCCTGACATTCAGCTTACTCCTGATTTGGAAGATGATATTAGAAATTATGCTTCCAACGATGTTTTTCTATCCAAAAACGTTATAAAGTACGTCCTCGTGTTTATTTTATTGTGATTAAGACAGAGGCTGCTACTATGATGGATTTTAAGCAGAAAAAAGCTCTTCGTCCTGCAGTTGATGGAATGGCACGTAAGGATAATCCTGCTATTATGCATCTTAATGAGGAGCGCGAAGGATGGTATGAAGGCGAACTTGATTTTAAGCGTGTTGTTCTCATTCCTACTTCTGGTAAACATGAATATCGTGATACTCATTTTGTAGCACAGTGTAAGGCTGTGTCTGGATGGGATTGTTATAATCGCATTGTTGAGTATTTGAAGGATAGGGTAGACAATAGAAGTCAGTTCCCATCAGCAAAAGGTAAGAATTTTAAGTTTAGATATTTAGGTATGTGGAAGTAATTTCACGTGCCTTTTTGTTATTGCTCTTTTATGAATAAAGTAATGTTGATTGGCAATGTTGGTCGTGAGCCAGAGATACATTATTATGATGCAGATCAGTGTGTAGCCTCCTTTACATTGGCTACTACGGAGCGTGGATATACGCTTCCAAATGGTACAACAGTACCCGATCATACTGATTGGCATAATATTGTACTTTTTAAAGCATTGGCTAAGTATGCCGAGAAGTATATTCATAAAGGTGATAAACTTTATATTGAAGGTCGTGTACGTTATCGTACTTATGATGATAAGAAGGGTATACGTCGATTTGTTACAGAGATTTACGGTGATAATCTTGAGTGGCTTTCTGCTTCCCGTAAAACAGAAAGTATGTCTGGAGAGAAAGTAGATGATAGTTCTACTGAGGCTACGGATGAATCTAATTTACCTTTTTAATGGATATTTTTAGTAGATTTTTCTTCTTATATAAGTGTTAATCCAATAGGTTTTAGTGTTATTATCGCGCTTCTATTGGCTGTATCTCTACTATTTCTGTCAGGATTTGCAAGTGCATCAGAGATTGCTTTTTTTAGTTTATCTCCAACAGATATAGAATCTCTTGACCCTGATAAGAATGCTTCAGACAGACTTATCCAACAACTAGAGATGATAGTGAGCGTACATTGGCAAACGATTCTTATTACGAATAATCTTGTCAATGTGGCAATTATCATGCTGTGTAATTATATCTTTTTCCAGTCTGTTTACATTTAAGGAAGAGTGGTTGCAGTTTCTTTGTGTAACCATTCTGTTGACTTTTTTGCTTTTACTCTTTGGTGAGATTATTCCAAAGGTTTATAGCAGAAGAAGCCCATTGGCTTTTTGTAGGAGTGGTGTAAAAGGGATTGTTTTCTTTCGTAAACTATTTTGGCCTATTGAAACAGTACTATTGAAAAGTGGTGCTTTTGCTGAGAAGGTAGTAGAAAGAAAACCGTCAATTATCAGTTGATGACCTTGAACAAGCTTTTTGAATTGACAGATAAGAATGATATTAAGGACGAACAGGGGATGCTTCAGGGTATTATCCGTTTTGGTGATGAGACTGCTAAGGAAGTAATGACTTCTCGTCAAGATATTGTTGACTTGGATATCTGATGTTTTTATGAAGATGTTTTGAAGTGCATTGTCGATAATAATTATTCTCGTATTCCTGTTTATCAAGATAATCAAGATAATATTCGTGGTGTACTTTATATTAAAAGACCTCTTTGCCACATCTCTCTAAGTCAACTAATTTTAGATGGCAGAAGCTTGATTCGTCCTCCTTATTTTGTTCCAGAAACAAAGAAGATTGATGATCTCTTACGTGATTTCCAAGAGAATAAAGTTCATATTGCTATTGTAGTTGATGAATTTGGTGGTACAAGTGGTATTGTAACATTGGAAGATATTCTTGAAGAAATCGTTGGTGAGATTAATGATGAATTTGATGAAGAAGAGCATAACTATACAAAGTTAGCTTCTAATATCTATATCTTTGAGGGAAAAACTCTTTTAAAAAGACTTTTCTAAGATTCTTAATCTTCCTGATGACGAGTTTGATGAAATTGAAGGAGACGCTGACTCTTTGGCAGGTTTGCTCTTAGAGATTAAGGGTGATTTCCTGCAGTGCATAGAGATGCTAATATATAAGAACTATAAGTTTGAGGTTTTAGCTATTGAAGAACGTCGTATTAGTAAAGTGAAAGTTACTATCTGTGGTACGAATAACGAATGATGCTGAGGGTAAAGTTTCTATTGGCTTGTTAGAGATTGATAGAGGTCGACTAGGCTGAGAGAGAAGCGTGAGTCGACTTTCTAACTGAGATGTTAGGCTATGACCCTTTGTTAGAACATAATGAGGATGGTAAAACCATTTATAAAGGATTATAATATTAGTATCTCTCATACTCTTGGCTATGTTGCAGTTATTCTTTCTCGTGAATATGAAGTGGAATCGATATTGAATATATTTCTGATAGAGTAAGTCGCATCATCATCGCGCTTCCTTAGAGTTGATGAAGAGTTTACTAATATTACTGATAAAGCTATGGCTTGGTGTGCTAAAGAAACTATGTATAAACTCTTTTCTTCGGAGCATTTAGCTTTAAAAAGATATCAAAAGTTGACCCACAGTTAAGATTGGTAACCAATCTTAATCGTAATGTTATTCTTGAATTTAAATGTGAATGTCTCAAAGTATATTCTAACTTATACTTGGCATTAAGTTATTTTTCCTTTTATGTTATTGTCTTTCTTATTTGGGTATAATTGCTTTTTGTGATTAAAGATGCATATTATATTACAAAAATATTTGATTATGCAGTAAAAATATCTAATTTTCAATTTTTATTTACTGTATGACTTGCTTTTTATTTTCATTTTACTTATATTTGTATCAGTTATTTAGCGGATAACACAATATATTTACCAATTAGTCTAATTTACAGGAGGCAATGAACATGAAAGAAAACAAAACACATGATTTCTTCGAAGATTATGATTTCGAGAATCAAAAACAGTAAAGAACACACCGATGCTAATCAAACGCTTGGTGGTGAGATTTTGGTACAACTAAGTTGTATGCGTATTAGATTATATATTTTATGACTGATTTAGAATGCACTTACTCTTGAGTTCAAGTGCATTCTTTTTGTATATATAGTGTTTGGTTTAAAGTTGAGTATGGTACTCTCCTTGTGTATAACTTTATTTATATTTCTTGAGATATATCAAGAGAAATAGATAGTATAAGTAGTAAAAGTAAATGATACTCAACATTTGTCTACTTCGTTAGAAATGATTACTTTTGCATTTATAAAGAACTTATTATGAAAGAATCTAAGGTAAAACAAGAAGAACTAATACTTATTCGTATAACTGGACAAGATAGACCAGGTTTGACAACGGCTGTCATGTCTATTCTTGCACGTTATAATGCTCATGTCTTAGATATTGGACAGGCTGATATTCATTCTACTTTGTCGCTTGAGTATTCTTATTCGTATTGATGAGAAAGGTGCAGGGCAGGTGATGAAAGAATTATTGTTTAAAGCGACAGAACTTGGTGTGAATATTGGTTTTGCTCAGTACCTGATGATGAATATGAGGATTGGGTTGGTAGACAAGGTAAGAATAGGTATATTCTTACTATTATAGGAAGATCATTGTCAGCACGTAATATTGAGGAAACGACTCGCGTAATTACTGAGCAGGGGATAAATATAGATTCAATTCTTCGTTTGACAGGTCGACAGAGTATTCGTAAACGAAATCAGAATGTGAGAGCGTGTATTGAATTCTCACTGCGTGGTAATCCAAAAGATTATAGCCAGATGCAAGCTGACCTTATGCAGATGAGTCATGAGCAGGGTATTGATTTCTCTTTGCAGAAAGATAATATGTATAGACGTATGCGTCGTCTTATATGCTTTGATATGGATTCTACGCTTATTCAAACAGAATGTATAGATGAATTGGCAAAGTGTGCGGGTGTTGGTAAACAGGTTGCTGAGATAACTGAGCGAGCTATGCGTGGTGAGATTGACTTTAAGGAAAGTTTTACAGAACGTGTTGCTTTGTTGAAAGGTCTTGATGCTAACGTTATGAAGGATATTGCTGAAACAATGCCTATTACAGAAGGTGTCGATCGCTTGATGACAGTATTGAAGCAGTGTGGGTATAAGATTGCGATTTTAAGTGGTGGTTTCACTTATTTTGGAGAGTATCTGCAGCGTAAATATGGTATTGATTATGTTTATGCTAATGAACTCGAGATAGATGAGAATAATAAGCTTACAGGCCGTTATTTGGGTGAGATAGTTGATGGTAAACGTAAGGCTGAGCTATTATAAGTTATTGGCTCAAGTTGAAAAGGTTAATCTTGCTCAAACCATTGCTGTCGGTGATGGTGCTAATGATCTCCCAATGCTTGCTGAAGCAGGTTTGGGTATTGCTTTTCATGCTAAGCCACGTGTACAAGCAACTGCTGAACAAAATATTACTACTATTGGTTTGGATGGAGTTCTTTACTTCCTTGGCTTTAAGGATAGTTATCTTGGAGAAGCTGGAAAACTCTAAGGAAACGCTTTAGCAGATAGAAGTCCGATAAAAATTCAATTTATATATTACACTATACGTTATTTTTGAAACTAACAATCTCGCACTTATTTAAAGCAAAATAACGCTTTTAATTGAAATATTATTGTCTCTATCACTTTTTACTGTATGAGGTTGCACTTCTTACAAGTATTATTTACAAGGTGTGGAGGCTCCGCACACGTTGTGTTCAGTATCCACACAATACGTGTTGAGCACCAATATATTTTTAGGAGAATAGTTTTGGTCTTATAGCTATGACACATTGCTATGACATATTGCAATGACATATTGCAAAATATTGAGCCTACTAATATCTACTGCCTCGTATTCTCTTTGTAAATATATAACTACGTAATAGCCTAAAACGCAAAAAAGGTATGCCTCACGACATACCTTTTTCTGTGTTCTTAGTCATTCTATTAATTCGAGCCTCTTGTCGGATTCGAACCAACGACCCCGAGATTACAAATCACGTGCTCTGGCCAACTGAGACTAAAGAGCGGGGTGGACAAGCGATTCCTATCGCACCGCTACAACCTTCTGCCCTTGCTACGTTCCCGTCCTGGGAGGGATTCAAAGGAGTCTGGTCGTAAGAGACTTGCCCGTCTAATGCTTTACCATTGCTGTTAAAGCGGTGCAAAGATACATATTTTATTTCTTACTAGCAAAGAGAAATCAAAAACTTTTTCTGTTTTTAACAAAAATCATAAATTTGACGAGTACTACATTATTTATAATAAATAATCCGTACTTTTTGTATCATGATTTATGAAGATTTTTAAACAGCTGACAGCTTATACTCGTTATGATGGTATTTATCTTGCTATTATTTGGGCAGCAAGTTTTGCTTGTTTGTTGGGTATAACCGTTCTGCCAGTTTTGGCACAATTTAGTTTTCTACTCTCACTATCAACACCTTTTTTTGTTGCTTATCGACTGAGGATATTTCGTGAGGAAGGACGTAACGGAGTTATCTCTTTCCGTCGTAGTCTTTTCTATTGTGTACGTGTATTTTTTAATGCAGCAATTATCTTTAGTTTGTTGCAATGGCTCTATATGCACTATCTTGATAATGGGAAATTACTCATGATGGTTACTAATATCTATTCCAGCAATGAGGGTAAAAGTACTCTTGCGGCTATAGGTGTTTCATACGACCAGTTTGTTGCTGCATTGCCAGAGGCTTTTCAGCCATACTCATTGGCTTCAAGTACTTTTGTTACAGCTGTAATGTTAGGTGGTTTGTGCTCACTGTTTACTGCAGCTATTATGTCTAAGAAAGTCAAGAACCAGGCGTTATAAACTTGAACTTAATGAACTTCTCATATCTAATTGAAAACTCCTAATTTAGAATATGGATATATCAGTAATTATTCCTCTTTACAATGAGGAAGAAAGTCTACTCAGAATTACACGCGTGGATTCAGCGCGTGATGAACGCATAAACGGCTTCACGTATGAAATAATCTTTGTCAATGACGGCTCTAAAGATAGGAGCTGGGATGTTATTGAGGATTTACATCATAAGGATGCTGAGCATGTTCATGCTATTAAGTTCCGCCGTAACTATGGTAAGAGCCCTGCGCTCTATTGTGGCTTTAATGCTGCTCAGGGAGATGTTGTCATTACAATGGATGCTGATTTGCAGGATTCTCCTGACGAGATACCAGAGCTTTATCGTATGATAATGGAAGAGAAGTATGACCTTGTCAGTGGTTATAAACAGAAACGTTATGACCCATTGACGAAGACTATACCTACAAAGCTTTTTAATGCTACGGCACGTAAAATTAGTGGTGTACACAATTTGCATGATTTCAACTGTGGTTTGAAAGCCTATCGTCGTGATGTAGTGAAGAATATTGAAGTGTATGGTGAGATGCACCGTTATATCCCTTATCTTGCTAAAGAGGCAGGTTTTGCACGCATAGGTGAGAAGGTTGTACAGCATCAGGCACGTAAGTATGGTACGTCAAAGTTTGGTATCAACCGTTTCTTCAATGGTTATCTTGACCTGTTGACGCTCTGGTTCCTCACGAACTTTGGTAAGAAACCAATGCATGTCTTTGGATTGATGGGTTCGTTTATGTTCTTTATTGGTCTTATAGCCTTCCTGTGGCTGATTGTTGAGAAGATTATGCTCGTGAATGGTGTTTATGGTGACTTGCTTTTCTAACCATGCATCCTTCTTTATTGCACTTGTTGCGATGGTACTGGGTACCAGGCTCTTCCTTGCTCGGTTTTATTGGCGACCTTATTAGTCGTAGTAATCCAGCAGAAATGACTATCGGATCGAGAAAGAATTCTAAGGAATATTCTCCTCTATAGCTTTTGGTGATTAAAAGGCTATGAGGGTTATCATGTTGTGGGGAGTTATAAAAACTTGTGTAGATATTATCTACGGACGTTGCTTTATTTATAGAAATCAATAGGAAAATGAACTATAGCAAGATTAGACATATAGTAAGTAAAACCTTCTTGTTTACTCTTCTTCTTGGTGGAGTAACTTGGATGGGGGCTTGTTCAGACATTGATTGTCCTGTGACTAATGGTGTATGGGCAAACTATGTTGTACAAGGTGATACCTTGCGCGACACACTTACTATCTCGGCAATACGTGAGAATAAAACCGACACAGTGTTACTGAATAAGCAAGTTAATACAACGAAGTTTAGTTTGCCGATGAGCTATAGTGGCAATAGTGACAAGTTGCGCTTTGTCTTCACAAGTAAGGCGAGGGTAACAACAGTTGATACAGTTACAGTGTCAAAGACGAATATAAGTCATTTTGAGAGTGTTGATTGTCCGCCAGCATTCTTTCATACCCTTTCAGCCGTATCGGCAAAGGGTACACGTGTGATTCAGGTTGAAATCAATAATCCTAATGTTGATTATGATGGTACGAAAGAACATATACTTATCACTTTTACTAATCCTTAATGCATTATTCCTGCTGTGTCCAGCTACAGCTAATGCGCAACGCCGATCATCTTTGCCAAAGGTAAATGAGGATAGTATCCCTTTCTTTAGGGGAGTGGCAGTGGGTACAGATCTCGTCGGACCAGCTATGCGTTGGCTTGCATCATACGGTCAGTATGAAGCTTTGCTACGTGTAAATATTAAGGATAGGTACTTTCCTGTTATTGAAGCAGGTGTAGGACAGGCTGATAAGACTGATGAAACAACTGGAACAAACTTTAAGACGAGTGCACCTTATGGACGAGTAGGCTGTGACTTCAATATGCTTAAGAATAAGCATGACGATTATCGCTTTTTAGTGGGTGGTAGAGTAGGCTATACTTCGTTCAAGTATGATGTTCTTAGTCCAGGCATTGCTGATCCTATTTGGGGAACACAATCATCTTATGGTGCGCTTGGTAATAAGGGAAGTCAACTTTGGGCAGAACTCGTTGGTAGTGTTGATGCAAAGATTTGGGGACCTATCCGTATGGGTTGGAGTGTTCGATATAAACTTCGTGTAGCGCATAAGATGGGCGAAATAGGCGAAGCATGGTATGTTCCTGGTTATGGTCGTGGCGGTTCGTCACAGCTTGGCGCAACCTTTAATGTGCTTTTTGAACTATAAAGAGATAGTTGTTTAGAAATTAGAGGGATATGGTAATCGTGTCCTCTAATAGTTATTACTCATAGAGGTGCTATTTGTGTGCCTTAAAGTTTACGACTATTATCTCTAATTTAAACTAACTCTCCATTCCTAATAAATATAAATGTTATATGAATAAGAAAAACTATATTAGCAAGTACCTTTTTCTTCTTGTGTTGATAATCGGTTCAATAGCTATTGTTCGTTGTCAGCATTCAATGCCTTATCAGCATAATAAGGGATTTATCTTTGGTACAGTTTATAATATTACTTATCAAAGAATGAAGACCTTCAGTCACAGATTGACGCAGAGTTGAAAAAGGTAAATCAGACTTTTCAACTTTTGAAGCTAATTCGTTGATTTCACAGATTAATCAAAACAAGCCTGTGAGTAAATGAAATGTTTAGAGAGGTATTTACACTTGCTGAAACAATCTCAAAGGAAACTGATGGCGCTTTTGATATCACAGTAGCTCCAATGGTAAATATGTGGGGGTTTGGTTTTAAGACGGGGCAACATCCTTCTAAGCAGACGATAGATAGCCTTCATCAAGTTGTTGGATTTAACAAAGGTGAAAACTTGTTAGCACACTATTCAGAAGACAGATAATCGTGTAATGCTCGACTGTTCTGCTATTTTGCCAAAAGCTATGGCTCGGATATTGTCGCACGTTTCTTACGTCGTAATGGTATTAAAAACTTCATGGTTGAGATTGGCGGTGAGATTGTTACGATGGGAAATAGTGAGCAGCGTCTGCCTTGGAAGATTGGTGTTACAAAGCCAACAGATGATAGCGTGAAGGTTAATCAAGAGATACAGACAGTATTGAATGTTACGGATAAGGCTATGGCAACGAGTGGTAACTACCGTAATTTCTATTATAAAGGTGGAAAGAAATATGCTCATACCATTGACCCAAAAACTGGTTATCCTGTGCAGCACTCGCTTCTTTCTGCTACTGTTTTGGCAAATAATTGTGCTACAGCAGATGCTTATGCGACTTCGTTTATGGTAATGGGTATTGAGAAAGCGCGCAAACTACTTGAACGTCATCCAGAATTGATGGCATACTTCATATATTCAGATGCGAAAGGTAATTTAAAAGTGTGGTATAGTCCTTCGATGGAAAGGCAAGATAGTAGAATAAAACTATATAGCCGCTTTCTTAACAAGAAAGCGGCTATATATATTTTTATGTATTATGCTTCGGGCTCTACGATAAACTTCTTGAACTGCCACTTTTCATCGGTATAGTACGGATGGGATTGTCTCAGATATTGTGGGGCAAACGAAGTTTGGTTTTCATAAGCTGGTAGCAGATAAGCCGCTTGTGGTACTGGAAGATAAATGTACAACTTTTTTCCTTATGAGTGGTACACTTCGCGTAGTTAGTCATGCAGATAACTATCGGTATCGGATAGAAGAAGAATTGTCTGCACGGCTGTTATTCAGCCAGAGCAGCTCTTCTGGACTTATGCAGCGTTATACAAAAGATTTTATCGCACAGACAGATTGTAGCCTGCTATCGTTAGATAAGTCAGAGGTCTTACGGCTGCATTTGATTAATTATCTGATATTTCGACTTAATCTTCTTAATAGTATTTCCATGCAGGCACAGCGAATGAGTCATATTCCGTGGAGGCAACAACCCAGTGATATTCGCCAACAATTTATTAACTTTATTCGCCTTCGATGTCTCACACAATCTGGTCGTAAAGTGTTGAGAATAAGGATGGAAGATGCCTTGCTCAAGAGTTGCATCAAGTCGTCTTAGCATCTCTCATGCTCAACGCTTTACAGACGTGATGGGTTGTTAACAATGAGTGATTATTACTATCCCGCAGTTAGAAAACCTTGAGAGGATAGATGTCTTCTCTTATATTCTTTTACTAATATTTAATTTGATATTAGTACTATTCAGTTACTTTTTCTATAATTAGTTATTAATGCCTTATTGTTTTAAGTGCAACAATGAGTTTCTTTACTCCCTTTTTACACGTGTTGATGATTAGCACATATGGTGCTGGGGCTTGCTTACATCTCGTGCTGATGGTAAACACCAATCGTGTTGGGTGTTAATCAGCTTATTGTTCTTGATGTTTTATCATCTTGTCAGCATCTTGTATTGTCATTTGTAATATGATGTAGTTCGCTATGCCTTCGTTACAAGACAGACAAACAAATCAGATTTAGTTTCTAATAGAGTCAATTTGGGTTTAAGTTGTAGATACTTATTACTCTACTTAGTAATAGAAACAGTTACGTTAAATTCACCTCTTTATATAGTCTTTTTCCTGAGTTATCTTTGTAATTAAATTAAGAAAGCAGAAATGACAGATAACATAACAGGGAGAAAGAGCGTATAAATCCTTTTCTTCCTACCTTTATGATACCGTCCACAGCATGCCGACCGTATTACTCTTGCTGATTATGAAGAGGCAATGATGGAAGGTATTCGCCGTGAGGACGAGCAGATTGAGAGATTGAGTAATAGCCGATAGACCTACCTTTGAGAAATACGATTATACCAGAGGATGAGGTCTAAGGACGTCAGCATACTATGATCTTTCTGGGTCGTGTGGAGGTGTGTTCTTTAATATGCTCAGTGCCGAAACACAATGACGAAAATGGATGCTTTGGCTGAAGATGAGTCAATCCTCACTAAACATAGTAATGATATTAGCTTTAAATCAAAGATATTCGAGCGTGTCAAGTATGTTTACGAGCATCATCGTGAGTTAACTCCAGAGGAAAGTGTCTGTTGGAGAAAAGATTATGAGGGCTTTCGTGCGTAGTGGTGCGTTATTGAGATGAAACTGGAAAGACCGTTTGCGTAAACTTACTGAGGAAACATCTATGCTTTCACTGCAGTTCTCTGGAGATGTCTTTGAAGGAGAATAAAGCATATACTCTGCACATTACTGATGAACAACAGCGATGGACTTCCTAATACAACACGTGAAGCGGCATGAAGCATACAAAGAACATGGATTTAGAAGGGTGTGTATTTGCTTTTGGATACAAGTTATGGTCCTTTTATGATGTATAGCTCATAGCGTGAACTGCGTAAAGAACCTCTATATGGCGCAACACGCTCTGTATAAAAGATAATGCACAAACAACCTTGAACTTTGTAAGCGTCTGATAAATCTTCGTAGAGAGATGGCCAACTTCTTGGCTATGACACCTTTTGCTGACTTCGTGATGAAGCATCGCATGGCTACAACGGTTGAGAATGTGATAAACCTCAGTGACCTCATTGAGGCTTACAAGCCCAACAGGCTATCGAGAGCGTGAAGAAGTTGAAGCATTAGCCAAGGAAGAGAGAAGAAAGCAACTTTAAGATGGAGCCTTGGGATGTAGCATATTATAGTCAGTTGCTGAAAAGAAAGAAGAAATATGACCTTGACCCAGAGATGCTACGATACTTACTTAGGTTAGGCAATGTTATCAAGTAGTCTTTTGGTTTGGCTACGCCTCTTTGGTATTACATTCAAAGAGAACAAGGATATACCAGTTTATCATTCAGATGTTATGCCTTATAGGTTTACGACAAGGATGGTAGCTATTTGGCTGTGCTTATCGTTGACTTCCATCCACGTAAAGAAAGCGTGATGGGCTTGGATGACAGAGTTCCAGGGGCGAGTGGATGAGGCGTGATGGTACGAATGTACGTGTACATGTCTTTCTTATGATGAATTTCTCAAAACCTACAGAGGATAAGCCTAGCATTGTTGAAGATTAAGGTGAGTTGAAACCTTCTTGCATGGGTTTGGTCATTCTCTTCACGGTATATTTGCCAACACTCGTTTTCGAGAGTTTGTCGAGGCACTAATGTATGGTGGGACTTGTGCGTTTCCTTCTCAGTTTATAGGAAACTTTGCAGTTGAAAAAGAATTTCTCCGTACTCTTTGCTTTTCATTATCAAACAGGTGAGCCAATGCCAGATGAGTTGATTGAAAGGTGATTGCCAGCCGTAATTACGGGCGCAACAGCTTGTCTGCGACAGGTGAGCTTTCAGTCTCTTAGATATGGCTTAATACACTCAGAAAAGAAGAGTTCACCGATAGATATCATCTCCTTTGAGAAGAAAGCATAGGCACCAACAATTATTGATGAGCAGCGTATGGATACATGTATGACTGTGCAGTTTCTCTCATATTATGGCAGGAGGTTATGCTGCTGGCTGTGCAGCTATAAGTGGGCTGAGGTCATGATGCCGACGCTTTTAGTGTATGTCAGAAGAAGGAATCTTCAAATCAAGCCACTGCACAGCGTTTCCGAGATAACATTCTCTCACGTTGGTACGGAACATCCTATGACTCTCTATAAACGTTTCCGTGGTCAGAGACCAACTAGTTGATGCGTTGAAAAGAGCGAGATGGAACTATCGAAAGGGGCAATGATAGTTTTGTTTAAATCGGATTAACTTAGTAAAATGATACATGCCATAATAATAACCTGCATAAGCTTTGTTCCTGTTTGTTATATATAATTCTATCAGATAGGCGAATAACGAGCATATATCAAAACACTCATCTGTTTCTTCTTCCTCTGTAGACAGGAGAAGGTGATGCTGCTGATGGCTGTCGTTACGCTTCGTATGCTGGCACGTATTTGGGCTGAGAACTCTGTGCCAAAACGCCGTCAGTACGGGTGCTCTTGGTTGTAGAAGGATAAGATGATTGATAGCGATGCTATAGCAATGGTACACCAAGTGGTTTGCGAGAATATGTGCAGGGAGATGAATCGGAATTGCACGTAAACAAAAGAAATCAGCACGTCCTCCATGCATGACAAATGCTATTACAGGAAACGCTGCAGTGGTAATAATAGTGAGGGTCAGCGCTTTGCATCTGTAGCTTCTCCTTGTCATTGAATGTGCAAAAGCTCATTATTCAGGCGGGTATTCGTCAGCGTTGTTATGCCGAGGAAGTATCGTCTTACTGATGGTATGAGACCTATTGCTGACAAGAGCTGGAGTTGAGTAGAGTATAAAAGTCTTGAGGATGGCTAGTTAGTTCTTCTTGAGCGTCTTTATAAACAGAGGCAGGGTGAGTAGCTGTGTTGGTATAATCAAATCCAGGTCTCATGCCTGTATGAGTTACATCAGCTATTAATAAAAGCAGTATAACAAGTGTTTATCAAGGTCCCTGGTGTCTTTCTTCTTATCTAGAAGAGTGGGGTTGAGCTTATGAATCAGAGTATAAACAACCGTTTCATGCCGTACTGCTGGCACTATGTGTTGGCTCGATGGTATTCTTGTGTGGTACATCTGCAATCATTTCTCAAGGTATCCGTCTGAATATCATCGACATAGTAGGTAGTAGCCGACTACGGTAATCTGCTGCATATCATCGTTGGTCAGATATGTTGATTCACCAGTTAACCAATCGACGACATTGTTGAGGAGCTATTCCTGAAGTTTCTGTCAGGCTTGATGCGCATTCTGATCTATATCGAGTGCAAAGGATGTGCAGTTGGCTACGGACGACTTGAAGGTTCTTTCTCTGGTGTTGGAAATTGATTGGTCACTATTCGTCAAGATACATTTTGTACGCTGAATGTTGCTCAAGGATGGACCCGCGGATAAGGCTGGTTTTGTTGGCGGGTGACAAGGTTGTAGTATCAGTGTAAAGCGTTTGTTGCAAAGACGTTACAAACGAAGCTATACGTCATCTTATAGGGTCGAGTCGAAGGTGAAAGATTGGTGTTAAAGCGATATGGTGAAAGGCGAGTCAAAGATGTTTCACGGTATGCTTGGTGACATTGCTGTGAAGAGTGTCTGCTGCGTATATGCTTAACGATTACAACAGGCTATATTCGTATCAAGAGCTTTTGGCGAAAGAACTTATGCGGAGATGTGGCAGCTTTGGAAACTCTCAATATCCGGTGCTGGATCGCTTGGTTATTGACGCTCGTGATAATGGGGGTGGTATCTTAGATCGCTGCTGTACGGATGTCACAATAGAGTTCCTTCCAAAGAATCGCCTGATAGTGTATGCACAGGCGAAAAGAGGTCCACGCCATTAATTATCGTAGTGATGAGTGAGGAAGCTATCAGCATATCCCAATGGTTGTACTCATCCATTGAGGGTTCGGCTTCTGCTGCAGGGATCTTCGCTGGTGCTGTGCAAGATAACGATCGTGCTACAGCGATTGTTGGTCGTCTGATTCCTTTGGTGAGGTTTGGTGCAACAGCAGATTCAGCGGTAGTAATGGCAGTTTTGATTCGATTGACGATAGCACGTTATTATACTCCTTTCAGGTCGTCGCATTCCAAAAGCCATTTCAAGCCTGGTGATAATGCTGACTATAGGGAATGATTATCCTCACACGTTATCAGCATGGTGAGTGCTTCTCTCAGGATAGTATCAAAACGCATGAGGACCGGCTGTCATACCGATGGGCTTGGTCGGCCTGGTATATGGTGGCGGTGGTATGTCCCGCCAGACATCTGCACGAGGATGCGTCAAAGGTAACTTCGTATTATAAAGGGAAGCTGCTTGATGAGTGGTCTTATCCTTCAGTATGCTTTCAACTACACTGATAGCAATAGAGAAGAAACTCAGTAACTTTGGGAGAACAAATAGCTGTGTGCAAACTACTTAGAACATCAGACATCTTGTAGGTGACTTGACGTTAACTTTTGCGAGAAAGAACGGATTGCGCAGATCGGCAATCTGATGATTGTGCGTTCATACTCAACTTCTGCGGATTCTTAGTAGCCGTATCATTTACAATATCCTTGAGTGAACAGGCTTGGATAGAGTATGTACGAGTAGTGACGATACAGGCTGTTAAAGAGGCTATCAAAAGTGTTTCCAGACACTTCTCTTCTGTTGCTTAAGCCGAAAGCAGAAGTCACTAGAAAGCAGTCCCTGATTCTCTACGGCAAAACAACCACTCACCGTCTGATGGTACTGGCTTGGTAAAAGTCACTTACGGAAGAAGTGAGGGCACGTAAAAGGCGAGTTTTCTACGGAAGAGGGTGATAGATGAATGACGTCCACTTATCCAGCGTGATACTCAGTCATCCACGTCTTGCAGTATGCTAAAGACGTTCTTCTGTAACATTCGCTGCTGATGGGGTCTATACGCACGACCTCATCAAGCAACTTCATGATGAGAAAGACATTTCTTCTACCGTTGTCATCAGCGATACCGAGATGGAACTGGCGTCTATCATAGCAGTTCCAAGCTGCGCTGTACTGAAACGAGTAGTTACTGGAATAGCTTGAGGCCTACAGGCGAGGCTTTTACGGATTTTCTCTTCTATAGAGTTTGCGCTTGTTGCAGGTGTGGCACTTTTGATGAAAGGAACACGATCGTCTTGGACGCGAAAGAGGTTATGTAATGACGTTTTCTTCATTGCTCGCAAGCTGCCTATATAAGGTTGGTATCTGTTTCCCATTTCAGTTTCACTTCCAAGCATACTAACTGAAGAAACAGATATAAAGATTGATGAATGTATCTACTGACTACTATAAGAATCTGTGGATCCTCTTTTTATAAAGACAGAAGAGGGCATGTGTGTATCTTTAGAATTTATAGATAATGTCAAAAATAATTGCTTGCAACATAGTTAGTGTGGTGGATCCAATTAAGCACTAATTGTGTTAAAGGTGCCCTTTTAAGGAGTCTAACTAACGCATTTTGAAAAGCCAACTAAGCATGCTTTTCTTATGCGTGCATTGCATTCAACTGAATGCTGATTGATCTAGTGTGTTAAAGAAAGCCGATTTTATATCGTCTTCTAACAGGCTTTGTAGAATAAATATGTAAATAAATTCTTGTACAAAAGCCGTAAAAGGTGAGGGTTGTATAGCTGCTTTATGGTGACAGATGATGTAGTGTTTCAGTGCTACCTCTCTAGAGTCTTTGTTTCGAGAAATATTTGTGATTAAACCAGAGTCTTCGGCCAATGAGCTGATTCATTTCATTCATGGGATATTTCAAAGTTATCGAGTTTGATGGTACCTTTCTGGTCATCGTTTCCAAATTCTCCTCGTCAAGCTTTGCAGGCTCTTCGTGCAGTGTCATCGATCCAGCAATCATCAAGCGGTATGCCGAGTGCCTGGTGCCAGTCGCTTTATCTCTGTCTTTGCTTGTGTTACTCCAGCTGCATGAAAGCTTGCATTTGTACACGAACGATAGAGCGGATGGCCAGTGAAACAGAACGTTGTTTTCATGTATTATTGTGCTAAATGGGGCAGTCAGCAAATAGTCTTCAGCAGGCTAGCAAATGTCCGTGTGAGCAAACATCTGGTACGATATTCCAGCTGTTACAAGGTCGCTAATACGCCACTCCCGCAGGCATAACGCAATAAAATCTTGCAGTTGTCTCGGAAGAAATGACGTCGTTCATATCTTCACCCGATGTCAAGGTCTGGAAGTAGTTCAGACGGATAAGGACAGGAAGAGTGAATACAGAAGCGACACCGAGTTATCAAGGTATTAACCGCTATTTAGCCTTCTTTGGTTCTAACCTTTTCTTCCGGATGCAAGGGGCATCAGCCAGTCGAGAAAGCTTCGGCTGTTGACCATTACGAGGCTACTCTTGAGCGGTTATATCGTTATTCTCATGTATTATTTTTCTACTATCTGTAATCACCGAATCGACTATTATTCGTTGGTGTATCTGAACAGGTTGAACCCGATGGTGACTGATTCAAATTCATTGGGCACTTGGCACTGATGAGCAAACGCACCAAATGAAGACTGATTGAATTCATTGGAACGCCTTGGTACTGACAGGCGAGAAGCACCGCCAAATGAAGGTTGATTAGGTTCATTGGGCATGGCGCGATGGACGAGGAAGCCTTCAAATGAAGACCTGCCTGATGGCTGTGGAGGTAGAATACTGCTGCTGTTGAGGTTGATGATCCTGTCTTTCAATTTGTGGTCTTGCTCCTCAAATTACTGGTTATAAGACCTGCATGGTGCAGTATTCATATTCTCTCTTCTTGCATTACCAAAACATATAGCCATTATTCTGCTGAGGTATTCCAGGTACATCATTCTGATAAACTCTGACTCGATCTTGTGCGGTTAGTTACTGTGGGTGGATTACGTCGAGCACAAAGCGTCCTGAGCAATACGTAACTTCC
>BNJU01004589.1_pt1 | contig 44764 bp, 74 predicted proteins | sample 8539281 | NCBI WGS metagenome assembly BNJU01 (sample SAMD00202456, study PRJDB9452) | human saliva metagenome | isolation source: human saliva | place: Japan
TTAGTAATTAAGAAATCCCGGTTTGCTAAGCTTTGGTAATTAGAATTTAAAAAAATTGAAGTACAAAATAGTGAAGGACTTATAAAGTATGAAATTGGAATTAGAAAACACTAAATCGGAAAGAACGCATGAACTGGCAAATTTAATAAGAGCATACAATAGAGCCAATAGAGAACCGTCTAAAAGTGAACCTCTTAATATTTATTTGGAAGATGAAGAGGGTAATTTGGTTGCAGGAATGGTAGCTGAAACTTTTGGAAATTGGCTTGAGATTGAATATTTATATGTCAGTGAGGATTTACGGAGACAAGGGATCGGTTCAAAAATCTTGAAAATGGCGGAAAATGAGTCAAGAAATAGAGGGTGTAAGTATTCATTTGTGGATACTTTTAATTTTCAAGCACCAAAATTTTATGAAAAACATGGTTATAAAGAGGTGTTTGCATTGAAAAAATATCCTTATATAGGGGAGAGGTACTATTATACAAAAGAGTTGTGATTTGAAATGCAGTTTAGAAGTAGATTGTTTACTATGATAAACAGTATAGTTAAATCATGGTTTACCAAGGTTAGTGAATTTTTAGTTGTTATGGAGGTAAGTAAAATAATGAAAACATATCAGGATATAAACAAAGAAACTATTGACAGATGGGTTGAGGAAGGTTGGGAATGGGGGAAACCAACTTCACATGATGCATATATCAGTGCGAAAAATGGAGAATGGAAAGTTTTTCTTACTCCTACATTTCCGGTTCCACATGAGTGGCTGGGAGATTTAAAAGGAAAGAAAATCTTAGGTTTAGCATCAGGTGGAGGTCAGCAAATGCCTATATTTAATGCTTTAGGGGCAGAATGTACTGTGCTTGATTATTCTTCAAAGCAAATAGAAAACGAATTTTTAGTTGCTGAAAGAGAGGGCTATAATATTAAAGCAATTGAAGGTGATATGACAAAAAAATTTTTGCCTTTTTGAAAATGAAACTTTTGATATAGTGTTTCATCCTGTTTCAAACTGTTATGTTGAAGATGTGCAACATGTTTTTAACGAAGCATATAGAGTTCTGAAAAAGGGTGGAATTCTTCTTGCAGGTTTAAATAATGAGATAAACTACATTGTGGATGACGAAGAAAAAGAAATTGTTTGGAAAATGCCTTTTAATCCATTAAAAGATAAAGCGGCTAAAGAATATATGATTAAAGGAAATTCAGGAATTCAGTTCTCTCACAATATAACTGAGCAGATAGGTGGACAATTAAAGGCAGGGTTTACTCTGCTTGATATATATGAAGATACAAACGGTTCCGGTAGGTTGCATGAAATGAATATTAAAACATATAGTGCAACTAAATCAGCTAAATTATCGAAATAGATAAATTTGAAATTTGTGGGAGAAGTTAAGATGGATTTTAATAAGATGATTCCGGAGTTATCAGTTTTGATATTCTTCAAACTAAAAATTTTACAAAGAACTAGGGTTTAAAATAGAGTACGAACGACAGAAAGAGAAATTTATTTTTATGTCTTTTCAAGATAGTCAGTTTATGTTTGAACAAATTCATGATGATGGGTGGAACACGGGAGAATTAAGTTATCCATTGGGAAGAGGTATAAATTTTTCAATAGCAGTCGAAGATGTTGAAGAACTTTATAAATTAGTTAAAACTCTAAATTTTGAAATATATAAAGAACTAACAAGAAATAAATATCAAGTTAATGGGACAGAAGAAACACAAATTGAGTTCTTAATACAAGATCCCAATGGATATTTATTAAGATTTACAAACTGATAAATTCCGGTTTGCTAGTATGGGTAAATTTGAATTTGTGGAGGATTAGCAAATGAAAGATGATAACACTTTGATACCGACAGATGAAACAAATATCACAGATATGATCTATACTATTCGTGGGAAACAGGTAATGCTTGATAGTGATTTGGCCGGTTTATACCGGGTTACGACAGGTAATTTGAATAAAGCAATGAAAAAGAAAATATTGCAAAGGTTTCCTGAACGCTTTTTGTTTTTCAAATAACGGAGGTGGAATATAAAAACTTGAGATTCCAAAATGGAACCTCAAGTACAAACAGTACTTATGGCGGTAGACGATATATGCCTTATGTTTACACAGAACAAGGGATTGCAATGTTATCTGCTGTGCTTAAAAGTGAAGTTGCGGTAGATACCAGCATTAAAATTATGGATAGCTTTGTTGAAATGCGTAAGTTTTTGCTTACGAATCAGGAACTCTTTTCCAGACTTGATAGACTGGAACTTAGTCATTTGGACTTGAAAAAAGAAATAGATAAGGGGATGAATAAGCAACTGGAAACAGATAAGAAACTCGAAGAAGTATTCAACTATATTGCGAGCAATACAGAGGTAAAACAAAAGATATTTTTTGATGGTCAAATCTATGATGCTTTCAGTTTTATTGCAGATTTAGTTGGAAAAGCACAGAGTAAACTGATCTTGATTGATAATTATGTGGATGTAAATACGCTTAACATACTTTGTAAGAAGAATTTCAGGAGTTGATGTACTGATAGCAACAGCAGGAAAAGGGAGCTTAACAACAAAAGATATCAATAAGTTTAATGCTCAATACCCGAGTGTGAGAATAAAAACGACTACAGATTTTCATGACCGTTTTTTTGATTATAGATGACAAAAGAAGGTTATTTCATCGGTGCATCTATAAAAAGATGCCGGCAAGAAGAGCTTTTGCAATAACAAAAATTGAAGATGGAAATTTGGTTCAGGATTTGATAAATAAAGTGAGGTAGGAGGAGAAAAATGCAATCTAATTTTGTTTTTTTACAAAATGATTTTCCGGTCTTATATCAGATTGGAATTATTGCTGAAAAATATCTATATACAGATTCAAATGTTTGTTTGATAAAATTGGGAATGTTTGGAGAAACGGTGGTTAATATAATGCTGCAATTAGACAAAATTTCTGCACCACAAACAGGAATTTGCTGAATGTGGCAAGCTATAAGTTTCTATGAGATAAAACCTATAAAACTTGTACGGATGTTGTAGGGTAGGAAAAGAAATCTTCCTCTATACTAAAAATAAACTGAAAGAAAGGAGGATTTCGAAAATGAATATTATCAAGTCGTTTAACGATACGATTGATTATCTTGAAACAGTTCTTGATGATGAAATTGATGAAAAGAAAGTAACTCAGTTATCAGGATACTCGTATTCAATGTTCAGTCGCTTGTTTTCTATTCTGACTGAAACAACGCTCTCAGAATATTTAAGAAGCAGAAGATTGACGGAAGCAGCCGTTATATTAAGAGATACGGATGATAAGATTATTGATGTTGCATTTCAAATTCGGATACGAGTCATCAGATTCATTTGGAACAGCATTTAAAGAAATTTTCATGGATTTACTCCTCTCAGAGGTGAGAAATGGGAAACCGTTCAAATTAGTTTCACGAGTGCACTTAGCACTCAGTGTAAGAGGAGGAAGAAGCATGAATATTACAATTCAAAAGAAACAAGCCTTTACAGTCGCAGGAGTAAATGAACAAAGCATCAATTCATCATTATGTCCAAGTGTCTGGGATAAGCTGTATGAAAAATATAGCCACGATGAACTTGCAAGTTTGGGAAACGGTCAAAGTGTTGGCGTTTGCCATGATGTGGAAAACCCAAGCACAATAAACTATATGGCAGGCTATATTATTAATGATGTAGACAAAAGCAAGAAGCATGGGCTTAGATGTTTTAGAAGTTGATGAAGCAGAGTATGCCGCTGTAGAGTTAACAGGAAGTGTTCCGGATTGTATTCATAACGGATGGAAATATGCGATGGAAGTATTTTTCCCTGAGCATGGCTATGTACATTCAGGTAAACCTGACTTTGAATATTATTACGAAGGTGATATGGATAGTCATAGACTACAAAAATGGAGCTTTATGGATTCCTATAACTAAAGCTTAAAAAAACAGTATGTCTAAACCATCGAATAGCGTAAAAACAAAGCACATAACTTTAAGATTATAGAGTCTTTCAGATATGTGCTTTTTTTCTGTATTCAGTAATTTTTGTTGGAAAAAGTTGTAGTAAAAGCTTGAAGAATTTGCGAGTACCATAGTAGTGAGCAGATAGAAAAGTTTTTTTCTACAGGTCCGAGACTAAAAAGATGGACTGAATATGAAAAGTACAGTAAAATCTATATTAGAAATGTTTTTAGGAAATATTCCGGGAGGGGAACTAAAGGATGGAAAAATAAAAATTGTATTATTTAAAGATGGTGATATATTCTTGCTTTAGGAGAACTGAATGAGACTTCTGTCGGTTGTACCGACCTAAGTATAGGGTGAAAAAAACTAAAATTTTTGAATTTTGAGGGGGTATTTTTTGTGTCAACAATTAAAATTGAAAACCTTAGTTTCTCATATTATGGCTATGAAAAACCTATATTTGAAAATGTATCATTTTCATTTGATACGAACTGGAAAACAGGGTTAATAGGAAGAAATGGAATTGGAAAAATCAACACTATTTAAGCTACTTTCTAAACCAAGAAGTTTATAGTGGAAAAAAATCAGCAAAAGTGTTGACTTTATTAAATTCCCACCCAAATTTAAGTGATACTTCAAAAATTAGGGATTGAGTTATATAAAGAACTAATATCAGATGAGGAAGAATGGAAATTATTTAGAGAACTTAATTTGCTAAATGTAGATGAGAGTCTTGTTTACAGAAAGTTTGAAACGCTTTCTAAAGGAGAACAAACAAAAATCCTTTTAGCTATTTTTGTTTACAAGAGAAGATGGGTTTTTTTACTTATAGATGAACCGACAAACCATTTAGATATGGATGGAAGAAAAATTGTCAGTGAATATCTGAAAAGTAAAAAGGGTTTTTGCTCATATCTCATGATAGAGATTTTTTTAGATGGCTGTATCAAATCATGTTATTTCTATTAACAGGAATTCTATTGATGTTCAATCAGGGAAATTTTTACATCGTGGTATGAAAATAAATTGATGAAAGACCAATTTGAAATCGGTGAAAACGAGAAATTAAGAAAAGATATTAAACGATTAAAAGAAGCTGCAAGACAAAAGTCAGATTTGGTCTGATAAAGTTGAAAATACTAAAAACGGTGTGAAAGTATCAGGCGTAAAAACCGGACAAGGGACATATAGGTCATCAATCAGCTAAGATGATGAAAAAAATCTAAGAATTTGGAGAATAGACAAAATAAGGCAATAGAAGAAAAACAAAAGTTTACTGAAAGATATTGAAACAAAGGAAAGACTATTATTGCATCCGTTACATCACCACAAAAATCCTCTAATTTCAGTTTGCGATTTATCATCACATTATGGAGAAAGGCAGATATTAAGTAATGTAAGTTTTGAGATAAAAGCAAGGTGATATAGTGGCTATATATGGGGGTAATGGTAGCGGAAAAATCAACTTTGATTAAAAATTTTATTAAGGTTACATCATGAGTATTCAGGTGATGTAAAATTAGCAAGTGATTTAAAAAAATATCATATATTCCTCAGGATACATCAAATTTAACTGGTAGTCTAAATGAGTATATTGAAAGCCAAGGTGTTGATGAAACATTGTGCAAAAACAATTCTTAGAAAATTAGATTTTTGCAAGAGAATTATTTGAAATGGATATGAAGAACTATAGCGATGGGCAAAAAAAGAAAGTTTTTAATTGCTGTAAGTTTATCAAAGCCGGCTCATATATTTGTTTGGGACGAACCACTGAATTATATAGATGTAATATCAAGAATACAGATTGAGGAAATTATAAAAAGAAGCAAAGTCCTACACTCATATTTGTGGAACACGATAAGAGGTTTGTTGAAGATATAGCTAATAAAAATAATACGATTATAAACTAAATAACAACTTCAGGTTTACTAGTCTTGGTAAATTTGAAGTTAAGGGGATATTATATGTTATATGTTTTAACCAGTTTAATTTTTGGGTTTAGGTAGTTGGATAATTCCATTTATTAAAACAGGGAAACAAAAGATAGAAAAAAATAATTTTTAAGTTTTTACATTGTGCTTATTGTCAATATTTGTTCAAATACTAATGATGAAAAAAATTATGGTGATGAATGGACTTTAATAGTAGATGCCTTAGGAGCCTTAACAACTGTCATTCCAGTTTTAATTATAGGAACAGTAGTAGTAAATTTACTAGGAAATAGAAAATCCACGGTCTTATAGATTAACAATTTCCAGTTTGCTAAGCTCGGTAATTAGAATTAAAAAATATAAATTATAAAAAAACAATAAGGGACATATAAAATATGAAATTGAAATTAGAAAATATTGAATCGAAAAGAACTCAAGAACTTGCAAATTTAATCAGATCATACAATAGATCCAATAGAGAACCGTCTAAAAGCGAACCACTTAATATTTATTTGGAAGATGAACAGGGGAATTTAGTTGCGGGAATGGTAGCGGAGACTTTCGGGAATTGGCTTGAGATTGAATATCTGTATGTCAGTGATGATTTACGTGGACAAGGAATAGGCTCAAAGATCTTTAGAAATGGCGGAAAATGAGTCAAGAAATAGAGGCTGTAAGTATTCATTTGTTGATACTTTTAATTTTCAAGCACCGAAATTTTATGAAAAGCATGGTTATAAAGAAGTGTTTGCATTGGAAAAATACCCTTATACAGGTGAGAGGTACTATTATACAAAAGAGTTGTGATTTGAAATGTAGGTTTTGAAATTGGATTATTTACTATGATAAATATTATAGATAAATCAGTATTTATAGAGGAGGGATGATGAAAGATATCAGACCGGATTTTAAAAGATATAAAAATCATTTGAAGAATTTAACAGATATTATTGGTATCGAGAAGAACTTTCACAAATTTGTAAAATCTCTTGAGCTGGAATATAGATGCACAAAGCAAGAACTGAACTTAATTATAGAACAATTTTTTTAAGGGAAATAGAGTGGAAAAAAATCTGTAAGGAAAGTAAACAAAAATCAAACTGAATCGATAAATTTAAATACGTCATTGCTTGAATGTGGATTTTTCCTTTAACCAAAAAAATTTAGAGATTATTTTTTTCTGCTGTAACAGGTGTTAATCCATTTAAATTTAATGCTGATATGGCAACAGCTTGGAGGAAAGTAAAAGCCGAAAATGATTTAAGCTTTACGATACAAGATATGCTGAAAGTATATTATGGTGAATCAGATTACGCTAAGTATGATAATTCAGCTTGTCAATGGAATCAGTTCCTAAAAAGATTTTTTTGTTTAGATGAATGTAGCAATAATTATTCTGATAAGTTAAAAAGCTGCAGCTACCCTTTGGAAAGAAGTTAGAGACTCAAAAAAATGAAAAAGTTTATTCAAGTGAACTTTTTAAAAAAATATGAAGACAAAATAGAGGAGTACTTAAAAGTAAATAAATCTGATTTTAAGAGTTTGAAAGGGGGTATACAGACATTGATGAATTTTATGAAGAGAAATAAATTTTATTTACTGCTTATTATGATGGTTTGCATATGCTGGGGGTGTAAGAGTAAAAATATGAATACCGTCACAAATGAGGAAGCAGAAAGCACAATTGTTGAAAATAGTAATGATACAAAAACAAATGATAATGAGAGCAAGGAAGAAAACACTGAGGAAAGTGCTGTGAAACTTTCATATTTTATAAATCCCGAAGGAAATACTCTTTTTACCCGTTTTATTGCTCCAAAGGGATATAAAAGGGTGGAAGCGGACGAGGGAAGCTTTGCAGATTTTATAGGAAATTATCCGCTTGAGCCTGACGGTACTCCTGTGTATTACTTTGACAAAAGAGAAAAAGGCGGAGACGGTCACGTCGCAGTATTTTCTATGGAAGTGGCGGAAGAAGACTTGCAGCAGTGTGCAGACAGTATTATGAGAATATATGCTGAATATCTGTATAAGAGCGGTAGACATGATAAGATCAGATTTCATTTTGTAGACGGATTTGTATGCGATTATAATCACTGGAAAGAGGGGTATAGAGTTAAGTTTTCGAATGATAAGCCACATTGGGAGCAGGCTGCTTCATCTGATGACAGTGAAGAAACTTTCAAAAAATATTTACGAATTGTTTTTTCGTATTCGTCCACTCTGTCTATGGAAAATGAATCAAGACCTGTAGATATATCAGAGCTTAAAGTAGGAGATATTTTTATAAAGGGTGGAAGCCCGGGACATGTGGTGATGGTAGCGGATATCTGTGAAAATGAAGCAGGAAAAAAGGCGTATTTTTACTTGCACAGGGATTTATGCCGGCACAAAGTTTTCATATAATAAAAAATCCTGCTCATAGTGAGGACCCATGGTATTACGAAAATGAGGTAAAATATCCCTTCAGAACACAGAATTACACATTTGATGAGGGGAGTTTAAAAAGGCTGATTATTTAGATTAACATTAAGTGAGGGTAAAAAGCATTACATACTAATTACATAGTATATGTCTATTTCAATGTGAAATAAGTATTTTCAAATAGCAAATTTAAAAAGGTCGAAGTAGTCTATAGACTATATCGGCCTTTTTGAATGTTTAAGAGTTTGTATACATGTGTAGTACACTCTATTTTAATACTTAAGAATATGATAAGATATACGTAAGCGTCAATTCAAGTACGCCTCCCCATAAATACACTTCCACTATAAAAATAAAGCTTATACTAAATATGTGGAGGTGCCTATGGCTAAATATTCTAAAGAAGAAAAAGACAATTGATTGAGGAGTTTAAAAATAGTGGATTAAGTATCGCAAGCTGTATTTAGGAAGAATGGATTACCTACTTCAACAGTCACAAGATGGGTAAAGTAAACATGATAGAAATCAAAAAGCACTCTAAGGATGTTAAATTTATTGAAATCAAGACAACACAAGCCGGCAAGACCCTAAAGATGGAGATAGGTGCTGTCAACATCTTAGTGGATAGATATACCGATCTTGAACTACTTGCAAAGGTGATCAAGGTGGTGAATGAAATAAATGTTTAACTATGACAACTATCGTGTAATTCTTTCTTGTGGTGCTACTGATATGAGGAAAAATATAAACGGATTAGCTGAAATTGTTTATAGTAATTTCAACCTTGATCCAAGAGATAAGGTAATATTGCTTTTTTGTAACAATGCGAGGGATAGGATAAAAGCTTCTTGTATGGGAAGATAATGGATTTTGGATTCATTTTTAAAAAGAATTGAAAAAGGACATGTGGTTTGGCCGTCACAAGTGATACAGAAATCACTATGGATTTATTAATAGACGACTTGAAAAAAATATAATCATGGCACCAGGGAATAAAACAAAAAAATAAAGCGTAGTGAAGTCTTCAAAAAGTGTTGATTTTAATGGATTTACCATAGATTTTATAGTATAATATTTACATAAATATTTGAGACTTGGAGGTCCGGTAAAATGAAAACTATAGATGAATTGCAAAGCAGAAATTGCCGGACTTAAGGCTATCTTACAGGATAAAGACAAAAGAGATTGAGACTTTAGAAAAAGTAAAAAGAAAAAGAGTGAACAGATTGCTAAGTTAAATAAATTAAATAATTGGTATATGGAGCAACTGAAATTAAAAAGCAAAAGAGAAATTTGGCAAATCAAGCGAAAAAAAGCTATTGATGGACAACTTTCTCTTTTTGATGTCTTCAATGAGGCTGAAACATTTGAGAGCCAATTCAAAGTGAGCCACCACAGGAAAGTATTATACCTGAGCATAAAAAGAAGAAAAGCTAAAAAGGAAGTAAGTTTAATGACATTCCTGTTGAGGTAGTTGAATATAAATTAGATGAAAGTGAACAGGTATGTGATAACTGCCACAGTACTCTTACAGTTATGAAGAAAGAGATAAGAAAAGAACTGGTGGTAGTCCCTGCTGAGGTTAAGGTTATAGAGCATGTGACTTATGTTTATAGTTGCAGAAACTGTGACAAGAATGGAGAGAGTGGCTTTATAAAGATAGCACCTCATCCTAAAGCTCTTATTAAAAAGAGTGTAGTATCACCAAACTTTATGTCTTATATAATGAATCAAAAAGTACACACTTGCACTACCGCTATATAGAATGGAGCAAGAGTTTAAAAGATTAGGTTTTGAGATATCAAGACAAAAATTTATCTAATTGGATCATAAAAGGAGCTAATCTTCTAAAGCCTATATATGAGCAGATAAAGCTAGTCTACTAAATGAGACACTACTCCATGCAGATGAAACTGTCCTGGAGGTATACATGAACCCGGAAGGAAGCAGGAAGCAAGTCATATGTATGGGTATATAGAACAAGCAAATACAATACACATCCTGCAGTATTGTACGAATATACACTTGGTCGAAGCGGAGACTATGCTAAAAAGTTTCTTGAGGATTGGAAAGGAACTTACCTTCACTGCGATGGGTACACCGGATATAAAAAAAGCTTATGGATAAGACCTTATGCGGATGCCTTGTACATGCAAAGAAAGTTCTATGAAGCATACGAAGTTAATAGGAGTAATGAGTATGCAAAACAAGGGAGACTTATCTAGGAAACTATTCCGCTTGGAAGATAAGGCAGATGAATCCGGTCTTACATTGGAAAAGCGACTGGAAATGAGAAAAACTAATTCCAAACAAGTACTTGACGAGTTCTATAGTTGGATTTCACAAATAGAATCAAAAATCCTTCCTAAGAGTTTAATGGGGAAGGCTATTACTTATGCAATAAATCAAAAAGAGTACTTAGAGAACTTTCTAAAGGATGCAAGAATACAATTAAGTAATAATCTTGCTGAACAAAAGTGTGAAGCCATTTGTTATAGGTAGGTCTAATTGGCTATTTGCGAATACACCTAACGAGCTAATGCATCTACATTGATATATAGTATAATTCAAAAGTGCAATGCTTAATAACCTGATACCACAAAAAAATATCTTACATTTGTTTTTGATACCATACAGTCAGGTGGAGATGCTTCGCTCTTAGTACCTTGGTCAGATGAGATTCCTGAGAGTTGTAAAAATAAAAAGTCGTAGGATTAGAATGATAAGTTCTAGTTCTATGACTTTTGCTCTATGTATACTTAGCTTGACGCTTACCATCATTTCTCATCTCTGTTAATCCCTTATATTATATCATAAAATGAATGTCTCATTCCATTCATAAAAACAGCCAGATTATATTTCTATGACCTGACTGTTTTTGAAATGAACTTCAACTTTTTATCTTTTTTTGTTTATTTTGTCAGAAAAAAAGTTTAAAAAAACAAACATTAAAAAGAAGACTACACAAATTTCAGTGAAGTGTTCTACCCTATTATTATATTTATAATTCAAAATGAACTTATTTCAATACTCCCTTTTAATTAAATCTATAATATTTAATCTACATGTATTAAAAATGATTCTATAGAGATGACTTCTTTATAATTAAAATCATATAATTTTTTTGATGATTCGGAGAGTATCATATAATACTAATGTGTTATTTGTCCCTATATACCAACGAAAATGTACCAATGAATTTCTTATTTTTTTCGCTATCATAATTTTTTTATTGTCTACTGTAATTATTGTATCTTTATGAATATCACTCATATAATATTTTTATAAATCTAATCATTGCATAATTAAAACTTAGACTTTTTATTTAATTTAGTTAAATAGTTTCTATATAATTTTAAGTAATCTCTTGTATCCACTGGTTGTCCTAGCATTTTTTGAATTCATTGTGCTTGATTGAATAGCTAATTTTTCCTCCTTTTTTTCTTTTTATATTCTATATAACTCTGATTCAAACTTAAATCTTCCTCTAAAAATTGCCTATCTTCATAATAATTATTATAATAGATATGTGGCATAGGAAGAACTAATTTCACTATAAATTCCATATTAAATGAATTATTCTCCCTGTCAAAAATATAGATCTGAATCATTATTATAATAAAAATCTATTAATTCCTTTATTCTATCTTTTTGATCTTCATCTAGATAATATTTATAATAGTCTATATTAAAACTATTTCCACTTGCTATTACTTCATCTTTCAATTTACTTTGTAAATAATTATTTACTTTTTCACTCACCCTTAAAACTTGCGCTTTGTTACTTCTATCAAAATTTAAATCATTTAATTCTTTATTCACACATTCTCTTGGAAACTCTAACGCAAACGGATAATACATAACATAAATATCCTCTAGTTGTTTATCAATATCTCCATCTATATCAAAAATCAAAACACCCTTCTAAATCCATATAATAGCTATTCCTTGAATTATTATCTAATATCGAAATCATATCAATCAAATTTTGTTCTGTAAATGTAGCTACAAAACTTGAATTAGCGATATCTACTGTATAATTTTTATTTGAATCTATTTTTTTATTTTATCTTTGGTTAAATTATCGTTGTGACAATAGGCATTTCTTATATATAGTGCTCTCTGTTTATTACTAAAATTAGTTGGCTCTTTTATGATTTTTCATGTTTTGCTCAAACCCTCGAAGAGAATCCTCAGTTATATTCTTATTTCTATTCAATAAATAATCAACTACCATTGAATACTCATCTAAGCAGTGTATACTTACCATCAAATCATAGTATCTTTGTATCCATACATCCAATTGTTCTTGGGTTAACTTGTTATCATAAATATGATTAAAAATTTCTCCCCACTTTATAGTGTTTTCATTAAATACTACTCCAGATTTTTAAATATGCATCTTCTAATAAAACCTCAACAATATCTCTTTTTGAATAATTTTTTTCTTTTAGAATTATCCATTATATCCTCCATTCACTATCAACAAATTATATCATTTTTCTTTATTGATCAAAAAAACCTTATAATAAATGACAAAGTACCTATCTCTCTAAATTGTATTTTTAAAATAACACTTTAACGATTACTAAATTTTTAACGTTATTATTTTTAGCTGCTGCTCCCAAATTTGAATCAACAATTAAAAAAATGTCTAGCTAAAAAAACTCTTTTTTTCAAGCTATTTAGAAACTCTATAGTATTATTCACTTAATCCCTATTTCTATGGCAATGGTTTTATCATACAATTAGTTCCTTTTTATTATTAGGGGTGTGCACTATTCAACGATTTAGAAACACCCATCATTTCTCATCTCTGTTAATCCCTTATATTATATCATAAAAATGAATGTAAGCGTCAATTCAAGTACACCTCCCCATAAATACACTTCTACTATAGAATAGCTTCATAACTAAATATATGGAGGTTTCTATGGTTAAATATCCTAAGGAAGAAAAAGATCGATGGATTGAGGAGTTTAAAAATAGTGGATTAAGTATTACAAGTTGGGCTAGGAAGAATGGATTACCTATTTCAACAGTCACAGGATGGGTGAGTAAACATGATAAGAAATCAAAGCACTCTGAGGATGTTAAATTTATTGAGATCAAAACACCACAACCTGGCAAGACCCTAAAAATAGAGATAGGTGCTGTCAACATCTTAATTGATGGTTCTACAGATCTTGAATTATTAGCAAGACTAATTAAGGTGGTGAATGCAATAAATGTTTAACTATGATAATTATCGTGTAATTCTCTCTTGTGGTGCTACAGATATGAGGAAAAAGCATAAATGGATTGGCTGAAATTGTTTATAGCAATTTTAAGCTTGATCCAAGAGATAAGATTATATTTGCTTTTTGTAATAATTCACGAGATAGGATAAAAGCTTCTTGTATGGGAAGATAATGGATTTTTGGATTCATTTTTAAAAGAATAGAAAAAAAGACATGTAGTTTGGCCGTCACAAAGTGATACAGAAATCACTATGGATTTATTAATAGATGACTTGAAAAATATAATAATGGCACCGTGAATAAAAACAAAAAAATCAAACGTAGTGAAGTCTTTAAAAAAAGTGTTGATTTTTGCTGGATTCATCATAGATTTTTATAGTATAATCTTTACATAAATATTTGAGATTTGGAGGTCCGGTAAAAATGAAAACTATAGATGAATTGCAAGCAGAAATTGCCGGACTTAAGGCTATCTTACAGAAAAAAAGACCAAAGAGATTGAGACTTTAGAAAGCTAAAAAAATGAAAAAAAGACCAAGAGATTGAGACTTTAGAAAAAAAGTAAAAATGAAAAGAGTGAACAGATTGCTAAGCTAAAAGAAATTAAATGATTGGTATATGGAGCAACTGAAATTAAAAGCAAGAGAAATTTGGCAAATCAAGCGAAAAAGCTATTGATTGGACAACTTTCTCTTTTGATGATCTTTAATGAGGCTGAAACATTTAGAGAGCCAATTTAAAGTGAGCCGCCACAAGAAAGTGTTATACCGGAGCATAAAAGAAGAAAAGCTAAAAGGGGAAGCGAGTTTAATGACATTCCAGTTGAGGTAGTTGAATATAAATTAAATGACAGTGAACAGGTATGTGATAAATGCCATAGCCATCTTACTGTTATGAAGAAAGAGATAAGAAAAGAACTGGTGGTAGTCCCTGCTGAGGTTAAGGTTATAGAGCATGTGACTTATGTTTATAGTTGTAGAAACTGTGACAAAAAAATGGGGAGAGTGGATTTATAAAGATAGCACCTCATCCTAAAGCTCTTATTAAAAAGAGTGTAGTATCAACAAGCTTTATGTCTTATATAATGAATCAAAAGTACACCCTTGCACTACCACTATATAGAATAGAGCAGGAGTTTAAAAGGTTGGGATTTCAGATCTCAAGACAAAACCTTTCCAACCGGATTATAAAGGGAGCTAATCTTCTAAAGCCTATATATGAGCAGATAAAGCTTAGTCTACTAAATGAGACACTACTCCATGCAGATGAAACAGTATTGGAGGTACTACACGAGCTGGGAAAAGAGGCGGGCAGTAAATCTTATGTGTGGGTATATAGGACAAGTCACTATAACACACATCCTGCAGTAGTATATGAATATACAATTGGACGAAGTGGGGATTATGCTAAGGAATTTCTTGCTGATTGGAATGGAACATACCTTCATTGTGATGGTTATGTGGGATATAAAAAGTTGGTAGGAAAGACGCTATGTGGCTGCCTTGTACATGCGAAGAGAAAGTTCCATGAGGCATATGAGATTAATAAGAGTAATGAATATGCAAAACAAGGAGAGACTTATCTTAGAAAGTTATTTCAACTGGAAACTAAAGCTGATGAAGCTGAGCTTTCATTGAGAGAACGCTTAGAGATGCGACAAACCAAATCTAAGCAAGTATTAGATGAGTTTTATAGCTGGATTTCACAAATAGAATCAAAAATCCTTCCTAAAAGTTTAATAGGGAAGGCTATTACTTATGCCATAAACCAAAAAGAGTATTTGGAGAACTTTTTAAAGGATGGAAGAATACAATTAAGTAACAATCTTATCACGCAAAGTGTGAAGCCATTTGTTATAGGTAGGTCTAATTGGCTAGTTGCGAATACACCTAACGGAGCTAATGCCTCAACAATGATATATAGTATAATTCAAAGTGCAATACTTAATAACCTGATACCACAAAAATATCTTACATTTGTTTTTGATATCATACAGTCAGGTAGAGATGCTTCAAGCCTAGTACCTTGGTCAGATGAGATTCCTGAGAGTTGTAAAAATAAAAAGTCATAGGATTAGAATGGTAAGTTCTAGTTCTATGACTTTTTTGCTCTATGTGTACTTAGCTTGATGCTTACGAAAAAACACAAATATCCACCTGAAGGAATGGATGATGCCGTTCAGACTGTTATGACACAGTGTGAGCTTTGGACGGATAACAACAGCTTTGAAGAAAATCACAATATTTACATCCACTCAGATAATACAGAAGATACTTTACCAATGGTGGCGGAAGAAAAGACACAATACACTTTTTAAACATCAGCATGAAAATTTCATATTTACATAACTATACTAAAATGCTATACTATTGGAGCAACAAAATAAATTTGCCCTGATGGGTATATACATATACACTTATTAAGAGTGACGGAGAGTTAAGGATCTGTGATGTCACGGCAACCCCTTTTAGGAAGGTGCCAACCTGAGCGAGAAATCGAGCAATGAGTGGAAGCCTTAGTCCACCGTTTGGTGGACTTTTTTAATATAAGATATACTTAATTGTTTAGTTTATATTCTAAGGTTTATATAAGTGTAAAAAGATAGGAGAAAGATGGAAGAGAGAAGACTTTTTACTTCAGAATCAGTTACAGAAGGACATCCTGACAAGATGTGTGATCAGATATCGGATGCAATATTGGATGCATATTTGGGTGCCGACCCGGATTCAAGAGTGGCTTGTGAGACGGCTACAACTACAGGAATGGTGCTTGTAATGGGAGAAATCTCATCAAAGGCGACGGTAGATATCCAAAAGATAGTAAGAGAGACGGTAAGAGATAGGATATGACAGAGCAAAGTACGGATTTTGACTGTGATACCTGCAGTGTGCTTGTAGCACTTGACGAGCAGTCAAAGGATATTGCGATGGGTGTAGACAAGGCATTGGAGTCAAGAGAGTTTATCGACAAAGAAGATGAGGACAACGGTGCAGGCGATCAGGGACTTATGTTCGGATATGCTACAGATGAAACAAAGGAATATATGCCTTATCCTATATACCTTGCTCACAACCTTGCAAAAGAGACTTACACAGGTAAGAAAAAGACGGTACACTAAGTATCTCAGACCTGACGGTGAAGACACAGGTTACTGTAGAGTACGATGAGGAAGGCAAGCCTGTAAGAATAGATACTGTAGTGCTTTCCACACAGCATGATGAGGATGTGACACAGGAGCAGATACATAAGGATATAAAGAAATATGTATTTGACGAGATCATTCCTCAGGATATGGTGGATGAGAATACAAAGTATTTTATCAACCCTACAGGAAGATTCGTTATAGGCGGACCTCACGGAGATTCAGGTCTTACAGGAAGAAAGATAATAGTTGACACCTATGGAGGCTATGCAAGACATGGCGGCGGTGCTTTCTCAGGAAAAGGACAGCACAAAGGTGGACAGATCTGCAGCTTATGCGGCAAGATATGTTGCAAAGAATATAGTAGCTGCAGGGCTTGCAAAGAAATGTGAGATTCAGTTGTCTTATGCTATCGGTGTAGCACATCCTACATCAATATCTGTAGATACTTTCGGTACAGGTAAGATAAGCGACAGTGCTATAGTTGAGCTTATCAGAAAGCATTTTTGATTTAAGACCTACAGGAATAATAAAAGATGCTTGACCTTAGAAAGCCTATATTTAAGCAGACTGCAGCCTATGGGCATTTCGGAAGAGACGATCTTAATCTTCCATGGGAGAGACTTGACAAGGTAGAGGAACTTAAGAAGGGTATCTAATGAAAATCGGCTCCGGTTTATTTTCGGTGGTTTGTCTGGTAATAGTTGTACCGTCGATACTTTTGATATATAGTATAAACTATGAGACTGCAAGGGATGTGAGACCTATGAGCTACAATCCTTGCATGTGTCATAGATGTTATTACAATTGTTATGTGGTTCTGGATCTATAAAAGAATTTTGGTACCGCTTGATAAGATGCGTATAGCCACAAAAAGATTGCAGACAGTAATTTTGATTATGAATTGGATGAGAAAGATTTTTGTGGAAATTCCTTTTTTTGTACAATGATTTTGAAAAAAATGAGAATCAAATTAAAAGGAAAATGAGGAGGAGAAGATTCTTTCCGAAAATGCGGCAAGAGAGCTTGTGAGCAACATTTCACATGATTTGAAGACACCGCTTACGGCTATCAGAGGTTATGTGGAAGGTATACTTGACGAGTCGCCTCCTCACCGCAAAAGGTCAGAGATTACCTGACCACTATATACAATAAGACAAACGATATGACTAAGTTGATTGATGAATTGCTTTATTATTCAAGGGTTTTCAGGAAACGGATTTTCATATAACTTTGAAAAGACAAATGTCAAAGAATTTTTCGATAATTATGTGAAAGATTTGTACCTTGAACTGGATACAATCAAAATAAATTTCTCATATAGTGCCAATGTCGATGCCGATACCGTGATAGATATTGACAGAGAACAGATAAAGAGAGCTTTGAATAATATAGTGGCCAATGCGGTGAAGTATATGGATAAGGAAGATCCTGAAATTCACTTCAGAGTCAAAGAGACTATGGATGCTATAAATATAAGAATCTCGGATAACGGAAGAGGTATAGATGAAAAGGATCTGCCTCATATATTTGAGAGGTTTTACAGAAGTGATGCATCAAGGAATACCAAGCTTGGTGGCAGCGGTATAGGTTTATCTATCGTGAAAAAGGTGATAGAGAATCATGAAGGTAGTGTTGTTGCTATATCAAAATCCGGAGTAGGAACGGATATAGATATAGTTTTAAAAAAGTAGGAGATATAAAATGGGCAAAGTTCTTATAATTGAAGATGAAGTAAGCATAGCGGAGCTGGAGAGAGATTATCTGGAGATTTCCGGCTTTGAGGTGGATATTTCAACTGACGGAAAAGAAGGACTTGATAAAGCATTGAGTGAAGATTATGATTTGGTACTATTGGATTTGATGTTGCCCGGATTAGACGGATACGAGATATGCAGGCGTATAAGGGCAACCAAAGAAATACCTATCGTGATGGTCAGTGCAAAGAAAAACGATATCGATAAGATAAGAGGTTTGGGACTGGGTGCCGACGACTATATGACTAAGCCTTTTTCACCAAGTGAGCTTGTAGCCAGAGTGAAGGCGCATATAACAAGATATGACAGACTGGCAGGTGTTGCGGCCGCCAACAGAGATATTATAGAAATCAGAGAACTTAAGATAGATTCAAGCTCAAGAAGAGTTTGGTGCTACGATAAGGAAAGGACATTGACCGCAAAGGAATTTGATATACTCAGATTTTTGGCGGAGCATCCTAACAAGGTATATTCCAAGGAAGATCTCTTTAGAGAAGTCTGGGGACTTGAGTCGATGGGTGACATCTCGACAGTTACCGTACATATCAAAAATATAAGAGAGAAGATAGAACTTGACAGTTCCAAGCCTCAATTTATAGAGACAATCTGGGGTGTAGGATACAGATTCAGAGGCTGACACTTTGTGTCAGCTTTTTTATACAATAAAATATTCAATTACAAATACCAATGTGCAGCATATCAGTGCCACTTTGAAAAGGTTGGCTCCAAACCATGCGGCAATGATTCCCACAATAAAACTTATAAGACCTGAAGTCTTTGACATGGTTGCATGCAATATGGCAGGGAAGGTCATCACGGAAAGCGTAACATAAGGTACATAGTATAAAAATGACCTGATAAAAGTGTTTTTTAATTTTTTTCTTATAAGTGTGAGCGGAAGTACCCTGATAAGATAAGTTACCGCAAACATTATAAAGATATATATCCATTTATTCATTACTGTCTCCATTCTTCAGCGGGAAAAATATTGCTCCGAAAGCGGATATTACAACTGTAAGTAAAATCGTCTTTATTCCTTCGGATATTCTAAAAAAGTCAAAGGAAAAGATATAGCTGAGTAAAAAGCTTACAACTACAAGTGAAAGTATTACTTTGTCGGACTTGGCTGCAGGTATGATAATTGCAATAAACATTCCGTAGAGTGCAACGCTGAAAGCCGAGACAAGTCTTATCGGAAGGATATTGCCTGCAACCGCACCGAAGAAGGTTCCGAAAGCCCATGCCGGTGAAGCTGTAAGTATTACTCCGAATGTGTAGTAGGGGTTGACATCTCCCGGTCTTGCAATGGACACTGCAAATATTTCATCTGTCAAAAGATGTGCAATTATCAGAATATGATGAAGCGGTGTGTCCTTTCTTATTCTTTGGCTTAGTGCAATACTCATCAAGAGGTACCTTGCATTGGCTATCAGTGTGATAACGGCAATCTCTATATAGGATGAGGATATGGCAATCATTGAGAATCCGGCATATTCTCCTGCCGAAGCATTGTTTAAAAACTTGCAACAAGCGCTTGAAGCGGGGAAAGTCCGGATTTGGTAGCCATTATGCCCAGTGAAAACGATACTGCAAAGTACCCTAAAGCGATGGGTATGCCGTCTCTTACACCGAGAAAGAAAATATTTTTATTTTTACCAAACTTGTATTCCATAAACAACCTTCTATAAAATGATATTTCTATTGTACTACAAAAAAATATATTAAAGGATAAAAATTTTTAAACAGTGGGCAGTTTATCAAACTAAAAAGCTTGCATTGTCTTTATCATAAAAAAATGGTATGATTAAGTATCCGAGATATGTCTTAAGCAGGCAATTTTTCGGACTTTGGGTTATATATAAACTACGAAATATTTATTCTTTCATGAGTTAGGTGGCAGTGCCACAAAAATAAAGGTCTTTTGACAAATATGATTGGAGGTTATATGAATAAAGGGCAAATCAATACAAATCTTGGTCAAATAAGTATAAATCCGGATGTTATAGCATTCTATGTCGGAATGCAGGCTGTTGAGTGCTTCGGTATAGTAGGCATGGCGGCAGTTTCCGTGACAGACGGTATTGCAAAGGCTCCTTAAGAGAGAAGTATGACAAAGGGCATCAGTGTAAAATAGATGATAACAAGCTTGTTTTGGATTTTTCATATCATAGTTGCATACGGTCTAAGTATCAGTGCAATAACTCAGAATCTGATAGAAACTATAAAATATAAAGCTGAAAATTTCACAGGAATGGAAGTAAAGAAAATAAATATATTCGTAGAAGGTGTACGAATAATAGACTAAGGAGGATTTTTGTGAGTCTAGAGCAGATTGATGCACAATCACTGAGAAGTGCTTTTATAACAGGAGCAAAAAGCTTGGAAGCTAAAAAGGAGTGGATAAACGAACTGAACGTTTTTCCGGTTCCTGACGGAGATACCGGTACAAATATGACAATGACTATAATGTCGGCGGCAAAGAATCTGGCGTCTGAACAGAGTGATGATATAGCTACACTTTGTAAGGCTATAGCGCAGGGTTCACTTCGCTGAGCCAGAGGAAACTCAGGCGTTATACTTTCACAGCTTTTTCGCGGGGCGGCAAAGATTTTAAAAGAGTCGCAGACTATAGATGTGTTTGAACTTGCACTTGCTTTTGATAAGGCAAGTGAGACAGCATATAAGGCTGTAATGAAGCCGAAAGAAGGTACAATCCTTACAGTAGCCAAGGCTATGGGAGAGAAGGCGCTTGAAATATATGACAATTTTGATGATATTATCCCGTTTTTAGAGGAAGTATTAAAATGCGGCGATGAAACCCTGAAGCAGACACCTGAGATGTTGCCTGTACTTAAGAAAGCCGGAGTGGTAGACTCCGGCGGTCAGGGACTTATGGTTATACTCCACGGTATCCTTGAAGGACTTAAGGGTAATATAATAGAGCTTGGAGATGTGGTACTTTCCACAAAGGCGTCAGCCGTAAGCGGAGCTGCAAGAGATGATATTGATACTGCGGATATAAAGTTCGGATACTGTACCGAGTTTATAGTGAATTTGAAAAAAGAGTTTACAGATAAGGATGAGGAGGAGTTCAAAAAATTCCTTACATCTATCGGAGATTCTTTGGTATGTGTTGCCGACGATGAAGTGGTTAAGGTACATGTACATACCAACGACCCGGGACTTGCCATTCAAAAGGGTCTCACATTCGGTGAGCTTACCAACCTAAAGATTGACAATATGCGTGAAGAGCATAGAGAAAGAGTCATAAAGGGTGTGGATAAGATTCTAGAAGAGCAGAACCACAAAAAGAAAATGGGGATTATCAGTGTAAGCGCAGGTAGCGGACTTACATCTATTTTCAAAGAAATAGGTGTGGATATAGTGGTTGAAGGCGGTCAGACTATGAATCCGAGTACAGAGGATATCATAGAGGCAATTGATAAGCTCAATGCCGAGACAGTGTATATCTTACCTAACAATAAGAATATAATTTTGGCGGCTGAACAGGCGGCAAAGTGGAAGAAGAAATAAAAAGGTTGTAGTAATACCTGCAAAGACTATACCGCAGAGTATTACCGCAATGATAAGTCTTTCTGAGGACAGAAGTGCCGAGGAGAATCTTGAAAACGCCAAGGAAGAGATTGCCAATGTGAAGTCGGCACAGATTACCTATGCTGTACGAAATACCACTATTGACGATGTGGAGATACATGAAAACGATGTTATGGCACTTGGAGACAGCGGTATTATAGGTGTGGATAAGAGTATAGACTCTGCTGTAGATAAGGCTGTATCAAGCATGATAGATGATTCAAGCGAGCTTGTAAGTCTTTACTACGGTGCCGATGTCAGTGAGGAGGATGCGACGAAGCTTTGTGACGAGCTTGTAGGCAGGTATCCTAAAGCTTGAATTTGAGTTACATAACGGCGGACAGCCGGTTTAGTATATTTTATATCTGTAGAATAATTACTTAATAACTAGGTTTATCAAGTCTTTGATTTGATGACCTAGTTAAAAACTATGAGGAGATGTATGCCGGATATATCTGTAAAAAAACATAAAAAGGTGTGGGGAGCAAAGACAGACACTGAGTATTTGGATAAAGCTTTGCATCAGGACTGTAAACGACCTTTTGAAGCACTATCCTGTAAGATATTTGGAGTATAAGCCTCCCACAAAAATTGAAGATATAAATAAAGATGAGGATGTTGTAATCAAAAGCAACGCTTACAAAGACTCCGTCGTTTGCAGGAAGTAATAAAAAGGTACTGACAGCCAAGCTTACAGATTATATAGATGTAATAGATGTGATTTGGTACAACTCGGCTTACTTAAGGATGACTTTAAGAGCAGGTGAGAGATATATTTGTAGGCAGGATGTCAAAGAGAAGTAAAAACACTTTGGAGCATCCTACTGTTTATACTGTAGAGGAATACGAGAGAAAAATCGGAAGCTTCAAGCCGGTTTACGCGCTGACTGCAGGTATCAACAACAATGCTATGGAAAAGCTTGTAAAATCCGCATTTGAATATATTCCCTAAGATGGATTTTAAAGAGTATCTGCCACAGTCGATTGTGAAAAGATTTTCACTTGAGGACAGGGAAGTTGCTATAAAAAATATTCACAATCCTATGAACAGGGAAAGTCTTTTTGCTGCAAAGAAGAGGCTGTCATTTGATGATTTTTTCAGATTCCTATACGGCATAGAGACTTTTTAAAGGATAAGAGACTTAGAGTAAAGACAAAGAATATAGTAGCAAATGACAAAAAACATTGAATGAAATAAAATCCGTGCTGCCTTTTACACTTACAGATTCACAGGACAATGTAATAGAAGAAATTTTTATATGATATGTCAAGCGGAACGGTAGCAAACAGAAAGCTTATACAGGGTGATGTGGGTTCCGGGAAAGACCGTAGTTGCGCTGATTTGCCTTTTATATGGCTGTGAGATCCGGATTTCAGGGTGTGGTAATGGTACCGACTGAAGTATTTGGCAAAAGCAGCATTTTAAGTCTATGTGTGATATATTAAATAAAGCTGATAATCCGCCTAAGATGAGGTATACTTACAGGGTCTATGACAAAGAAGGAACATTTGCTCACATATGAGAAAGATGAGAGCAGTGAACTGGATATAGTTATAGAGTACTCATGCACTTCTTGTCGAGAATGTCAAGTTCAAAAACCTTGGACTTGTAGTGACTGATGAACAACATCGTTTCGGAGTAAAGGCAAAAGTACACTCTCAGACAAGGGAGAAGATGTGCATGTGCTTGTAATGTCAGCTACACCGATACCCTAGGACACTTGCAATAATACTTTACGGAGACCTTGATATTTCCACAATAGAGTCAAAAGCCTGTGGGCAGACTTCCGATAAAGAATGCCGTAATTACAGAAAATGACAGAGAAAAAAAGCACAAACATATATTACTTGAGATAAAAAGGACATCAGGCATATATCATATGTCCGATGGTTGAGAGAGTGAAAATATAGAAGCTGAGAATGTACTGGACTACGGTAAGAAAATAGCCGATAAATTTTCACAAAATTGTAAAGATGGAAGTGTTACATGGGCGAGATGCATCAAAAAGGAAAAAGATGATATAATGTCTCGGTATGTAAATAAAGAGACTGATATCTTGGTTTCGACAACTGTAATCGAGGTGGGAGTGGATGTTCCCAAACGCTACCGTGATTATGATTGAAAATGCCGAGAGATTCGGACTTGCGACCTTGCATCAGCTAGAGGAAGAGTAGGAAGAAGCGGATTGCAGTCATATGCGATAGTTTGTGAGAACTTCAAACTCGAAAATTGGCAAAAGCAAAGACTTGAGATAATAGGAAATTCGAATGACGGATTTTATATTGCTTCAAAGATTTGGTTTTGCGAGGTCCGGGAGAGCTTTTCGGATTGGCACAGAGCAGTGAACTTGATTTTTGGCGTTGCGGATATATATAACGATAATGATATATTTGAGATGGCAAAAGAGGCCGTAAATGTGATACAATGTGACAATATGGGGGATGACAGAAAGATAAAGCGAGAGGGAGATAAACAGCTATGTGGTTTACATTATAAAAAGTTAGCACTTTGATAGGGAGTAGTATGTCTGAGAATAAAGAACAACCAAGAAAAAAAGAGGTAAAAAGAAAAAAGAAGAAAGTAAAAGTCGCTCTGGGGGTTATAGTTGCCGGTGTTGTAGCGGTGGTAGGTGCTTACACTGTGAAAGCCAACACATATAGAACAAGATTTTTCCCGCATACCGTCATCAACGGAATAGATGCATCTGAGAAAACTGTGGATGAAGTGCGTCAGGTGATGTCAAAACAGATTGACAATTTTGAAAGTACAATAAAGTCAAGAGGAAATAATGACGAGATAATAAAGGGAAGCGATGTCGGACTTGCATTTGTCAAGGACAACTCACTTGAGAATCTTTTAAACGAACAAAACAGCATGGCATGGATTGCCGAGATGAACAGCAAAAAGGATTTGAAGATACAGTCTTCATTTACCGTAGATCCGGACAAATTTGAAAATACCGTATCAAAACTTAAGGCACTTGACGAGTCCAAGTTTGAAAAGCCTGTAGATGCAAAGATTTCCGACTTTGTACAGGGATCGGGATACTCTATAATACCTGAGACCGAGGGCAATACAATTGATATTGCAAAGGCCAAGGAGTATATAAAGAGTCAGCTTATTACACTCAACAACGAGATAAATCTTGATTATGAGGACAATGATTTGTATGAGAAGCCGGCAAAGAGGTCTGATGACCCTACTTTGAATGCGGCACTCAAGAATTTGAACAAGTATATTTCAGCCAGAATATCATATGACAAGCTTAATGTATTAAACGGTGATACCATACATAATTGGCTGACTGTGAACAGTGACGGATCTGTAAGTATATCAGATGACGGAATAGCTTCATTTGTAAAGAAGGTATCAAAGCGCCTACAATACGGTGGGTAAGCCAAAGACACTAAAGACATCATACGGTCCGACAGTTACAATAACAGGCGGCTCATACGGATGGAAGGTAGACACGGAAAAAAAGAAGGCTGCTATAAGATCACTTATAGAGGCAGGTGAGACTACAAAGAGAGACCGGAGTATTCAAGAAAAAGCGGCTTCACATGGTGAAAACGACTATGGTAATTCATATGTGGAGGTAAATCTTACCGCACAGCATATGATACTTATAAAGAACGGTTCAAAGGTACTTGAAAGTGACTTTGTATCGGGAAATGTTTCAAAGAACTGGACCACACCTCCGGGAGCATTTCCGCTTACATACAGAACAAGGAATGCCACATTAAAGGGTGAGGGTTATTCAACCCCTGTAAATTACTGGATGCCTTTTAACGGAGGTATAGGTTTCCACGATGCGCCTTGGAGAAGTGCATTCGGCGGACAGATATATAAGACTTCAGGTTCACACGGTTGTGTCAACTTGCCGCCTGCCGTTGCAAAGCAGCTATATGAATATGTGGATGCGGGGTTCCCGGTACTTTGCTACAACCTGACTGAAGCGGCACCCGCTCCGGCACCTGCAGAGACAACCGCTGCAAGTACAGGCGAGACTGCGGCAAGTAAAACTGCTGAAGAAACAGTGGAGCCTATCAGTGAGAATGTAAGTCCGCAGAGCGGAAAGACGGCGGTTGAGATAGAACAGTAGTATGAGAGTTATTTCAGGAACTGCAAGGAGTTTGATATTAAAGACACCGAAAGGCAATCTGACAAGGCCGACTACAGATAAGATAAAAGAGACTCTTTTTAATATGATTGCAAATGACTATATAATGCCACTTTCCTTGATATGTTTGCGGGAAGTGGCGGTATAGGCGATGAAGCTTTAAAGCAGAGGGAGCAAAAGAAAGCTTACTTTTGTGATATTGACAGAGAGGCTGTTGAATGTATCAAGTACAATCTTGCACATACAAAGCTTTTCAGACAGAGCCGTTGTAATGAAAGGAAGCTTTGAAAGTAATCTTGATAAGATAAAAGGTCTTTCAGAAAGATTTGATATTATTTTTTTGGATCCTCCATATAAAAAGGGATTTGAAGATAAATGTTTGGATATTTTTATTAAATTCCACATTGATTGATGAGCATACATTGATTATAATTGAAGAAGATTTTTAAGACTGATACGACCCATTTGGAAAAAGGATTGGGATATAGTTAAAGTCAAAAGAGTATAAGTCTAATAAACATATTTTTATACATAAGCGAGGGTGACTATGGCTAAAGCTATTTATCCGGGAAGTTTCGATCCTATTACCAATGGACATATTGATATAATTGAGAGAGCTGCTAAGATGTTTGACAAGATTATTGTCGGAGTACTTATCAACTCTGCCAAAGATCCGCTTTTTACACCGTCCGAGAGGGTGGATATGATAAAAGGGTGTGGTAGGGACATCTACCGAATATAGAAGTTTTGGAATTTGACGGTTTATTGGTGGATTTTGCTCGTGAGCAGAACTGTAATATTTTGGTCAGGGGACTTAGAGTGATAACCGATTTTGAATATGAATTGCAATTGGCTCAGACTAATAAAATAATTGCGCCGAACTTAGAGACTGTTTTCTTGAGCACAAACTTGAAGTATTCATATTTAAGTTCAAGCATCGTTAAGGAGATAGCGGTTTACGATGGAGATATCAGTCATTTCGTAAGAGAAGATATAAGAAAAAGGATTATGGAAAGACTGAGGGAAAAAGGTCTGAGGAGAAGTAATGAGTAGAATCGAGACAGGTAATAACAGAGATAGAGGGTTTGTAAACAGATGTAAAAACTGTTGCACTGTCAAACTCGATAATAAAAGGTAAACAAGGAAGAGTTCGTTGCACTGTTGAATGAACTGAGACAGGAAATACCTGAGGAAGTTACACAGTCACAGAAAGTTATCAGCAACAAGGAAAGTATATTGCTGGATGCAAAGGATAAGGCTGAAAAGGAAATACTTGATGCAAATTTGAAAAGTAACTCCATAAAGGATGACGCAAAGAGAAAGGCCGATGCTATAATTCTTAGCGCAAGGAAGGAGTCCGAGGCTATTATGCTTGAGGCCAATAAGCTTAAGTCTCAGCTTGTCAATGAGAATCAGATTATGCAGGCGGCGTATGCGGAGTCCGACAGGATAATAGCATATGCAAGGATGGATGCCGATAAGATAATTTATGAGGCCAATGCTGAAGCCGATGAACTTAGAAAATCATCTGTAAGATATGCGGATGAACTTTTACAGAGTATTCAGGAGATCATCTCAGGAACATTGGTGGACGGCCAAAACAAATTTAGTCAGTATTTGAATTCACTGCAGTATTATACGGAAGAGATCGGAAAGAATAGACAGGAGCTTGCAACCAGTATTGTTCCTGTAGATCCGAATTCACAGGAACAATGATTGGGCTGCCAAGCAGCCCATTTTTTGCGTAATTAAGATAGAGGTATATATGATACAGGAAAAAGATTTGCCGAAAGCCTATAAAGATGCGATGAAAGATCTTTTAGGAGCTGAATATGATGCTTATATAGACTCACTGTATGAAAAACCGTATGTAGGTATCAGAACGAACTTATTAAAGCTTACCCCTGACAGATTAAAGGAACTTCTTGACAGAGATTTTAAGAGTGTACCATGGGTAAAAGAAGGATTTTATTTTGAAGAAGAAAAAGGAGTGCTTAGTACTCCTTCAATAAAATACGATGAAAAGATAAAGAGCATATCAAAAAATCCGTATTACTTTGCAGGCCTTTATTATATACAGGAACCTTCAGCCATGACGCCTGCAAGTGTGGCAGGGTATAAAGCCGGGTGATAAGGTGCTTGATCTTTGTGCGGCACCGGGAGGAAAAGTCGACACAGGCGGCTTCATATCTACAAGGTGAGGGATTACTTGTAACAAATGATTTTTCAGCTTCCAGAGTAAAGGCTTTACAAAAGAATATAGAGGTGAGCGGTATTGACAATGTACTTATCACCAACGAGGGATCCCTAAGAATCTTTCAAAGGTATATATTGAGTATTTTGATAAGATAATTGTGGATGCTCCTTGTTCAGGGAGAGGAATGTTTCAGAAGAGACAGTGCAGTGTTTAAGGCATATCTTGGAAGAGGGTCCTGAGTTTTTTACAGGAATTCAGGTTAGTATATTGAATGAGGCCGCCAAGATGTTAAAAGCCGGGAGGCACTTGGTATACTCTACCTGTACATATTCAAGTGTCGAGGATGAGGGAAGTCTTATAAATTTCCTTGAAAATCACAGTGACTTTTACTATAGACAAGATTACACCTGAGTTCGGGTTTGAAGAGTCTAAGCAGCTGCCCGGGACTGTAAGGCTTTTTCCGCATAAAGCTAAAGGAGAGGACATTTTGTAGCAAGGCTGAAAAAAGAGCGGCAGTGAAAAGGAGATTGTAAAGTAAAGACAATAAGAAGGAAAAAGAATAAAAAGAAAGAAGCCTGCGAAGTTACCTGAGGAGCTTTTACAATTTTTTAAAGAAAGATAAAGCGTGATTGGGATTATGATGAGGATTTTTATCAACAAGGACTACGCCTACTATTTGCCCAAGGATGCACTGATTGACAAGAGTCTTCACTATATCAGAACAGGACTGCTTTTGGGTGAGATAAAGAAAAACAGATTTGAACCTTTTCAGGCTTTGGCTATGAATATAAAGTTTGATGAGTGGGAAAATCCGCTAAGTCTGCCTGCAGATGATGAAAGAGTAGTAAAGTATTTAAAAGGTGAGACTATAGAGGCTGATGATGAGTACAACGGAATCAGGCTTGTATGTGTGGACGGATTTCCACTCGGGTTTGTAAAGCAGAACAAAAGAAGCTGTAAAAATAAGTATTATCAGGGCTGGAGATGGATGTAATGGTTGTCAGAGTGGATAAGATTATGTCTGAGCTTGGCTTTGGAAGTCGCAGTGAAATCAAAAAAATACGCCAAAGCCGGTAAGATAAGAATAAACGATAAAGTTATAAAAAAGGCCGATGAGAAGGTAGACAGTGAAAGAGATAAGCTGTATTTTGAAGGCAGGCAGGTGGTTGTGGAAGAGTTTGAGACCTATGTACTTTATAAGCCTGCAGGATATGTCTGTGCGACTAAGGACAATGTACACAAAAACTGTTATGGAGCTTATAGATTCAGACAGGAAAAAAATATTGTGCCTGTGGGCAGACTTGACCTTGATACGGAAGGACTTTTGATTCTGACAAATGACGGAGCGCTAAACCACAGACTGGTATCGCCTGCATCTCATGTTGACAAGGTATATTATGCAAAATTTGACGGTACTTTAGCAGATGACGCAATAGAGTGTACGGCTAAAGGACTTGATATAGGTGAGGGCGAGGTTTCAAAGCCTGCAAAGCTTGAAATTCTGTCAAGTGATGAGGTAAAACTTACCATACATGAGGGCAAGTTTCATCAGGTCAAAGAGAATGATAAAAAGCTCTTGGAGGTGAAGTGACATATCTTAAAAGAATTGCTTTCGGAGGGCTGAATCTTGACGATTTGAACCTCAAAAAGGGCGAGAGCAGGAAAATAACTGAGGAAGAGATGGAGAAGTTGGTATGATAAGGCGTAGAGGTACAATTGATAATACAAACAGCATTTTAGATGCTTGGATTATGGTGGAACATTTATCAGAGGGTGAGATCAACATAAATGATGAAAAAGTTTTATTACTTTGATGATTTGACTGATAAAAAAATATAAAAAAATATTTTCAAACCGGATGGAAAAGTTCGAAAAGAGAAGTAAATATAAAAATTCAGGCCTTGTACTGTATTTGGATATCTTTAAATTTGCCGAGGTGGTGGAATTTCTCAGAGAGAAATACGGAGTAGCAAAAAAACACAGAGCGATATAAATTATGGTAATAAATTCAGTATCGCATTGTATTTTTGATAAAAAAATATAAACTTTTATAAGTGATAATATCTTTTTTTACCTGTAGCGGGTATATGAGATATCTGCAGGATGTACCGAGTAAGTCTGATTTTTCAGGAATTTGAAGAGAAATTCAAGGAAAAAGACAATCAAAAAGATTTGAAGGCAGTGAGGATAATCAGGAGAATTTGATAACGCCTTAAATGCTTTGTTAAATGAGTATAACATTGATATAGAGAATTGTCGTGTACAGATACTGAGTAATATTGAAACGGAAGCAACAAATTTGCACTCTTTCTTTATTGAAGACCTCAATAAGGCAAAGGAAATTGATAATGCAAATCTTAAAAGATATTTGACAGGCGGTAATATAAAAGACAGGATAAATTTGGACAGTAAAAATGACTCTCAAACTATAATCAATCTGTGTTTGAAAAAGATATTGGAGCCACAGAAATTATCCGCTTGGAAGATTTCCCGAGTAAAACAGAGTTTGCACTTTCATTTTGTGCAGCAGGTAGCCGTAAACTTGACAATAGGATATGATAACAGCAATATGAGAAGTGTAAACGGTCCTCCGGGAACAGGAAAGACCACACTTTTAAAAGATATATTTGCGGAATTGGTTGTTAAACAGGCACATGATATATGTTTACTAACGTCAAAAGTATATAAAGGGAAGTAAAGACACTATATATTATGGCGAAAAAGGCTTCAATAGGAGTACTGACAGATAAAATCGCGGAAAATAATATTGTGGTTGCAAGTTCCAATAACGGTGCCGTTCAAAATATTGTCAATGAACTGCCTTTAAAGGAGGGGATTGATGATAATATATTGCCTGAACTTGAAAAGGCGGATTATTTCAAAGATATAGCCAATGCAGATATGAAAGAAGAAAGGTTTTGGGGTACTTTCTCTCTTGAAGGCGGTAAGGCTGAAAATATGACAAATATATTGAATAAAATAGAATGCATTTTCAAATATCTGGATAAAGAATATAAGTCTGACAGTGAGATTTATAATAAATTTAAAAAAAGCAGTATGAGTATGTGTCAGATTTGCGAGTGATGCCCTGAATTTACAAAAGAGTATGCGGACTATAAGATGCAAAAGCAAAATATTGATGATAATACATCTGAAAAAGAAGAAGTCGAAAAGAGCAAAAATAGAAGCTGAAAAAGCTTGAGTATGAAAAAAAGCTGTTGAAAAAACAGAGCGGATATGGATGAAGTTACAGGTAAACTTAGCGGTATAAAGGGCTCAGAGAGTGGATTTGGCAAACAGTATTTCAAATCAAAAGATGTTGGTTGAACTGAAAAGAAGTCAAAAGGGCGGATTTTTGGACAGGCTGTTTAACAGCAATAAAAATAAGGCTGTTGAAAGATGAAGTAAATGATTTTATTAAACAGATTACAAAAAGCTTTATAGATGAAGATGAGATACTCAGAAAGACTGAAATTGAACTTCAAAACAGATCTAACCGTCTTAGAGAGATATTGACGCCTATAAGCATAGATTGGATGAAGATATTTCAAAGTACGAATCTTTAAAGCAACAAAGGGAAAAACAAAAAGCAAAGTATAACGGTATAATAGAAGCTTTTGAATCGGATAAGGGAGTTTTTGACAGAGTACTTGATTTTTGAGAAAGATTATGACAGCTTACAGATGTCAAATCCATGGTTTGATGAAAACTATAGAATTGAACAGTCAAAGCTTTTTGTGTTGGCATTGCAAGTAAGGAAAGAGTTTTTGTATGAAAACAGAAAAAATCTAAATGCCGCTATAAATATATGGAAACATCAGAAAAACTCTGTAGAAAAAAATAAAAAGCTGATAAATATTGCGTGGAATTGGATAAATCTATGTATTCCGGTTATCAGTTCAACCTTTGCAAGTTTCTCAAGGATGCTAAAAAACATTGATGAAAATGTATTGGGACATACTTTTGTGGATGAGGCGGGGCAGGCACTGCCTCAAGCGGCGGTAGGTGCGATATTCAGAAGCAAAAATATTATGGTTGTAGGCGATCCGTTCCAGATAAAGCCGGTGCTTACCTTGGATGAAGGAATACTTGCACTGCTTTCAAAAATATATAATGTAAGTGAGTTGTATTTATCAGATTCGGCTTGTGTACAAACTTTGGTGGATGCGGTAAGCAAATACGGCTTTTATACAAGCAAAGATATGGATGAGAGTTCATGGATAGGTATTCCGCTTTGGGTTCATAGGAGATGTCAATATCCGATGTTTACCATTTCAAATGCAATCTCATATAATAATCTTATGGTGCAGGGCAAGGAAGGCTACGGCAAAACAGGTTGGTATGATATATCCGGCAAGGCCGCAAATAAGTATGTCGAGGAGCAGGGGGATTTCCTGTTAAAAAGATAAAATCAATGATTGAGAAAGACCCTAAAATAATTGATAAAAATGAAAGTGATACCGTTTATATAATTTCACCTTTTAAAAATGTTGCTTACAAACTTGGAATAAAACTTGATAAAATAGGTTTTACGAGAAAAGAAAAAGGTAAGGTAACAAATATAGGAACCATACATACATTCCAAGGTAAGGAAGCGCCTATTGTTTTTATGGTACTTGGTGCAGATACAAACAGTAAAGGAGCAGCAACTTGGGCGGTAAATGAGGCAAATATGATGAATGTTGCCGCTACAAGAGCAAAGAAGGAATTTTATATAATGGAGATGACAAAAAAACTTTACATGAGTTTGGGAAGTGATGTGATAAAGCAAAGTGAATAAGGTTATAACAGCTTACAGTAAGGAACATCCCGAGCTTATAGATGAGAATACGGATTTAGGTAGTTTATGATAAAAGATATAGATGCATGTATATTCGATCTGGACGGTACTTTGGTAGATTCCATGTGGATGTGGCCTGAGATAGATGCCGAGTATTTGGAAAGACTCAGGGATTTGAATATGATGACAATTTAAAAAATGAAATAGAAGGAATAAGCTTTCATGAAACAGCGGTTTATTTTAAAAAGAAGTTCGGTATAAAAGACAGTGTGGAAAAGATCTCTCAGGACTGGGAAGATATGGCGCTTGATAAATATAAGTATGAAGTGAAAGAAAAGCCGGGATGCACATGCTTTTTGAAACATTTAAAGTCAAGAGGAATCAAAATGGGAATTGCAACCAGCAATAACAGAAAACTGGTGGATGCGGTACTTAATTCTTTAAATATGAAAGATTTCTTTGAGGTAATCACCACATCGGATGAAGTAAAAGAGGTAAGCCTGCACCTGATGTGTACCTTACCACTGCAAATCTTCTTAATGTTGAACCGAAGAACTGCCTTGTATTTGAAGACGTTGTGGCAGGTATAATGGCAGGCAAGTCGGCAGGCATGAAAGTCTGTGCAATTGAAGATGATTTTACCAAGGAAGTCAGACAAAAGAAAAAGGAGTTGTCAGACTACTATATAGTAGACTACAGTGAATTGCTATGATAAAGAAAAAAGGTGAGTACGGATATAGAAAGTACTTCAAGATAAAAAAACAGGATAATGATAGGATTCTTTATTATCGTTATTTTGGTACTTTTATAGCTTCAAAACATACTAAAGAAAAATATGTCAAAGATTTTGTTGGTGTCGTCTATACTTATGGTACTGCCTATGGCAAATCTTTTGTCGCCTTTTTTTGGTAGTGTTTTAAAGTACAGGTCATGTGAGTACGACCTTGTAAAACCATATTTGGAAGATAAGCATTTTTTTATTTGACATTATCCTCACTATGAAGGAACAGGTTATGCCTCTTGATATCATATATATTGACGGAGAGAGATATTTTCTGTTCTTTCAAATAAGGCGGACAAAAGAAAAAAACCGAAGACTTTATAAAAAGAGAATGAAACTTGGGGGAATAAGTGTGAATGTAAAGGTCTGTGAAAGTATAAATGAATTAAAAAGTTTATAAAAAGCCTCACAGAATGAAGAGAACAATAAATTAAATGAGATTAGGGCAATCTTAAAAAGCCTGTCGGTATAATGGTTGAGATAATTGTAGGGAAAAATGAAAGCGGTCAGAGGCTTGACAGAGTGTTGGAAAAGATATTTGTAAATGCAAATGCAAGCTTTATCTTTAAGATGCTCAGAAAAGAAAAAAATATTACACTGGATGATAAGAAGGCTGACGGTAAGGAGAGGCTGATACTTGGGTCAAGTATAAAACTTTGGTTTTCCGATGAAAGCTTTGAAAAACTTACAGGAAAGAAAAATCTTACACAGACTGTTAAAGCACAAAATATAGATAAAGACAATAGGGCGGATACATTCAAGTCATATATAGTATATGAAGATGAGAATACCGTAATTATAAATAAGCCGGCAGGTTTGTTGTCACAAAAGGCACAGGCAAATGATATATCTGTAAATGATTTGCTTTTAGAATACCTTAACTTTGATGAAACAGCTTTGAATACTTTTAAGCCGTCTATTTGCAACAGACTTGACAGAAATACCTCAGGACTTTTGGTATGCGGTAAGACTCTGGAAGGTCTTAGAGTAAATAATGAGCTGATAAAGACAAAAGCGGTAAAAAAGTTCTACTTGGCTTTAGTAAAGGGAAAAGTAAGTAAAAAAAGTGCAATATCCGGCTGGCTTTATAAGGATGAAAAGACAAATAAGGTAATTATAAAAAATGAAGAGTTTGAAAAAGCGGATTATATACAGACAGAATATGAGCCTATAGAATATTTTGACGATGCCACTTTACTGTCGGTAAAGCTGATTACAGGAAAGACACATCAGATAAGGGCGCATCTGGCAAGTATATCACATCCGATAATAGGTGATTTCAAGTACGGCAACAGGTCTGTAAATGAAGCCTATAAGAAAAAATACGGAATAAAATGGCAAATGCTGCATTCTTATAAACTTGTATATGAAAATGAGGATATATCGGATACAAAGACTTTCAAAGCTCTAAAGGGAAAGTGCTTTGTGGCCGAGTATAACAGTGATTTCAGAAAGGTGATAGGAGATGGGAACTTGGAAGACAAGAGGTCTTAGAGGCTCCGCGCTTGAAGAGTATATAAACTACTCCAATGAAAAGTACAGAGAAGCGGGTCTTGCACTGATTCAAAAGATACCGACTCCTATAACACCGATTGATATTGACAAGAGTACAAGGCATATCACATTGGCATACTTTGATAAGAAGTCAACTGTGGACTATATCGGGGCGGTACAGGGGTTGCCTGTATGCTTTTGATGCCAAGGATGTGCTGCTGAAAGCTTTTTCTTTGGCAAATGTACATGAGCATCAGTTTAAATTTATGTGTGAGTTTGAAAAAGCAGGGCGGTATAGCCTTTTTGATTATATTTTTTTAAGTCACTTGATAAGATTATGTATGTGCCACTCAGTGATTTGAGAGTATTTATGGACAGGATGTATGCAGGCGGAAAAAAGAGTTTTAAATTTGAAGAGTTGAACTTAGAATATGAGATACCAAAAAAAGGCGATATTATCGTGCATTATCTTGAAAGTCTGAGTTTATATCTTTTGGACAGATAAAGGAGAGATTTATGAAACATATTGATGCCAGAATTTACAGCGGAAAAAAACAAATTTTTGAGTGGAAAGACTTAAAAGCTCAATCATAAAGGTTTGCTTCCTGTTATTGTTCAGGACTTTGTAGACAACTCCGTTTTTATTATATACACATATGAATGAAGATGCATGGAATAAGACTCTATCTACAGGTCTGTTTACTTATTTTTCAGATATACACAACAGGTCAATAGTGAAGGGTAAAAAGTACGGCAACTATCAATATGTCAGAGAACTGTTTTTGAACGGTGAAAAGGATGCGCTTTTGGTAAAAGTCTATTCTGTGGCACCTATATGCGGCGACGGTAAAAAGAGTTGTTTTTTCAATGATATAGAGGAAATATAGTTATGAACACTATGCTGCTGATGATGTCGGTCATTATACTGCTTTGTATAATGTTAAATATCATTTCCAGCAAAATAGGTGTACCTGTTCTTCTGGCATTTATTTTGCTTGGAATGGTTTTCGGGTCCGACGGTATTTTTAAAATTAAATTTGACGACTTTAATCAGGCGGAGACAATATGCTCATTGCGCTGATTTTTATAATGTTTTACGGCGGCTTCGGAACCAATATAAACGAGGCAAAGCCAATTGCACTGAAGGCGGGACTGCTTTCAAGTATCGGAGTACTTTTGACTTCGGTATTTGTGGCATTATTCGGACATTATATTCTAAGGTTTTCATGGATAAACAGTATGCTTATAGGAGCCGTTATCTCCTCCACAGATGCTGCAAGTGTGTTTTCAATACTCCGTGACAGACATTTGAATCTAAAGGATAACACCGCATCCATATTGGAAGTGGAGGCAGAGTAACGACCCTTTTGCATATATGATTACGATGATTGTGATAAAGATAATCGCAGGAGGTATTACGCCTTTTGATATCTTTTAGTATGTTGTTTTTACAATTATTTCTCAGAGTCTTGTGCGGAGTTTTAATTGCGCTTATATTCAGATATTTTATAAACAAATTTATTATTCATACTCCAGGCTTTTAATATGGTACTGATAATTGCGGTGGCATTGCTTTCTTATGCACTGCCTAATGTACTTGGAGGCAACGGATATTTGAGTGTATATATCACGGGTATTATACTTGGAAATTCGGATATCAGAGGAAAGAAAGAACTTGTACCTTTCTTTGACGGTATTACAGGTATAATGCAGATTTTGATTTTCTTTTTACTTGGACTTTTGTCATATCCTACACAGCTTTTGAGAGTTGCCGGCACAGGACTTATACTTGCGCTTTTTATTACATTTATTGTAAGACCGCTTGTAATTGCTTTGATTTTAAAGCCGTTTAAGTCTACATGGAATCAGGTGTTTTTGGTTTCGTGGTCGGGCTTTAGAGGGGCTTCATCCATAGTTTTTGCAATTGCTGCACTTTTAAGTACAAATGCCAACTATGATGTTTTCAATAATGTATTTTTTTATTGTGCTGTTCTCAATATCACTACAGGGAAGCCTTTTGCCCTTTATGTCAAAGAAGCTTGATATGATTGATGAGAACTGTGATGTTATGAAGACCTTTTCAGACTATGCGGGAGAAGAAATACCTATTGAATTTATACAGTTGACTTTAAACGGTGAGCAGGGATGGTGTAACAAGAGCATAAGTGAGATAAACTTTCCTCCGGACACATTGCTTGTTTTAGTAAAGCGGGACGGAGAGGATATAGTACCGAACGGTCAGACTGTTTTAAAATATGGAGACATCGTTGTGCTTGCGGCAAAATCCATAGATTTTGAGGAAAGCTACAGTATTGTGGAGCATACAGTCACAAAGAAAATGCTTACAAAGGGCAATACTTTGGCGAAACTCTCAGATGAACTTGACGGGCTTGTAATGCTTATAATAAGAGGAGATGAGTTCATCATTCCAAACGGAGAGACCGTTCTTTGTGAGAAGGATGTTCTGGTATTAAATAACGGACCTATATAAAAAGTCGCAACGAAAGCCGTTGCGATATTTTTATGCCACCTTTGAAATAAGTCCGAAGGATATAATCATCATTATAATACTTGCCATCAGCATACCGAGCAGTATACCGAGGAACGCTTTTTTTCTGTCCATATCAAGGAATGCCGCAATGATCGCACCTGTCCATGCACCTGTGCCGGGAAGCGGTATACCTACAAAGATTACAAGTCCCCAGAAACCGTATTTTTCTATCGAATCCTTGTTTTTCATTATCTTTTTATGAAGAAATGAATGAATTCCGTTAAAAAGTTTGAACCTTGATTTTTCCATTGCCCTTAAAATTTTGTTGATTAAAAGCAGTATAAAAGGAACAGGGATAACATTACCGACTATTGCGATAATATAGCTCTCAAGCGGCGGAAGCTTAAGCAGGGACGCGGCTATAAGTCCTCCTCTGAAAAGCTCCAATATAGGCAACATGGATATAATAAATACTATCAACTGCTTGCCGAAGCTGAGTGATAAAAGTCCGCCCATCATCCCGATAAGTGATTTCGCTAATTTTTCTGCCATAAAATACCTCTCATTTTTACGATAATGTAGATTGTAACAGATTGAGTAATTACAATCAAGGTGCTAAAATATTAAAACGGAGGTAGAATGATGGATATATTAAAGGGAGCATTGTGTTTGGAAGGCGGATCTTTAAGAGGGCTTTTTACTGCCGGAGTGTTGGATGCATTTTTGGACAATGATTTGTATATTGAATATGTGAACGGAGTTTCAGCAGGCTCTATGAACGGAATGAACTATGTTTCAAAACAGAGAGGCAGGTCAAAGAGGATAAACCTTAAGTATCTGCATGATAAAAAGGTATATAAGTTTCAAAAATATGTTTACATCAAGACAGATATTCAATTTTGATTTTTATTTGGTGATATTTCAAATAAATATGATCCTTTTGATTGGGAAGCTTTTAATGACAAATCACAAAAGTATGAGGCGGTTGCAACAGATGTAATAACCGGTGAGAGTACATATTTTGACAGAGATGAATGCAGTGATATTGTGGCAGGTGTAGAAGCGTCGGCATCCATACCTGTGATGTCAAAAATGATTGATGTTGAGGGAAGAAAGTATCTGGACGGCGGAGTTTCCACATCTATTGCATACAAAAGAGCCTTTGACCTCGGATATCCGAGAGCTGTGGTTGTACTCACAAGGGAAGAAGGATACAGAAAAAAGCCTGTAAACAAGGTAAATGAGAGTATATATAAGAGATATTTTAAGCCGCTGCCAAGACTTGTAGATAAACTATGAGTGTACCTGAAAGGTATAATGAAATGCAAAAAGAGATGGAAGATCTTGCAAATGAGGGCAAAGCTTCTTATAATAAGACCATAAAGAAAGTTATCAGTACAAAGACTTGAAAAAGAGTGTTTGAAAGCTTGAGAGCCTATATAATGAAGGATATGAAGAGGGTTTAAAGAATATTGAGAATATAAAGAAGTTTTTAAGTCAAAATGTATGATTTCAGCTTGGAATTAAGTTATAGTGTTGTCACTTTATCGCGTTAAACTTTTTAAGGTTTAAAGCCTTAAGGTATTGACATAAAAATTTGGTTATAGTATAATCCATTGCAGAGTTTTATTATAAATGGAAGGACAGTATATGAAAAAGAATATATTTAAAATAGCTGTGGCTATGTTAATCGGAGCAAAGTCTTATGGCGTGCGGCTCTAAGGCTGATACCTCAGACAGCACTGCAAGCTCTGATGCGAAAACCGACGTTTCATCACAGGCTGATGCAAATGCAAAAAAGATAGGTATTTTGCAGTACGTACAGCATCCTGCACTTGATAAGGCAAATGAAGGATTTGTTGCCGCACTTAAAGAGGCGGGAATGAATGTGGATATCGAGCAGGAGAATGCAGGAGGTGAGCAGTCTGCGGCACAGACTATTGCAAACAAACTTGTAAACGATAAAAAGGATTTGATCCTTGCGATTGCAACACCGGCTGCACAGGCTGTAGCAGGTGCCACATCCGATATTCCTGTTGTTATAACTGCAGTTACAGACCCTGCGGATTCCGGACTTGTAGACAGTAACGAGAAGCCTGGCGGAAATGTTACCGGAAGTTCGGACCTTACACCGGTAGCGGATCAGATAGAGCTTCTTACAAAGATTTTACCTGAGGCAAAGAATGTAGGTATTCTTTACTGTACGGCGGAAGCAAACTCAAAGCTTCAGGCGGGACTTGCTATGGACGCTCTTAAGGCTAAAGGGCTTAACGGCGTGGAGTACACTGTTTCAAGTTCAAATGAGATACAAAGTGTTGTTGAGTCTATGGTAGGCAAGGTGGATGCAATCTATGTACCTACAGACAATGTTATTGCGGCAGGTATGACAACCGTGGCAATGGTTGCAACTACGGAGCATAAGATTCCTATTATCGGAGCTGAGGCGGCTCATGTTGAAAACGGTGCTCTTGCAACATACGGTATAGATTATTTTGAGGTCAGCAAGCTTGCAGGAGAGCAGGCTGTAGAGATTTTTAAACAGCAAGTCTCCGGCGGATATTCCGATTGCATATTTACCTAAGGACAAATGTAAGCTTGTTATAAACGACGAGGTTGCAAAGGAACTTGGAATAGATACATCAAATATTTCAATGGAATAAGAACTTTTCAAGACCGGTGTATGCCGGTTTTGTTGTTATTAAATATAATTTGTGGAGGTAAAAATGTTTACAGCACTTTTGGGAGCCGTATCACAGGGAATACTTTGAGGGTGTAATGGTTCTTGGAGTATATATTACTTATAAATTACTGGATATTCCCGATTTGACGGCGGACGGAGTTTCGCTTTCGGAGGTTGCGTATGCGCGGTTATGATTGTAATTTCCATATGAATCCTTTGGCGGCGCTTGTATTTGCGACAATTGCAGGTATGATAGCCGGATTTATTACAGGAGCATTGCATACAATATTTGAGATTCCTGCGATACTTGCCGGTATTTTGACACAGATTTCTTTGTGGTCTATTAACCTTAGAGTTATGGGAAAGAGTAATGTGCCGCTTTTAAAGACAAAGACAATATTTTCATGGCTTACAGATGCTACAGGAATCAGCAATTCCATAGCAGTGTTATTTTTAGACAGATAATAATAGTACTTACAATACTTATTTTATATTGGTTTTTCGGTACGGAGCTGGGTTCGGCACTCAGAGCTACAGGAAATAATGAGGCGATGATAAGAGCACTAGGTGTAAATACAGCTCATACAAAGCTGCTTGCACTTGTAATCAGTAACGGACTTATAGGACTTTCAGGCGGACTTATAGTACAGAGTCAAAAGTATGCGGATATAAATGCAGGTACAGGTGCTATAGTAATAGGACTTGCGGCAATAGTTATAGGTGAGGTAATTCTTGGAAAAGTGATTTCATTCTGGATGAAACTTACATCTGCGGTAGTCGGCGCGGTAGTATATTTTGTAATAAGAGGTATTGTATTGCAGCTGGGTATGGACGCCAACGATATGAAGATGCTCTCAGCTATAATAGTGGCATTGGCATTGGCAGTACCGGTAATTAGTGCTAAAATAAGATTAAACAGAGCATATTCACCAAAGGGAGAGTAAGATGTTAGAGATTTTAAATGTAAGCAAGACCTTCAACAAAGGTACAATAAACGAAAAGAAAGCTTTAAACAAACTGTCACTGCATCTGAATCCCGGCGACTTTGTGACAATCATCGGCGGAAACGGTGCAGGTAAATCTACAATGTTGAATATGATTGCAGGCGTATATCCTATAGACGGAGGCAGGATCATAATAGACGGCGTAGACATATCAAGGATGCCAGAGTACAAAAGAGCAAAGTATATGGGAAGAGTATTTCAGGACCCTATGATGGGAACCAGTGCAGGTATGCAAATAGATGAGAACCTTGCACTTGCTTTCAGAAGAGGTGAGTCAAGGGGACTGGCTTGGGGTATCAAAAAATCGGAGAAGGAAAAGTACAAAGAGATACTTTCAAAACTTGACCTCGGACTTCAGACCAGAATGACTTCAAAAGTGGGACTGCTGTCGGGAGGTCAAAGACAGGCACTTACACTTTTGATGGCAACACTGAAAAAGCCTAAGCTTTTACTTCTTGACGAGCATACGGCGGCACTTGATCCGAAGACCGCAAAGAGAGTACTTGACCTTACAGAGCAGGTGGTCGCGGAGCAAAATCTTACCGCAATGATGGTTACTCACAATATGAAGGATGCGCTGAATATCGGAAACAGGCTTATTATGATGCACTCGGGAAGAGTGATATATGATGTAAGCGGAGAAGAGGAAAAGAAACTTAAAGTCGAGGATCTTCTAAGAAAGTTTGAAGAGGCAAGCGGCGGAGAGTTTGCAAATGACAGAATGATGTTGGCAAACTAGATAAAAACGGAGGGGACTATGGATAAGAAACTTATTATCACCATAAACAGAGAATATGGTAGCGGCGGAAGGATAATAGGACAAAAGCTTTCAGAGAAACTTGGCATACCTTATTATGACGATGAAATAATAAGGCGCGCATCCGAACATTCGGCTGTGGGAGAGCAGTATTTCAGAATGAATGATGAGAGACCGGGTAACAATATTTTGCAAAGAATCATAGGCGGAATAAAGAATGCAAATAATAAGCCGTCAATAGGTGACGATATTGTTTCACCTGACAATCTTTTCAGATTTGAAAGTGAAGTGATAAGAGAGTTGGCTGCAAATGAAGCCTGTATACTTATCGGAAGATGCTCCGACTTTGTACTTAGCTCCGCAGGAGATGAGGATTTTATTTCACTCTTTGTGTATGCGGATCTCTCTACAAAAGTGGACAGAGTAATGGATGTGGACGGAGTGGATGCCTAGAGGCTCTTAGAAGAGTACAAAGAAACAACAGGATCAGAAAAGAGTACTATAAGTATTACACAGGTGAAGAGTGGGATGATATGACACATTATGATCTGCCGCTGAACACATCAAAGATTACACTTGATCAAGGAGTGGAATTGATACTTGAGTATTTAAAGATTAGAGGAAAGTTATAAATGAGAGATAATTGTATTGACAGTTTTTTGGCACAGGAGTTCGGTAAGAGCCAAAATTATAATGAGATAAGAAATGTACTCTTCAGTGAGTTCAATGTAAAAAAGGGACTTAGAAATGAAGACGGCACAGGAGTAAGAGTAGGACTTACAAAGGTATCGGATGTAGTCGGCTATGATATAGTGGACGGTGTGAAGACAAATGTGGACGGTAAGCTCTACTACAGAGGTTACAGTCTTAACGACCTTGTAAACGGAAGTGCCAAATCTGTCAGAGGATATGAAGAAGTTATGTTCTTACTGCTTTTCGGTTTCTTGCCGAATAAGATGGAACTTGACAACTTCTCAAAAGTCTTCAGAAGTATGTACGCCTTGCCTAACGGCTTCTTTGAGAGTGTGCTTCTTAGGAATCCGGGCAAGAATCTGATGAATGTGCTTCAAAATGCTGTGCTTACACTTTACAACTACGATGACGAGCCTGACAATGTGGATGTATTTTCCACTTTATTGAAGGGACTTAGAATATCTGCATTTTTACCTGTAATTATGTGCTATGCATATCAGGCAAAGAGACATTATTTCAACAATGACAGTCTTATAATACATTATCCTGATGAGAAACTGTCAATGGCTGAGAATATTTTGCAGATGTTAAGAGTTGACCAAAAGTTTTCAAAGAACGAGGCGGCACTGCTTGATACGATACTTGTACTTCATGCCGACCACGGCGGCGGTAACAACTCAACATTTACAAATGTAGTTGTTTCATCCACAGGTACGGATATATACTCCACAATTGCGGCATCTATAGGTTCACTGAAAGGTCCTAAGCACGGCGGTGCGAATATATCGGTTGTGCAGATGATGAAGGCCGTGAAGGATGAAATAGGTATAACCACAGATGAAAAGAAGATAAGAAATGTTGTAAACAGATTGCTTGATAAAGATTTCTATGACTGTAGCGGACTTATATACGGATTCGGACATGCGGTTTATACAATTACGGACCCTAGAGCCGAGCTTTTAAGAGAGTACTGTGAGGTTGTGGCAAAGGATAAGGACAGACTTGACGAGTATCACTTCTACGAGGTGTTTGAAAAGACTGTAAAGAAGGTGGTATTTGAAAGAAAGGGCACTACAATTTCTTCAAATGTAGACCTCTATTCAGGATTTGCCTACAATATGCTTGGAATACCTGAAGACTTATATACACCTCTGTTTGTGGTGGCGAGAAATATAGGTTGGGTTGCACATAATTTGGAGAACAAACTTTATGACGGCAGAATAATGAGACCTGCTACAAAGTATGTGGGTGAATTACACGAATATACAGCATTTAAAGACAGATAAAAAAGAGGCCTTAGGCCTCTTCTTTAAGTTACTATTTTGTCGTCTTCAAGGACATCGTCTGTTTTTTGTGCAAGGTCTTTTTTGTCCTCGTCAGGATTCATTTCATAAAAGTCAACTTCCACTTCGGAATCATCGTCCTCAGACTTTTCGGAATCATCGTCCTCAGACTTTTTTGTTGCTTTATCAAACTTATCTTTTGCTTTGTCAAATATAGGTTTTACTGTCCTTTACAACATCAGTTACCTTGACTACATTGTCGCTTACAATATTGCAACCTTTAAAGTACTTCCTTGGCAGCGCATTCCTTTGGCACTGTTGCAGTCATGGCGGCAGTAACGAACTCATCTATGAATGATTTCAGTTCAGTATATTTCTGTCGGAAGGATTTATTCTGTATTTTCTCAAATCAAA